>ENA-OYXU01000100-OYXU01000100.1-human-gut-metagenome-genome-assembly--contig:-NODE-100-length-36139-cov-5.102151_pt1 | contig 36139 bp, 28 predicted proteins | sample MGYA00243243_ERZ653435 | MGnify/ENA primary metagenome ERZ653435 (study PRJEB26926, sample SAMN06165113) | human gut metagenome | biome: ENVO:00009003; feature: ENVO:2100002; material: ENVO:00002003... | reverse complement strand
CGGACTGACCACGGACTTCCAGGTCAATCCGAACACCGCCATAGTGGCGATTGCCGCCGCCAAGAACATCAAGGGTGAATGGGGACCCGTCACCGAAGTGGAACTGACCACACCGGCCGAGGCAGCCGCGAAGGCACCGGCTGCGAAACGTCCCGTGCCGCAGCGTCGCGCCTTCCGTCCCGGCTATGTCCCTTCATTCGGAATGGGGGGCAAGGTCAGCCTGACACATTGAGACGCGCTGAGACACGAATAGAAGCCCGCTGAGGCCAAAACACAGGGGCGCATGGACAACCAATCCATGCGCCCCTTAAATTTACGCTGACGCGCCTTAAATCGCGCCTTAAATAAGTCTTGAGAGGTCAACATGCCAAAGGCATGTCCCTACATGGTCATCGTGAGGTCAACATGCCAAAGGCAGGTCCCTAAAGCACTACCTTGTGAGGTCTGTGGCCGGGAGCGTGGAGGATGTATGCGCCTTGCGGCAACGATATGACCGCACCGTCGGGGGCATCGCCCTGATACATGATCCTGCCGGCCATGTCGACCACGGTCAGACCAGAGATGGACTCCCCGTCGCCGCTCTGCAGCTGTATTCCCTCATCTATGACGAAGACGCGGTACGGAACCTCCGTCTGGAATGTCTCGACGCCGCTTCCGGCCGCCACATAGACGGTGTTGGACTCCGGCGAGGTCAGTCCCAGGCGGTTGTAGGTGACGGTGTATGTCTCGGCCACCTGCGGGTCGCGTCCGCTGAGGGGCAGCGAGGTCTCCCCCGTCTCGTAGGTCTCCGTCTCCTGGTCCGCGCCGACATATCGCACACGCGTCACCGTATAGTAGTCGGCGATGCCGTCGGCCGCTGTCCAGTTGGCCGTATATCCCTCGTCGGTGACGTCGGTGGCGGGCAATGCCGTCAGGGCCGTCATCTGCGGCACAGGCAACGCCTCGCCGGTCAGGCCCACGGCCACGGAGCCGCTCAGGCCGCCGTCGTAGAGGGTAAGTTTGGCCTCATGCCGTCCCACCGCCTCGGGAAGATATGTGATGTCCAGCAGGTATCCGCCGGCGGCGTTGAGCGTGGAGGCCGGAATCTCCGAGACTCCGATACGGAAAGAGGCACGGTCGGAGCCTACCACCCGTACCGACAGCGGCGAGGTGAAGTTGGCGCCGCGTATCTCCAGGGCACGGGTCAGGGAGTGGCCCACGGCAGTCTGACCGAAGTCCATCTCCTCGCCGTTGACAGGAGCCGTCAGCGTCGGGTCGCCGCTGATGGGTGGCGTCGGGTCGATGACCTCCTGGTCGGCGATGGCGAACGTCTCCGTGCTGCGCACGCCCCATATGTATTCGCCAAGCTCCGGGAAGTCAACGAACGGATTGCGGTTCCCCTGGTACTGCTCCACCAGGTTGTTGCGGTCTATCTCCTTCTGGCTGACGGGATCCTGGCGCGCCCACTGCAGCAGCATGTTCATGGCCCAGGGGACGAGCGTAGGGTATGACTCGCGGCGGAACATATAGTTGATGACCCAGTTGATGTCATCGTAGACACAGGCCATGTAGAAGAACGAACGGGCGAAGTCACCCTTGTACCGGTCGGCCGGCTCGAACACCCGCGACGAGCCGCCGCCGTAGCCGTTACGGGGCGTTCCCACGCGGCTGACGCCATTGTCGAACGTAGCGCTCTGGCACGGGCCGAAAGGATAGTTCAGTTTAGCCTGGTTGGCCGCGCCGTTGCTGGGGTAAAGGTTCCACAGGTCGGAGTAGGCAGGAGTGTACTCAACGTCGCCGTTGAGCTTCCACCAGGACTTGGGCACCGAATGCTCGCGCTGCATACGGTAGCCGCTGAAACTCTGGAAGGCGTTCTGCCCATCGCGGATCAGGCACATCTCGTCGGAATACATCTCCCACCAGCGTTTGCATCCGTCGTACAATTCGGGGTAGACGTCAGTGTACTGCCAGTAGCCCGGCAGCTGGGAGTAGACCAGTTCCTGGTGGGCCTGCACGCATTGCTTCACGGCACGCTTCAGTTCCTCGCGCCGCTTGCCGTCCATACGGTCGTAGTATCCCGGCGTGTACGCGCCCCACGCTCCGAACGCCGACACCGCCATAATCAATGTGAGTAAATATCTTCTCATACGCAAAATGTATCTAAAAAATGCCGCCGGAGTGCGTGACGCGGGCTCCGGCGGCATTGGTTCTGTCAAATATATCAACGGGCCATCACGGTGGCGTCGTTGATCTCCCAGGTATCGGCGCCGGCCGCGCTGGAACCGTACTTGAAGGCGATCTGTATCCTCTTGCCCGCGAATGAACTGATGTCGATGTCGCCCGACCCTACGAACTTCCATGCGCCCGCCGTGGGCCATACCGGAATCGGGAACTCGGTCCAGGTGTCGCTGCCGGCCTCGCGCACGGCGAACCCGCACAGGTCGCGCAGCGTGGTCTGGAACTTTGCGGCATGCCGGAAGCTTGCCTTGGCCTCAAGCATCTCCGTAAGGTCGATGACCGGACTGACGGCGTACGACAGGGCCTCCTTGGCGCTCCCGCCCGCATACGCGCTGCCGTTCAGGTAACCGGAGCCGTTGTAGACCTTCCATCCCCACACATAGCTCAGGCCGGAGGCGAGGGTGACGTTCTCGAACGTCCAGTCACGGTTCACGTCCGCGGCGGTGGAGTTCGTCTCAAGACTCTTGAATACCTCCTTGAAGTCGCCGGTGGGGACCTTGATCTCGACGCCCTCGATCTCGAATGTGCCGACGGTACCCTCGTTGTCGACGACGCCCGTATGCTTCAGGAAGGTGCCGATCTCGCCCTTGACGGTGAGTTTCTTCTTATAAACGCCTGGATTGTCGACAAGGTTTCCGTAACGGCGCAGCAGCGAGCCCTGCGGAAGCGTCACGGTAAGGCACCTGGCCAGGTCAGTCTCATCAGGACTGTCGGCTATCAGCAGGTTGTTGTCCATCTCGGCGGCGGCGCCGAAGATGCAGTCGCCGTTGTCCTCGGCGTCCTCACCGGCCTTGACGGACCCTACTATGTAACCGGCCGTCCAGCCGCTGTTGCCGTAGTTGTCTGGCAGCAGTGCCTCCTGGACGGTGTAGGGTTCATCCTTCATGCCCTTCTTGCTGATCATCACGTCCCGCACGTCGCGCGGCGTCAGCTGCCACGAGTCGCCGTAGTATCCAAGGATGCCGCGCACACGGCCCGTACCTTCGGGCAGCACGTCGTTGTAGAAGTTGCTGTATCCCGAGAAGCGCACCGCGATGGAGTCGCCCTCCTCGTTCTTCAGGTAACGTGTCACTGTCTCGGCGTACACCCCGTACTTCAGTTTGCCGGCGCCCACGAAATGGACGTTACGCAGCTCCACCAGCTGGCTCTGCTTGCGAGTCAGGTCCGTGTTGGCGATGGGGAGGGTCAGCGACACGGCGTACATGTTCCCGGCGGGCCATTCCTGGTCCAGGCCGACCACCTCCATGGCCGGGTCCGGCAGCCCGTTCTTCTGAGCCTGCCTCAGCCACAGGTCATAGGACATGAAGCCCAGCTGCGGAGTCCCGTTGTAGGGATCCGAGGGGGCTCCCACCTGCTGCAGGCCGCGGTAGTACCCTAAGTAGAGTCCCGTCATGTCCACCACCACGTCCTGTCCCAGCCGATAGCTGGAGCTCATGTACTTCTGGCGGATGGAGAAGGTCAGGGCGCCCGTCTCGTCCTGGATCACCAGGTTCTGGTATATGTTGCCGGAGGCATCGGACGACACCACGCGGCCATGGATTATGTAGGGGCTGCCGTCCTCCTGCCTGTCCAGCAGCACCGTCTGTCCCTCGAACCTGTTCTTCAGGTCCAGGATGGTGATGTTCGGCTTGATCGAGGCCTCGGGCACCTGCAGGTCGGGGGTCTCCATGTCGGCCTGGCAGGACCACATCCCCGCCGCGAGCGCCACGGCACCGATAGCGGATATGATTTTATTATACTGTTTCATTTTCGTACTCATTTAGATTTGCCGGTAACCTGGAAATTGCGGATCTCCCACGAGTCGGCGTTCTGCGCCGTGGAAGCGTACTTGAACGCGAACTGCACCTGCTTGCCCTCGTAGTCGGAGAGGTCGATCTCGCCGGAGCCGGAGAAATCCCAGGAGCCAGACTGCGGCCATACCGGAATCTGCAGCTGGGTCCATTCGGCCTGTCCCGCCTCGCGGATCATGAAGGCGCACAGCTGACGGATGTTGCGCTGGTAGAACGCGGCATGCTCGAACTGCACGCGCAGACGCGTCCTGCCGGACAGGTCCACTACGGGCGAGATGGCGTAGGCCAGAGCCTCGTGCGAACCGTTAGAGTAGGCCGTGCCGTACAAGTAATGGGAGCCGTTGCGCTCGTACCAGGTCCATATATAGGGAAGGCCGCCCAGGTTATCGTTCTGGAATGTCCAGTTGATACTTGCAGCCGCTCCGTCGAGACCGGAGTAGATCAACTCTGGAGCGCCGCCGATGTTCACGTTGTCGAGGCCATAGGCGGTACAGTCGCTGCCGCCACGCTCGGCATAGTAACGCCACGCCACGCGGATCACACCTTCCTGAGAAGAAAGATCCACCTTGGTGGTGGCCCACTCGCCGTAACCGTCGGCAGGAGCTGCCGGCAGGTTGAGCTCAAGCTGGCGCACCGGCTTGTCTTCAACCATCAGCCACGCCTCCATCGATGAGCCAGGCGTCTGGTAAGAGGCCCGCATCCGGAAGGAAGCGGTCTTCTCAACGCTCCGGTCAAGGTCCACGGCCGGGCTGACAAGCCAGCATTCATACGGACCTCCCTCCTGGGGAGCGCTGTAGGCGCTGGCCACCATGTAGTTCTGCGATCCCTCGGTGGCTATCCCCCATCCCAGGATGCTTCCGGAGACAGTCAGCACCTTCCAGCCCAGGTCCTTATAGGAACTCAGTTCCGTCGACGTGTCGAAGCCCTGGTACAGGTAAGGTTCCGGCTTCCTGTCGTCGGGGCCCGGTTCCTTGCCCTTGTCGCCCCATTCGTAGTCCACCACGGTACGGATGCCGTAGACTCCGCAGTATTTGACGCCGGTGGTGCCGCGCAGGGTCACCAGTTTGCCGTAATTGTCAGGATTGTCGCGCAAGTTCAGCGCGTTGCGGAGAGGTCCGCTGGGGAGCTGCACGGTGGCGCAGTCCTCCCACGTCACCACGACGCCCTCGGCATTGGGGTCCTTGGAGGTGATGAGCATGTTGGTGGCAACGGTCGCCTTGCCGCTTTGAATCAACTCGGGGTCCACTACCGCCGTAGCCTCGGACATGGTGCCGCTGACGTTCGTGTCGACATAGCCGACAATGTAGCCCGTGGCCCACGGCTGGGCGATGGAGTCGTTGGCGAATCCAGCCAGGACCTGCGCCGCCGTCATCGGGTTGTCCCAGGTCCCCAGCCCCACCACGCCTCCTTCAGGCGCAGGTACGGGAGCCTCGGCCAGGTCTTCGTTACACGATACCGCCCCTATGCTCAACGCCAGGGCCAGTGCAGATATGATCTTGTTTATTTTCATAGCCGTATATGTTTAGAAGCGGATGCCAACGTTGAAGAACACCCTGATGCCCTGGGCGTACCAGATCTTGTTGGGGAACTTGTTGACATTGAAGTTGGTGTAGTCGAACTTACCCTCCTGCCATCCGCCGGTCTGGATGTTGCGGTTGTTCAGCAGGTTGTTCACGCTGAGGTTGAAGTTGACGGAGCCGAAGTTGGTGTAGATCACCTTGCCGACGGAGGCGTTGACCACCCATTCGGAGTTCAGTTTGTCCTGGTAGGCGATCTCGTCGCGGCGCTTGATGTATTCCTCCTCGGAGTCGCAGAACTTCCAGAGGCCGGACATCTCCTCGTGACGCGCGGGCGAGATCTCGAACCAGGCGTCGCCGAACCACTGCGCGTTGACCTCGAAGAACCACTGCCTCACGTTGTAGTTCACGGCGAGGCTGTAGGCCTGCTGCGGCGTGCCGCCGATGTGGTAGTTCTTGTAGTACAGACGGCGCTCGATGTCGTCCTTGGCGCCGTTCTCGTAGCTGCGCGTGCCCATCGGGTTGTTCTTGTACTGATAGCGCGAGAAGGTGCCGGCAGCCGTCACGGACAGGTTGCTCAGGATCTTGTACTCCATTCCCACCTCGATTCCCTTCATCTCGGTCTCCATTCCGGAGATGGCGTAGTTCATGAAGGAGTTGGCCTCGTAGTCGTAGAAGTTGGACCGCTTCATTCCGTCCCATGTGTGTGTCAGGAAGGCGGTGACGCTGCCGCGGAAGCGGTTGTAGTTCCATGTGTAGCTCAGGTCGGCGCTGATGTACTTCTCTGTCTTCAGGTCGCGCACGGCGTCATCCTTAGTCCTGGGCGACACATACGCGTCATTGGGGAGCGGGGCGCGGTTGCCCATGCCGTAGTGCGCGGAGATGTAGTTGCGGCCGTCGATCTTCCAGGTGGCGCCAAGCTTCAGCGCGCCCGTGTTGAAGGTGTGGCTCTTGCCGTCGCCCAGCGAGTTGAGCGGAGCGCGTCCGTTCTGCATGTTGCCGTGGCGCATGAAGCTGACCAGGTTGTACTCCAGCGCGTAGTTCACGTTGAAGTGCCTGGTGTTGACCTGGTTCTGCACCCACAGGCGTCCGTGGTAGTTGCGGATGTTGTAGTCATAGCCGAAAGTGCCTCCCTGGCCGACCTTGCGGTTGGGATTGCGCATGTCGTTCTGCAGTTTGTCAGGGTCACCGGCGAAGTCGGTCTCGGCGAAGTTGTCCACATCACGCCAGAACTCGCCGCCCAGCAGGTCGCGGACAGTCTTGAAGTAGTGTCCGTCGGTGTAGTCGAAGCTGACGCCCCCCTGCAGTGTCATGCTGTCGCTTAGACGGTAGTCCAGGTAGGAGTTGAGCATCCACTGCGTGAAGTTGCTGTGGCGGTCCTCCAGTATGTAGCTGGACTGCCCCACCAGGTCCGGGTCACGGTCATACTGCTGGCAGTTCATCAGGTTGACCTGATAGATGTTGTCCCAGTTGATCTGACGGTGGGCCTTGTCGCCGCCCCACCAGTCAGCCACGAACTGCTGCTGGGCCAGCTGCGCGGCGTAGAGGTCGGGCTCCAGGTCACGGTCGGCCGTCGGCGCGTAGTAACTGGGGAAATTCTTGTAGTAGTCGGGCTTGGGGTCCGTGGCCATGTAGAACTGCAGCGCGGAACTGGAGTAGTTGGAGCTGCGGAAGCCGAGTCCGGTGTTGAGCTGCACGCCCATCCTGGGCTTCCAGATCCAGTTGACCAGTGCGGTGGGATCGAAGCTCTCCACGATGCGGGCGCTCTTCTTCTTGCCGTTCAGGTAGCCCCAGCTGGGATTGTACAGATTGGAGCCTGCCAGGTCGTAGGCCTCCTGCGTGGCGGCGTTGTTGGTGGCGCGCTGCGTGGGGGCGCCCCATGTGGATATGTTCAGGCTGTGGTGCTCGTTGAACACCTTCTGCAGCGACAGGAAGTAGCCGAAGCTGTTGTAGAACGTACCCTCGATGATGCCCTCCGGGGCGTATCGGCCGATGACCGATGCCGTGAACGCCCATCCGTGCTTGTTGAGGCCGGTGGAGTACTGCAGCATGGCGCGGAGCATATAGTTGGAGTTGGTGTAGGAGAGGTTGCCGCGCCATCCGGGAGCGAACTCGGAGGCATAGGTGGTGATGTTGGTGGAGCCGCCCACGTCGCCGAAGCCGTAGGAGGCGGGGGCCAGGCCGATATCGGTGGTCTTGGAGCGGAAGGCGCTGCTGGTCATGCCGCCGAACTGCGAGTAGTTGAAACGGCCGCGCATGGCGTCGTTGAAGTTGAAGCCGTTGACGTAACCGGCCTGCCAGTTCTGGTCCAGGCCGCGCATACGGAAGCGCATGGTGCTGAACTTGTAGCTGGTGGCCTGGAAGTAGACGTCGTCGGTGGCTCCCTGGATGGTGCCGACCGACTGGCTGAGGCCTTCGTCGTCCAGAAGTTCCTCCTCGTCGAACAGGAAGTTGTCGGAATTCATGGATGAGGTCTCGAAGCCGGCGGGTGTCAGCCGGATGTCGCCCACATTGACCATCATGTCCCGGGGAATCTCCACATCGACGTACCGGTCCTCGTAGCCGGAGGCGATGATCTCCAGGACATCCTTGCCTGTCTGGGCGTTGGAGATGGTGAACACGCCGTCCGAGCCGCTGGCTACGACTATTCCCTGGTCGCTGAGCAGGATCGTGGCGTCTGCTACCGGCGCGCCAGTACGGGCGTCGAGCAACGTTCCCTTCACTCCTGTGGCCGCCAGCCCCGGCAATACCGTGGCAAGCAGCATCAGAATCGTCAGTTGTATTCGCATTCTATAGTCTTGCTGAGTTGTTGATATTCTTAGTTATTGCTCCACCTCGCGCACCAGGAAGATCTCCGTGGGAAGGTGGTCGGAATAGCCGTTCTTCCAGACACCGCTGGCGAAGTTGCGCAGCGGGTATCCCTTGTACTGCCCCTCCTGCTGGATCAGGAACTGCTTGTTAAGCACCTCCGCGCCCAGGAACCTCACGCCGCAGGCGCCGTCCACAAGGTTCTTGTTGACGATGATCTGGTCGAACAGGTTCCAGCCTCCGCGGTAGATGTAGGAGCCGATTCCCTTGTCCAGTTTCTCCCAGAAGGGATTGTAGAAACCGCCGTCCTGCGTCCCGGAGATATCCTTCACGGCTCCGAGGACCTGGCTGACGGACTTGTTGAAGGGATCGTCGTTGAGGTCGCCCATCACGATGACGCCCATCCTGGGGTCCACGGTGTAGAGGGAGTCGCAGATATGCCTGGTCAGGGCCGCGGCGGCCTCGCGAAGCCAGCTGCTCTCCTTCTCACCTCCACGGCGGCTGGGCCAGTGGTTCACGATCACGGCCACGCGGCTGTAGCCGGCAACCCTGTTGCCCAGCAGGCCAACGACACACATCTGGTCGCGCGTGCGGAAGTTGGGAAGCTCGGGAACCACCAGCGTGTGGTTGGTGGTGTTGAGGGGACGGAAGAATTTGGGATTGTAGATCAGGCCCACGTCCACGCCACGGCGGTCCGGGCTGTCGTGATGCACGATCCTGTAGCCTCGGTCCTTGATGTGAGGGTCGTTGACCAGGTCCTGCATCACCGTGATGTTCTCGATCTCGCTCATGCCGATCACAGCCGGACCCTCCGGAGTGGTCTTGGTGACCATCTGCGAGATGGCGTAACCCAGCTTGTCGATCTTGGCACGGTACTTCCTGCCGTCCCAGCGGTAGCTTCCCTCTGGACTGAACTCCAGGTCATACTTACCGTTGTTGTTGATGGTGTCGAACAGGTTCTCCAGGTTGTAGAAGGCCACTCCGTAGGTGGCGACCTTCTTGGCCAATGACGGAGTCGCGCCTGCCAAGGCAAGCGCAAGCGCCATACATACAGTAAGAATTCTTTTCATGGCACAGGGTCACGGAGTTAGAAGAATTTGATTTCCTGTCCCTCAAGGCTGCTCAGCACGGAGTTGGCAAGACTGGAGGCGCCCAGACGGAACAGGTCGGCGTTGAGCCATTCCTCGCCCAGCACCTCGCGGACCACGGCGTAATAGTTCAGGGCGTCGCGTGTGGTGCGGATTCCTCCGGCGGCCTTGAAGCCTACGCGACGGCCTGTCTGCTCGAAGTATTCCTTGATGCACTGACACATCACATACGCAGCCTCAAGCGACGCTCCGGGGTAGATCTTGCCGGTGGAGGTCTTGATGAAGTCGGCGTCGCAGTACATGGCCAGGATCGAGGCACGCTTTACGGCCTCGGCGGTCTTCAGGGCTCCGGTCTCCAGAATGACTTTCAGGCGGGCGTGCTTGGCGGTGTGCTTCAGCTCGATCAACTCGTCGCACAGTTCCTCGTAGTTCTCGTCACGGAACATTCCCAGGTTCATCACCACGTCCACCTCCTGCGCTCCGGCCTCCACGGCCAGAGCCACGTCGGCGACCTTGACAGCCGTGAACGTCTGACTGGAAGGGAAGCAGCCGGCCACCACGCAAACGTCCACGCCGTCAACGTCCAGATGGTCCTTGACCACTTCGGCGAAGTTGGAGTACACGCAGATGGCGGCAACGTGGCCGTACTGAGGATACTCGGCGTCGAAATCGTTGACACGGTTGGTGAACCTGGCCACACTGCGGTCGGAATCCTCGCTGCTCAGAGTGGTCAGGTCGATGGAATTCAACAGGAACTTATAAACTTCGGGACCGGCGTACTGCGGTGCCTTCTCTACGATATTGGCTACCTCGGCGGCGACTGCGGCGTCATCGCTGACGACCCGGCTCTTGCCGATGGCCTCATGATATCTGTCCATATCTCTGGTTTTTTATGTTTTTATGGTAAGTGGGGTTATTTATATTATAACCACGGCGCAAAGCCGTCAGACTGCAAAGATATGGATATTTTGCCAAAATTTAAAACATTTTATTAAATCATTTAACCAAAAATTAACATTTCGGCGTGTCAGGGTGCATTATTGGCGTCTTGGAGCTATCTTGCCGGGATTCTTGGCAATGAAGTCTTCCCAGGATTTCGGACCTATGGGCAGTGTGGGCTTGGAGGTCTCGTAGAAGTGCGTCAGGGCCACGGCCAAAGCGTCGGTGGCGTCAAGGAAATCGGGCATCTGGTCGGCTGTGAGGCCCAGCAGATGCCGGAGCATATTCGCCACCTGCTCCTTGCTGGCCTGTCCGTTGCCGGTCACAGCCATCTTGACGAGGCGCGGAGCGTATTCGGCGATAGGGACGTCACGGGCCAGACACGCGGCCATGGCCACACCCTGCGCGCGCCCAAGCTTCAGCATGGACTGCACGTTCTTGCCGAAAAACGGCGCCTCCAGGGCCACTTCATCGGGAAGATACTGCGCCACGAGGCCCAGCACGCGCTCGTAGATGCGGTGCAGACGCATATAATGGCTCTCAAGTTTGTCCAGTTTGATGACGCCCATTACGATCACCTCCGGCTTGCGTCCGGTGACGCCGAGCAGTCCGTAACCCATGATGCGGGTACCGGGGTCGATCCCCATGATGATGCGGTCGTATTTCTTCAGTTCAGACATGAGTGGGAATTAGTGGGAACGGTGGGAAAGGTGGGATGGGGTGGGAATCCGAGTTTTCGGAAATCTCGAAAATCTCGAAAAATCAAAGAGGAATCGTCTCGAAGACCGAGGTGAAGAAGGCTGCGTTTGGCCCGAAACGCTTCATGAAGCGCGTGGCGGTGTCATCAAGAGGGCCGTCGGCCCACTTCAGAAGCGAATCCATATCCGCGAATTCCACCTGAAATGCCACGCTGTGCGCCTGGTCCTCCCCGGCCTCCTGGCCCGCCGCCATCCGCAACGCCGACAACCGAGGCGAAGTGGCGCGGCAAGCAATACCTCCCTCGGATTGAGCGGAGCCGTCCGGCCCTGTCAACGACGGCAGCTGCGTTCGGAACCACTGCAGGAAATCCGCCTCCCTGTCCGGCTCCATCATAAATGTGGTGTTGAATATCAGCATAATTCTTCTGTCAATTGGATTTATCGGGATTAATCAGGATGCATGGGGATTAATCCTGATTATTCCCGAGAATCCCGATTAAATCCGACCGGACCGGCCGGTCTAAACAAAAAACGGGACCAAGCTGAAAGCCTGGTCCCATTCTGAGCCTCTTGTCGGATTCGAACCAACGACCCCGAGATTACAAATCACGTGCTCTGGCCAACTGAGCTAAAGAGGCAGATGGGCGAGCTATCTGCATCGCACCGCTACAACCCGCTACCCTTGCTTCGGTCAAGACCTGGGGGATTTACGGGGAGCTGGTCGTCCAGGACTCACCCGGGCACAAAATTACAACATTTTTTGATTCTGGCCAAATTTTGGCTCAAAAAAAGCCTTAAAAATGTTTAAATCCGCCGATTTGCTCGTCTCCGGCCTCTCTTTTGGCTCCGCCGAGACGGCATCCGATGAATCCGAGCCGCCTATTTCCGGCGCTTGTTGCCGCCGTGGCTGCGCGTCTTGCCGGACTTCGGCTCATGGCGCTTGCCGGGCTTCTCCGGACGCAGCGGCTTGTTGGGATTTCCCTTGTCGTCGATCAGAGCGAAGTCCAACTGCTTGCTCTCCAGATCAGCGCGCGCCACCTGCACCTTCACGCGGTCGCCCAATGTATACTTCACGCCATGCCGACGTCCGATCAGGCAGTAGTTCTTCTCATCCAGGTCGTAGTAGTCGTCGGCCAGGTCGCGGATCGGCACCAGACCCTCGCACATCGACTCGTCAAGCTCCACGTAGAAGCCCCACTCCGTCACCCCTGAGATGACTCCCTCGTAGACCTGTCCCAGCCGGTCGCGCATGTACTCCACCTGCTTGTAACGGATGGAGGAACGCTCGGCATTGGCCGCAAGCACCTCCATGTCGGAACTGTGGCGGCATTCATCCTCGGTCTTGATGCGGTCCACGCTGCGTCCACCCTCGGCGTAACGCGCCAGCAGACGGTGGACCATCATGTCCGGGTAGCGGCGGATGGGCGACGTGAAGTGCGTGTAGTAAGGCATGTTCAGGCCGTAGTGGCCCACGTTCTCGGTGGAATAGTTGGCCTTGGCCATGGAACGGATGGCCAGTATGGAGAGCATGTTCTCCTCCCCCTTCCCCTTGACGTCGCGCAGCAGGCGGTTGACGCTCTGGTTGACGCGGCGTGAGTTGCCGTCGGTGTCCAGACGGTAGCCGAAGCGGGTGGCGATCAGCGCCAGGTTCGCCAGTTTCTCAGGATCCGGATTGTCATGCACACGGTAGACGAAGGTCTTGGCCTTCTTGCCCTTCGGCACCTTGCCGATGGACTCGGCCACGGTGAGGTTGGCCAGCAGCATGAACTCCTCGATCAGTTTGTTGGAGTCCTTGGATTCCTTGAAGTATACTGAAACGGGCTTGCCGTTCTCGTCAATCTCGAAACGGACCTCTGCGCGGTCGAACTCCAATGCCCCCTCCTGATAGCGGCGGCGGCGCATCTCCTTTGCCAGTCCGTTCAGTATGTTGATCTCCTCGGCATAGTCGCCCTGCCCGGTCTCGATGCGCTCCTGGGCCTCCTCGTAGGTGAATCGGCGGTTGGACTTGATTACCGTGCGGCCGATGCGGCTATTCACCACATTGGCCTTGCGGTCCATCTCGAAGATGGCGGAGAAGGTCAGTTTCTCCTCGTCGGGGCGCAGGGAGCAGAGCCCGTTGGACAGACGCTCGGGCAGCATCGGGATGGTGCGGTCCACCAGGTAGACCGACGTGGCGCGGCTGCGGGCCTCACGGTCGATTATGGTGTTGGGATGGACGTAATGGGTCACGTCGGCGATATGGACTCCCACCTCGTAGTTGCCGTTGTCCAGACGGCGGATGGAGAGGGCGTCGTCGAAGTCCTTGGCGTCACGCGGGTCGATGGTGAATGTGGTAACGTCACGGAAATCCTCGCGCCTGCCCACCTCCTCCGGAGTGATTCCGGCGTCGATCTTCTCGGCGGCCTTCTCCACGTTCTCGGGATACTTGTACGGCAACCCGAACTCGGCCAGGATGGCGTGCATCTCGGTGTTGTTGTCACCCTTCTGGCCCAATATGTCGATGATCTCGCCGCGGGGGTTCATCTCGTCGTCGCGCCACTGCGTGATGCGCGCCACAGCCTTCTCGCCACCTTTGCCCCCTTTCAGTTTGGAACGCGGGATTATGATGTCGGCCGCCAGGAACTTGGAGTCAGGAATGAGGGCGGCGTAATTCTTCTCCACCTTCAAAGTCCCGACGAACTGCTGGTCCTTGGCCTCGACGATCTCGATGACCTGGGCCTCGGGCTCGGCGCCACGGCGGGCGGCGCTGACAACCACGCGGACCTTGTCGCCGTTCAGCGCGTGCATGGAGTTGCGCTCGGCCACGAAAATCTGCTCGTCGTCGACAATCACAGCGTTCTTGCCGTTGCTGCGGCGTACAAAGGTGCCCAGGTTCTCCGTGCCGCGGTTGGCCGCCGCACGGTACTTGCCCAGGTCAATCTCGACGATGTCGCCCACGGCTGCCATCTCGTCCAGCACATTCAGGATATCCATACGGTTGGACGCCTGGGTCGCCCCGATGCCGAACGCGATCTGCTTGTAATTAAAACTCTGCTTATTCTGCCGCTGCAGGAACTCCATGATCATGCGGGGCAGCTCCTTCTTGTGAATGCGGGCGCCCTGGCGCCCCTGGGTTTTCTTATCGCTCATAGTAATTTCTTTTCAGATTTAACAATCCGGGGACGTCGCATTGCGCCCCACAACCGCAAATATACAACATTTTTCCCAATATTTTTGGTAAGGAACCGAGTTTTTATTTAATTTGTGTCGGCAAAACAACATCAACCATACCATGAACACAAAAGCAATGCTCATGGCGGCGCTGCTCGGAACGACAAGCTGCCTGTTCGCCGCCGCCGAACCGGAGATAGAGAATCCGGACTCCACAGGTTTCAAATTCACCGACGTGAAGATCAACCAGCACGGCCCGGTCTACGACCAGAACAAGTCCGGCACATGCTGGGCCTTCTCGGGCCTGTCCACGCTTGAGGACAACGTGCTGCGCAAGACGGGCAAGGACGTGCACCTGTCGGAGATGTATGTGGTGCGCAACGCCTACATCGACAAAGCCAAGAAGTACATCCGCATGAACGGCAAGATCAACTTCGCCCAGGGCGGCAGTTTCGCCGACGTGACGGAAATGACCAGAAAGTACGGCGCGATGCCGGAGGCTGCCTACCGCGGCCTGAACTACGGCGAGGAGAAACACTCCCACTACGAGATGGCCGAGGCGCTGGAGGCGTACCTCAACGCGGTGCTGGCACGCGGCGAGAAGAACAAGAAACTCTCCACGGGGTGGCTGCCGGGATTCATCGGCATCCTGGACGCATACCTCGGCCCGGCTCCCGAGACTTTCACCTTCGAGGGCAAGACCTACACCCCGCAGCAGTTCGCCCAGACCCTGGGCCTGGAGCCTGAGAGTTTCGTCAACGTGACCAGTTTCACCCACCATCCCTTCTACGAGGACTTCATCCTGGAGATTCCCGACAACTGGGAGTGGACATACTCCAAGAACATGCCGCTGGACGACATGATGCGCGTGCTGGACAACGCTCTCGACAAGGGCTACACCGTCTGCTGGGCCGCCGACGTATCGGAGGGTGGCTTCAAATGGAAGAAGGGCTACGCGCTCCTTCCGGCCGAGAAGGGCGAGAAGGACATGACCGACACGGAACTGAGCCGCTGGGTCAAGCTGAGCGACAAGGACCGTCAGGATGCCCGCTTCGACATCAAGGGCCCGGTAAAGGAGGAGGAAGTAACCCAGGAGAGCCGCCAGAAGGCCTTCGACAGCTTCGAGACCACCGATGACCACGGCATGGTGATCGTGGGGACCGCCAAGGACCAGGAGGGCAACAAATATTACAAAGTGAAGAACTCGTGGGACACCAATCAGCTGTACAACGGCTTCCTGTATGTGAGCGTTCCTTACGTCAAGGCCAAGACCCTGGGATTCGGCGTCCACAAGGATGCAATCCCCTCGGATATAGCCAAGAAATTCGTTAAATAATCGAACGTCAGTGGGTTAACGCAGAGCATAATTCACATTAACAATTTGTATTTTAACAAGTTATCAATACAGCAAACGTGCCGCCGGAAATTCCTGCGGCACGTTTTTTCATCTGATTTTCCGGATGAGGTCAGTTTCTTGCCGTCTCGCACTCGGCTACGGCCTCGTCAAGGTCGGTTATGCCGTCCTCGTCGATGATGACGACGCATTCACGGTCGTCGGCATCGGCGGGATGGATCGGCTCCGGTTCCTGCGGGATGAGTCTGGCGGCCTCCGCGACCTCGGCCTTGCGGAACTCGCGTGGAGAACGGCTCATGGCCGTCTGCACCTCCACCAGCGCCTCAAAGTTGCGCAGGCTGAAATTTCGCCTTGTGGCCTCCGCCAGGTCTCGGGCGTAGGATTGCGTCCATTGCTCGCGCGGCAGCTGGCAGAAGGGAGCCGTGTCAGGCTCAAAGAGACCCTTGGCTTTGGACATGGCGTAACGGATGCTGTCCAGACTGTCGGCACGTCCGGGACGCTCGGTGACTATATCCATAAGTATGCCGCGTACCGTGCGGATGTCGCCGGCGTCGATGGCGTTCTCTAATCGCTTACGAGTCTTGTCCATGATTGTGGGAATTTTGGGGTTGTGGGAAAATTGGGAGGTGTGGGAATGGTGGGAGATGTGGGCATATCCCGACCATATCGATTATCCCGACATTCAGAATTAAAACAAGACTCTTGGGGCGTTGGTTTACCATACTGCCCCTGCGGGCAGTTACTTTGTTGTCCTACGTTCGGAAGTCACTTTGGCGTTTCAACCGGGTCCCCGGGATGGAAATGGTTCCAGAGTGTCGTGGCGCGCGATCGGCCCACGGCTTCGGCTATCTGTTCGAAACCGGCTTCCTTGAGACGCTTCAGTGACTTGAACGTCTTCATCAGCGTGGCGGCCGTTGCGGGACCGATACCCTTGATGCCGTCCAGCTCGCTTACCACCTGTCCCTTGCTGCGCCGGTCGCGGTGATGTGTGATGCCGAAGCGGTGCGCCTCGTCGCGCAACGCCTGGATGACACGCAGGCTCGGCGACTTCTTGTCCAGGTAGAGCGGCAGCGTGTCTCCAGGATAGTAGATTTCCTCCAGCCGCTTGGCTATGCCCACAAGCGACACCTCGCCGCGGATGCCCATCTCGTCGAATGCCTCCACGGCGGCGCTTAGCTGTCCCTTGCCGCCGTCCACCACAACCAGCTGCGGCAACGGCTCCCCTTCGGCCATCATGCGTGTGTACCGCCGGTGCAGCACCTCCTTCATCGACGCGAAGTCGTCCGCCCCTACCACCGTCTTGATGCAGAAGTGACGGTAGTCGCGCTTGGACGGCCTGCCGTTGCGGAACACCACGCAGCTGGCCACAGGATTCGTGCCCTGGATGTTCGAGTTATCGAAACACTCTATATGCCTCGGCTCCGACGGCAGGCGGAAATCGCTCTGCATACGCTGCATCAGCAGGTCCGTGGCACGGTCGGGATTCAGGGCCTCGCGCTGCTTCTCGATGTCGTTCATGTACTGCGTGGCGTTCTTTAGGCTCACCTCCAGGACGCGCCGCTTATCGCCGCGCTGTGGCGTCACGAACTCCACTCCATCGAATTCAACGTCCGGCTGGAACGGCACCAGGACCGTGTGGAACCTGCGGTCAAAGCGGTTCGACACCTCGGCTATGGCTCGCGACAGAATCTCCTCGCGCGTCGTTTCCGAGGACTGCCCGCGGCGGAACTCCATGTTGAGGCTCTGAGTCACGGCCCCTCGGTGCAGGTGCATGAAGTTCACGAAGGCGCGGTCCTCGTTCTCCACATACGCGAAGACGTCCACGTCGGGCATGGCCCGCTCGCCGATCACGCTCTTGGCGTTGTAGCGTTGCAGCAGTTCGTAGCGTTCCTTCACCTCCTGCGCCTCCTCGAACCTCCATTCTGCGCTGAGCCGTTCCATCTCGTCCTTGAGGTTGGTCTCCAGCTCCACGGTCTCGCCGTTCAGGATCTGCCGCGCACGGGCTATGTACGCGCCGTACTGCTCGGGACTGACAAGTCCCCGGCAGGCGCCGCCGCATTTCTTGATGTGATAGTCCAGGCAGAGCGAGTACTTGTTGCGGGCTATGCCGCGCTCGTCCAGCGCGTGGCGGCAGCTGCGCAGCGGATAAGTGTCACGGATCAAGTCCAGCACCGTCTTGGCCGACGACACGTTGGAATAGGGGCCGTAGTAACGCCCCTCTATCCCCCGCTCGCGCGTCATGAATATGCGTGGGTACAGTTCCCTGGTGATGACAATCCAGGGATAGGACTTGTCATCCTTCAGCAGCACGTTGTAATGCGGCTGGTATTCCTTGATCATGGCGTTCTCCAGATGCAGCGCATCCTCCTCGGAGTGTACCACGATGAACCGCATGTCGGCGATGCTGCGGACCAGAAGATTGGTCCGCGTGGAGTCGTGGCGACGGTTGAAGTAACTCGACACGCGCCGCTTCAACCGTTTCGCCTTTCCGACATATATCACCTTTCCGGTCTTGTCAAGATACATGTACACACCCGGGGAATCAGGGAGCCCGAGAATCTTCTGGCGCAGTCTGGGACCCGGACGGTTGTTGAGCAGGTCCTCGCGCGTGCGCTCTTCGTGAATCTCCAGATCGAACCCCCCGATTTCATCGATGTCCCGTCCTGTGCCTGCCAGGAGTTCCTCGACCTCATGACGGCTTGCGCCGTTGTTTTCTTTACTCAATCCGCAATTGCTTTTAGAACTTCATCAGGGATGTTACCTCGCACTCCTCGGGCAGCACATCGCGGCCGTTCAGGGCGGCGAGCTCACAGACGAAGTTGATGTAGATTTTCTTCGGGTTCATCGATTTCACCAGTTCATAGCATGCCAGCATGGTTCCGCCGGTGGCCAGGAGGTCGTCATGGATCACCACGATGTCATCCTTGGTGATGGCGTCGCTGTGCAGCTCGATGGTGTCGGTACCGTACTCCTTGGCGTAAGTCTTCTTGATGGTCACCGCAGGGAGTTTGCCGGGCTTGCGTGCCGGCACGAAACCGCACCCGAGCTCATACGCCAGGATGGAGCCTCCGATGAATCCGCGGCTTTCGATGCCCACCACCTTGGTGACGCCTTTGTCGCGATAGATTCCGGCAAGAGCCTTGCTCATCACCTGCAGGGCCTCGCCGTTCTTCAGGAGCGTGGTCAGGTCCTTGAACTGGATACCCTTTGTGGGGAAATCCGGAATGTTCCGGATCAATCCCTTCAAATCCTTTACTTCCATTTCTTGTCTTGTGAGTTTATGTTGTTATTTAAATTATCAAATTTATAAGAGTTATAAGACTTATAAGAATTATATGAATTATCTGAATTATCTGAATTATCTGAATTATCTGAATTATATGAATCTCCACAGCCGCTTCCGATGAATACTGAGAAACTGCTTTAAGAATTGTTCCACGTGGAACAATCGTCGGCTAACTTCATCTGCCCAAAAGCAATAGCAGAATGTTTATGTCGGCCGGGCTGACGCCGGGGATACGTCCGGCCTGCCCTATCGTGGCGGGGCGGATACGGTCCAGTTTCTGCCGCGCCTCGGTCGATATGGCATCCACCGACAAGAAATCATACCCTGCCGGTATGCGGACATTCTCCAGCCTCTTCTGCTTGGCGGCAAGTTCAGCCTCCCGCGCTATGTAGCCGGAATATTTCAGCAGGATCTCCGCCGCCTGTATAATCTCATAACGTCGGACGCCATCGTCCTGGCTGTCCACCGTTTCAAGTTTACGTTGTACCTTCGGAACCATCTCCCCCAATATACGGAACGTCAACTGCGGCCGTTTAATCAAATCGGCCACCTTGACCGATGCCGTCAATGGTGCCGTCCCCATGGCCTCCAGACGTGCGTTCAGTTCCGGATCAGCCTTTACATTGGTGCTTTCCGCCCACTCGATCAGAGAATCGCGCTCGGCGCGTTTCGATTCCATCGCATCATAGCGTTCCTGTGTTGCGAGGCCGATCTCATACCCGAGAGGCGTGAGCCGCATATCCGCATCGTCCTGACGCAGCAGAATCCGGTATTCGGCACGCGAGGTGAACATTCGGTATGGCTCGTCCACACCCTTGGTGACGAGGTCATCGATCAATACGCCGATATATGCACGGTCTCGTTCCAGCACTACTGGCTCCTTACCATGCGCGGCACGCGCCGCGTTGATGCCGGCCATCAGTCCTTGCGCGGCAGCTTCCTCGTATCCCGTCGTGCCGTTGACCTGTCCGGCGAAATAGAGGCCCTCCACGCGCTTCGTCTCCAACGAGTGGTACAGTTGCGTCGGGTCGAAATAGTCATATTCTATGGCGTAACCGGGACGGTACAACTGCACGCTGGCCAACGCCGGGATATGCGTCAGGGCCTTCACCTGAACCTGCCATGGCATCGAGCTGGAAAAGCCGTTGATATAGTATTCCTCTGTTTCCTCCCCCTCAGGCTCCAGGAAAAGCTGGTGCGAGTCCTTGTCGGCGAATGTGACGAGCTTGGTCTCGATGGACGGGCAGTAACGGGGGCCGATACTCTGGATGGCGCCGTTGTACATCGGCGATTCATCGAGATGCCCGGTGATTTCTGAATGGCATTCCGGGTTGGTTCTGACTATCCAGCAGGCACGCGGACGGAGAGTCCGGCGTACTCCGGGAAGGAAGGAGAACTTCTCGTCGGGATTAGAGTCTCCTTCCTGCCGCTCGGCCAGAGCGAAGTCGATGGTGCGTCCGTCAATGCGTGCCGGAGTTCCCGTCTTCATGCGTCCGGCGGTGAATCCGATGGATACGAGCTGCTCGGTGACACCGGTGCTTCCCTGCTCGGCTATGCGGCCGCCGGGCAGCCGGACGGCCCCGAAATGCATCAGTCCGTTCAGGAATGTTCCCGCTGTCAGGACCACTTTCTTTGCATGGAATTCCACTCCGAGGGCAGTCCTGACACCCCTGACATGCATACGGGCCTCCCCTGCCTGCACGTCGCTGGTGTCTCCATCCTGTCCGTCGATCATCAGGGATGTGACGTTGTCCTGGAACATATCCAGACCGGGTGTTTGCTCCAGTGTGCGGCGCCATTCATGGATGTATTTCTCGCGGTCGCTCTGCACTCGCGGCGACCATACGGCAGGTCCCTTGGAGCGGTTCAGCATACGGAACTGTATGGCCGTACGGTCGGCGATGATTCCCATCTGGCCGCCGAGCGCGTCGATCTCGCGGACTATCTGCCCCTTGGCGATACCCCCGATGGCGGGGTTGCACGACATCTGGGCCACACGGTTCATGTCGAGCGTCACAAGCAAGGTCTTTGCTCCGAGACGGGCTGACGCCACAGCGGCCTCACAGCCGGCGTGGCCGCCGCCCACCACTATCACATCATAATCGAATGTCATTATGTATTTCGGGTTTATCGGGTTGAATCTGGATTCATTCGGATTTATCAGGATTGGTCCGGATTCATCATGATTAATCAGGATTAATCGGGATTTATATCTATCAATCGCAGGGCGGCGTTCTCGGCGGCTTCCATCACCTCACGTTCGCCGGGACCCTTGTCGTTGATACCGGTCAGGTGCAGCACGCCGTGGATTATGACACGCAGCAGTTCGCGCTCGTAGGGTTGCCCCAGCATCTCGGCGTTGCTGGCCACGGTGTCGAGGGAGATTTCCATCTCGCCGCTGAGTTCCGTACCACGGGTGTAGTCGAAGGTGATGATGTCGGTATAATAGTCATGGCCCAGGGCTTCGTTGTTGGCCTTGAGTATTCCGGCGTCGTCCATGAAGACATACAGCAACCGGCGCACGGTGCAACCATGCCCGGCAGCCACCTTCTCAATCCACTCGCGGACGCGGTCCCAGTCAAGTGTCGGCATAGCAACATCGATCGCCTCAAAATCTATCCGAGTCTTCCTCATTATTGTCTAACTAATTTGCGAAGGTCCAAAACAACCCACAAAAATACAAAAATTACACCAAATAATCAAAACTGGAAATCCGAGGCTCCGTTTTCAGCCCATTTTGCCCGATTTGACAAAAGTGCATTCTATTTGCATGATTCGGCAATTCCTGTTCATATCTTCCGTATTTTATTGATTGTTTGTTCTTTATCCAATATTTTCAACATTGTTAAGGCTTTAAGAATCCGGAATTCTCCCACATCCGCACACTTAATCATAATTTATTCCAACCTTATTTCAATTATTCAGACTTGTTATCGAAAAAAATATTAATTTTGCATAAGTAAAATCAAAAACAACAATGAGCAACCTTTCGAGCGTAATCAAGCACTCCGGCCAGCGAGTGTCCGGACTCTGCCTATCCTTATTGATGTTGTCCGCAACGGCGCAGGCCAGGTTCCTGGAAAAGCCGGAACCTGTACGTCCTTTCGAGGCCGAGATCTTCTACGGCCTCGGCACCGGATTCAAATACCATGACACCTATGCCGACGGCGGCGGCACGTTGGGACTGGAGCTCCGCGGCAATATCAAGGGTACCCCCTGGGACGTGGGCGGATTCCTCCGCCTCGACGCAACGGGCTATGACTTCAAGGACCACATGCCCCCGTAGAAACCGAACCCGACGGCTATGTACATTATTTAGAGCCCAACCAATCCGCCGACGCATTCACCATCGGCGCCTCGGCGCACTATAACTTCCGCCAGGGCCGCAAGGTCAACCCCTTTGCCGGACTCGGCATAGGCTATTCCATCTACTCCAGCGGCGGTCACGACTTCCTGCACCCCTACCCCACCGACGGCAGCACCATCAGTTTCATACCCCGCTTCGGCGTCGAACTGTTCAGCTGGGTCCGCTTCACCGGATACGCGTTCATCATGCGCAAGGGTTACAATACCGTCGGCCTCTCCCTGGGCCTCACCATCGGTGGCTGGCGCAGGAAAAATAAGTAGACTGCTTCTGTAATTTATCTTGAATTTTCGCTAATTTTGCAGACTTAATACAATAATTGTCTGCATAATGAATCTCAGGCTTATTACCATCATATTTGGATGGATATTGATAGTCATGGCTACGGGTTGCTCTGAACCACCCCATGACGCACGTCTAATGCGTGTTTCCCAAATAGTATCCGATGATCCCGATTCTGCGTTGCAGATTCTGGATAGCATTCATTCCAGGCAATTGAGCCCCAGCGATCGACATTATTATGATTTCCTGACCATCAAGGCCAAAGACAAAAATTATATCCAGCATGAGTCCGACAGCCTCATTCTGGATGTAATGGAATATTACTCCAAGAATCACTCAGACCCGGTTTATGTGGAAAGTCTATATTATGGCGGACGGGTCTATTCTGACCTTGGCGATTACCCCACGGCGTTGCGGTATTACCAGCAGGCGCTGGACAATCTGGACCAAGCTTCCGAACAGAATGACTTGAAGAGTCGTCTGAACAGCCAGATTGGAATGTTGCTGGAAAAGTTACGGCTTTACGATCAGGCTATCTCCTATTTCCAAGATGTGCTGGATCAGAAAACTGAAGAGAATGACTCCATCGGCATAGTCTATACCCTTCAGAGATTAGGAGGAATCAGTTCCGATTTTGCACTCCAGAATGTAACGGATTCCGTCAGTAACAAATACTTGAATGAAGCGGACTCTCTTCTTACTCTGTCATTGAGGTATTCGGCATCACTTCCCGAACCATTTTCCGCTATGTCAAGAGTGTTATTATCTGGCGTAAAACAAAGAAAAGGAGAAATAAAGAGAGCTACTGAATTAATCAGATGCTCCATTGATGGGGTAGAACCTGATTCAAGGAATGTTGCTCTGGCATATGCCGCAGGTATATATCTTGAGGCAGGAGTTATTGACACAGCCTTCATGTACGCACATGAATTAATTGACAACGAGGACAAACTCAATAAAAAGTCCGGCTATCGATTCCTTTTGAGTCCTGAGTTCAGAGATTACCTGCACCCTGATTCCTTGGATAAATATTACGATGAATATAATGCAGTACTGGAGGCTTATCTAGACGAGAACCAGACTACCCAGGCATTGATGCAGAATAGTCAATTTAACTATCATCTGCATGAGCGAGAAAGCTTGAAGGCTCACAAAGCCAATGAGCGACTGTGGAAGGCCATCGTCGGTTTCGTATTCCTTGTGCTGGCTCTCGCAGTAGTGATCCTGTATCTGAAGTACCGTAACAAGTCAAATATAGTGAGGTTGCAGGAAGCACTCTCCACATTGGAGACACTAAAACTTAACATCTCCCGATCGGAGTCTCTCAATAATGACAATACCCATAACAACGAAGATTCAGACAACAGCCCTACGGATGGTGAGACAAATTTCACCCCCAATACCGAGAATAAACTACGAGACAGACTGCGTCAGGAATTGATTGAACTGAACGAAAAATCCGAACGTCAAGGAGTATCCACAGTAATTCTGGAATCGGATATCTATGCCCGGATCCGAAATCTGCTCGCTGTCGGAAAGCCCATTAAGGAAGACATGTGGCTGGATCTGGAGAAAACGGTAACATTCGCCTCGCCACGCTTCGACACTAACCTCAGGATTCTTACACAGAACAAAATCACGAACGATGAGTACCGCGTCGCACTGCTCGTGAAGTGTGGATTCAAGCCCATAGACATGCGTACCCTACTATCTCTCACTAACGGAGCCATAAATTCACGCCGTTCCACCTTGGGAACCAAAATCATGGACAAGAAACAAAGCGTCACTCTTATCGACAACATAATCCGTTTATTGTAAATCATTTACAACCCCTATTACAACTGACTGAAAAATGACTGAGATGCGTGCTGAATCGACCGGCACGCATTTCAGTCATTTTTCAGTCAGCAGAAATTTGACAGATTCTTACCCTTCATCTAATTTTGCACCCCGAAATCAACAAACAACAAAAACGATGAAAGCATTTGTGACATTCTTATGTTTCTTGCTTCTGATGGCGGTACCATTCCCGATAAATGCAAAGGATACCCAGAAGCAAAAGACAGTTACCATTAAGAAGTATCCGAAAAATCGATATGACAATGGAACACGTGGAATAAGAGCTCCCTCCGCTTATATACTGTGCACAGTAGATGAGGTAAGCGGAATAAAACCTCTTGATACATCAGATGTAGAATCCTACGAAGTATGGGACATCAATGACACTGCACCAGTAGCGGTTTTCGGTGACGAAGCCATATTTATTGATTATATCCTTGAAGACCATCCAGACTGCATTATTAAGTTATTCTCTTCTGAATATGTGTATGTCGGATTCATAGAGGCAACGCAGACCATATGACATGCCCGGCAGGATAACGCGTGATTCTGCCGTATTATCTGAAACTTCAGACTGATCAAGCGCTAATCAGACTGAATAATAATAACCCTTATTGACAAATAAAGCATTAAAAAATCAAATGAAGAAAACATTATTAATGCTGGCGGTGCTGGTCATGACATTCGTCTCAGCATGTACAAATGAAGATGATATGCTGCTATCATCTCCCAGCGAATCTGTAAAGATTGGACATGTTCTGGTCAAAAACGGACAAATAGTTAAAAGCACCAGAACGGATGTAACCGAGGGACTGACTCAAGCCATGTGGTTTAAGGATGAGAAAATCTTCTCGACTTATTACAAGAGTTTGGAAGATATGCCGGACTCCATAAAACCCATATATCCGAATGGAATGGGTATTGAATTACTCTATAATCTGGAACGTTATGCAGATCTTGAACTTGACTCCATTGATACCGCAGCCTCCTCGGAGAAAGAATTCCTAAATCTGTACAATGACCTAATTAAGAAATACTCTGACAAACTCATAACAAATTATATTGACAAAACAGACTTGTCATTGTACGCACCTATAGGAGAGAATGAAAATATTAAATTCATTGCAAACAAGAATGGGGAATACGTGATTGGGAATAAGGTGTTTAAAATTTCTGATAAAATGTTGCCGCATAGCGTGCAAGTTCTCTCCGCTCTTGAAGCGGCTAATAATAAATCCGAGGGTGATTATAATGAATTAAACAACCTGATTTACAAGCCCGTTAAAGGAAGGAGAATCAGTTTCTCCATAGAGCGCAAGGACAATAAGGTTACTGTCTATATGAAGGCAAAAAGAAAGGCTTGGTATGGCTGGAAAGCTGATAACAGCCGCTGGTTGGTTTTTGAACCCATTTTACAGAATTTCAAAAGCCGACTTTCAGTCGATAAAAACATATATTGGTTTTTCCATTTTTCCGAAGTCAAAGATTATATTGGCGATGGATTGCTTTGGCATCAACCGTTGGCGCATGATCCCAAAGTTACCGGCACTGTTTACGTATGGTCTGATTATGAACTGACAAAAGACAAGGATGGCTCTGTTCTGACTGATTCTAAGCGCATCCCTGTCACCGATAGAAACAAAGCAAAAATAGTAAAGGTTTCTCTTCCCGGTGAACATTGATTAATTAATCTCCTTAATCATTACAGCAAATTCTTTTTGGTACAGTTTCCTTGATTCAACTTAGGTCATTGTACTAAAAGACTAATTCAACATCTCAAATGAAAAAGTTTATCATCTTGACAATAATTTCATTGACAGTCTGCTGCTTAGCGCAGGCACAGGCCCAGCACAAATTAGAGTGGGGTGTGAAGGCTGCATGGAATATTTCATATCCGGTGGATGCCACGCGGGCAGCCTACGGAGTCAAGGCCGGTATATTCGGACAACTGAATCTTACAAGACTGTGGTGCCTTGACGCTGAATTGCGTCTTAGCCATAAGCCATGGTATTCGCGCAATGACAATGGATTGTCATGGAACCAGAATGTTGTCCAAAACATCCATAAATATACCGGCAACCCGTTCTCACTCGAACTCCCCATCCATGCAGGTATAAGATTCAATGTATCCTCACAAGCCAGAATGTTTGTGGCTGTAGGCCCTTATTTCGGCATGGGTCTGTTCGGAAAAGGGAAAGCCACGACCATACAGAAGTCACAGGACGGTACCGTTACCAAGCAGACTGAAAACTACAATATATTTGGAAACAATCACTATGCTTCAGAAAGATTTGAAGTCGGCATAGACGGAGCCCTTGGAATTGAGATAAGGAATCATTACCGGATATCGGCAGGCTACCTTTTCCAGTTTAACGACCCGGAAAAGAGAATCTTGTGTCCCGTGGGTCGCGCACAGGTATTCTCAATCGATTTCGGATACAAGTTCTGACATGGAAACGCAACTGTCATACATTTACAGAAATAAACCCAGACGTTAAGTTACTGCTATAATAGATTACATATCCACTAATATGGCACCTCGACAATGAGGTGCCTTTTCTCTTTTTACCAACACATCATGAAACCGTTGCCGGTAAATAGAAAGAATCAAAAATCTTGTCTTGATGAAGAAATCTTGAAAAATTTTCGTACATTTGCGGTATGAATGGGTGCAGTGGAGACAATCAATCGCATTCAATCTGGAATTTATTATATTGAATTGTAGTAAGAACATAACATAAAATTTTGTACATTTTTGATTTATGGTTTTACCCATATCAGAACGACATACATTCTCCATAATCTGACGGACTGTTCGCATAGGAAACTCAATGATGAAACCAACCACTACAAAATCTCTACTATTCTTTTGCCTGACAGTTGTCATCTTCATGCTGACTTGTTGCGGGCAACAGAACCAAGAGCGAATCAAGATGGATAAGGCAGACAGCCTCATGGATATTCTGCCCGATTCCGCGTTGAGAATATTGGAGGGAATCAACCCCGCGCATCTTCGCTGGGACGAGGACAAGGCTCTGTTCGCTCTGCTCATGACTCGTGCCCAGGACAAGAACGGCGTTGCCGTCACATCCGATTCCTTGATCTCGGCAGCGGTAAAATATTATGACGATAGCGATGACATCTACCACAAGACGATGTCCCACTATTACCTGGGCAAGGTGCAACTCAATGCCGGACAGTTACTGAAAGGGATGTTCACGATGTGCAGGGTGATGGAATACGCCGGCGTAATGAATGACAGATATTGGTCTGTTATGGCACGACAGTCACTTTCCGACGCATACCATGAAGCCTACAATAATCTGAACAAAGATCACCAGGATACATTTATATCCAGAATGTGGGATGAAAACATTCCCGATAGTCTGCAGACCGCGTTTGCAGAACTTGGAGATATCACCGGTGCTACCATAATGTTTGAAGCAATAGAACAGGACTCTACTTTCAACGGCAACTTACTGGATTATTTCAGCCGGTATGTAATGTTACGGCCACCGTTAAGCGAAGCCTTGCTGCCGGAACTGGAAAGATCAGACAGTCTGGCTGTACTGGAAATGCAACCGGCGATAAGCCGGAACATCACCCATTCCGTAGTTTCCCATCTTGATTCCACAAAACAACAGGCGCAAGCGGAAAGGAACAAGTCGCGCATGATTACCTGGTTTGTAGTTATTGTTTCCGTTCTTGTAATTGCGATAGTTGTTGTTCTCGGACTGCTGTATCATAGACGCCAGCAGGAGAAAATCTCCAAAAATGTCAAGACGGCTCGCCAGCTCCAGAAACTCCTGGCAAACGCAACCGATGATTACTCCAAGGCCCGCAGTTCAGTCAGGGAATTGTTGTCGGAACGTTACCGGACATTGGATGAACTGTGCAAACTGGTCTATGAGAACTCCAACACATCTATGGCCCGGAAACGGATATCGGAGAGTGTCGTTTCCCTGATAGAGCAGCTGCAGAACGACACTTCGCTAATATCGGAACTGGAGAGCATGGTGAATGCGCATGACACAAATCTGATGGAGAATTTCCGCAGCGACCTCCCGGGACTGAAGGACACCTATTACCGGCTATTCCTTTTCTCCGTGCTGGGGTTCTCCGACAGCTCGATCTCCGTGCTTCTGAACAAGCAAAAGACAAGCATGATCTGGAACTCCCGCCGTCATCTGAAAGACAAAATCAAACAACTCGACACCGACAGAAAGGCCACATACCTCGAATACCTATCCTAATTCGCTGTTTCCCTGACGCTTACATCGCCGCATCCCGTACCGCATATCGTATTTGCTTTATTTACTGACAGTTACGCCATATCAAACCTCTGCATAAACCATTATGCCAACTGTTTCAGCATTCACAACCGTAATTCGTTGATTATTTGTTCGTTCACATATCGAAACGCCAACTGAAAAACCGCCGATTTTTTGCACAACGCCAGTATTCTCTATAACTTTGCATCGGAATCAATCTTAATAACTACACGATGAGAATATGACACTTGGAACAATCATCCCATTGGCGAATGGACTGGCGAATACGCAACAGGAAATGTTTCTGTACGTTGGTATTGGTCTCTTGGTCTTCATTGGTGGTTTCTATCCATCACTACGCTCTGAGGCCAACCTGATAGCGCTAATCCAGAAGGTCAGGGCGCAGAAGAAGAGGATCAAGGAATTAAAAAAGAAACTTGGTGAATAATTATGGACTCATGGACCAGAACAATCGCAGTCTTCATCTTGTGTGCGGCAATCACCGTGTTGCTCACAGTGCTTGAGATATACATAGAGAAGAAACTGCATGCTCATTATCTCAAGAAGAGCGCTGAGCTTGATGCAGAAGAGAAGGAACTGCGGCGCCGTCTGCAAGAGCGGCAATCGCATTGACCGTGATGCGTGCGCAACAGATTGAAAAACAACTCATAAAAATTATGTAATAAATTGTGTAACTGAAGATCCATCGGGCCGTGACGGATTCGATGGATTTTCAAATATTTTATGAGAAGTATGTGTTCTATAGTAAGAACATAAAGTATTTGTGCATTTTATGCATGATGCTTTATCTGTTCTGTTTAGAACATAAGTGCATAAGTCTCCATAAGTCAGGAGTGGATTGTCCACCATCCGGATGGACCGACACAAGGCCACATGGACCGCAGGCGGTCGGCATAAGCCATCCGGACGGCCTTATGGCGAGCGTCAGCTCCATGTCACGCTTATGTCATGACTGCCGGATGGTTGCCTTATGAACCCTTATGGACTTATGTTCTGATATGCGTAAAAACATAGATGGGAAATGCACATTTATTTTCTGTTCATACTATAGAACACATACTTATTTGAATTTTATTTATTAATTTTGAGAACGATATCCAAACATTAAGGCTCATGAAAAGAATCCTCATACGACACAGATATACATCATTACGCGTGTGCATGACATATGTAGTCTTTATATTGGCTGCGATGTGTCCGGCAGAGGTATGGAGTGAGGAGAGCGGAGCGGGAAGATGGAGGTTTAAGTGGGGGCCGCATGCATCGGTGAATATATTCGGAGCCGAAGACTGGACCAGGATGCGTGAACATGACACGGAGAAAATCGGTCTGGGTGTTACTGCCGGAGTGGTGGCACGCTATGTCTACAACAACCACTGGTATCTGTCAAGCGGACTGCTCCTGTCTTATGGCAACTCCCCCGTGGAGGTCCGCACCATGCCGCAATCTCAGGATTATCATAAATGTCATATCGAAAGGGGAGCGGTCCATCTGCCGATTCACGCCGGATACCGTATATGCCTGGACGACACGGGAAACTTAGCCTTGAGTTTCTTCACCGGCACAACACTGTCATGCGGTTTCGCCGGGTCATTCGAGTCCGGTGGAAGTAGGCCCGTGAACCTGTACGGATCCACGGGGATATGGCGACGGTTCGACGCTGCCTGGGATATCGGCGCCACCTTCGAGTTCAGCAAATTCATGGTCGAGGTATGCGGCAACCTTGGGGTTGTCGATATGGCTCGTCAGCATATATTCCGCGATCGCCATATGTACGAATGCGCATGCCGGATAGGCTTCACCTACTGGCTTCCCACAAACAAGACACATCAACAATAAGGCGTCGGTTGTTGCCCTTTGACTTAAAAATCTAAACATCGCTTCCATAAAAACTCACCCTGTTGATAACTTTTTGGACGGTTGTGGATAATTTTACTGTTTTCGGTTGTAAATAGTTTACAAAAAATAACTAACTTTACGTCCCCAAATAGCGAAAGGAAAAATTTTGTGAATTTTTCTAAAAAAACGCCATGGGGAGAACTGTAAACCGCCGTCAGGGCAACTGAGAATGACTGAGGAGAACTATCACATACCGGCATTGCTGACGCCGACACTCGACTTGTTGGAAATCAAGCCGAAAGGAGTCTATGTCGACGCCACCTTCGGCGGCGGGGGACACTCGCGCGCCATTCTGGAACGCCTGGGGCCGGAAGGACGCCTCTTCGGATTCGACCGCGATATCGACGCGTTGCAGAACGCCCCGGACGACCCCCGGTTTACATTTGTACATTCCGACTACCGCTTCATACCCAATTTCCTGCACTTCCACGGTGTGGAAAAAGTGGACGGGCTGCTGGCGGACCTCGGAGTGTCGTTCCACCACTTCGACGACGCACGGCGCGGCTTCTCGTTCCGCGAGGACGCCCCGCTGGACATGCGCATGAACCGCAGCGGCGAGCGCACGGCCGCCGACATCCTGAGCGACGCCACCGCCGCCGACCTGGAGCGGATGCTGCGCGAGTACACCGACCTGAAACGCCCCGGCCTCCTGGCCGCCGCTATCGTCAAGAGCAGGGACCTCTCCCCCATCGACACCACCGCAAGGCTGACCGATGTCCTGACCCCGCTCCTGAACCCCAGGAACCTGAAGAAAGACCTTGCACAGGCTTTCCAGGCTCTGAGAATAGAGACCAACGATGAAATGCACTCCCTCCGGGTTCTGCTCCGCAACTCACTCAAGGTGCTGAGACCCGGCGGAAGGCTTGCCATAATCACCTACCACAGCATCGAGGACAGGCTCGTGAAGAACTTCATGCGCTCCGGCAACACGGAGGGCAACGTGCAGCAAGACTTCTACGGACGAGTCCTGTCGCCCTGGAAACCCGTGACAAGATCCCCGATTACCCCTGACGCCGAGGAAGTGGAGCGAAATCCACGCTCTCGCTCGGCCAAACTACGCGTTGCTGAACTTACCGATCCAGAATAATACTTAATCCACAATGGCTGAAGCCAAAAAGAAAAAGGGAAACAAGGAAACGAAGAAGAAACGGAAGTCGCCCGAATGGGTCGACGAACTCCGCTATGGCCAGTCCATATCGCTGGAGTTCTTCAAGACGAACGCCTGGCTGATCCTGGTGATCGTCGTTGTGATCGTGGCCCTGATGGGACTGCGCTACAAGACCAAGACCCGAATGGAGGAGATCAAGAGCCTAACCACGGAACTGCAGCGCTCGCGCAGCGTCATGCTGAACGAGAAGTCGGACTATATGTCGCTGATCCGCGAGACCGAGATGAAGAGAATGGTCCACGAACGCGGACTGCCGCTGGAATTCCAGGAACAGCCCCCCTACAGACTGTCGGAGACCTACAATCAATCACAAACTGAACGATAATGGCACAGACGCAACAGACACAGAATCCGAATCCTCCGAAAAAGAAAAAGAAGAACACCAACAAGAAACAGATACTGGGACGCTACGCAGCCATAGTCATGCTGTGCATCGTAGTCGGCATCGCCATTCTTGTCCAGATGTTCCGGACCACCGTGGTGGAGGCGGCCGACTGGAACGAGCGCAGCAAGGCCATCTTCTCGAAAATCGACACAATAAAGCCCGAGCGCGGCAACCTGCTGGCCGACAACGGCAACATCCTGGCGTGCAACCTGCGCGTCTACGACATACTCCTGGACCTGCGCCACAAGAAGGTGCAGGACATCCGGGTCATCCCGCAGGACACCATCTTCGCCCTGGCGGACTCCCTGGACAAGTACTACCCCCGGCGCCGCAACATAGGCAGCAATCCGGACACAATAGCCAAATACTCCTGGCGCACGCGCCTGAAACGGGAGTTCGAGAAGGCCCCCGACAGCCGGACGCGCTCGCTGCGGCTGGTCGGCAAGGGTACCCAGGCTGACTACGACCGCATCCGCACGTTCCCTTTCATCCAGCAGTGGTACGACACCAAACGTACCCCCCTGTACAAGACGCCACGCAACAAGCGGGTGTACCCCTTCGGAAGCATGGCCTACCGCAGCATCGGCCGCGTCAACGAGGATTCCGTGACGCGGCAGATCCACGGATATTCCGGACTGGAGAAGGACCTGGACCAGATGCTCTACGGCAAGGAGGGATACTCCAAGAAGGTCCCGATGGCCCACGGCATCGGCAACTGGGTAACCACTCCCCCACGCCGGGGTTACGACATACGCACCACCATCAACATCGACCTTCAGGACATGCTGGAGGAACAGCTGCAGAACATCTGCTACGAGTCCAACGCCGAATGGGGCACGGCCATCCTGATGGAGGTCAAGACGGGCGAGATCAAGGCCATCTCCAATCTGGAGCGGATGAAGGACGGCACCTACGGGGAGGCCATCAACCGGGCCGTCATGGCCTTTGAGCCGGGATCGGTGATGAAGCCCATATCGCTGATGGTGGCCTTCGAGGACGGCCTGGTACACAGCGTGAACGACACCGAGGACTGCTCCCCCTTCATGCGCACCAGCGACCCCCACGGATCGGGCCGCAAGACCATGAAGCAGATCATCGAGCAGTCGTCCAACACAGGCATGGCCCGCGTCATATTCCGCGGCTATGCCCAGAATCCCGAGAAGTGGCACGACCGGCTGGCGCAGATGGGATTCTTCGAGCCGATGCGTTCCGGCATCGCCGGCGAGCATATCCCCCATTTCCGCCGGCTGGTGGCCAAGGACGCCAAAGGACGCAACATCACCATGACGTCGCGCCATCTGGACCTGGCCCGTCAGGCCTACGGCTACAACTCCGAGCTCCCTCCCCTGTTCACGCTGTCGGTCTACAACGCCATCGCCAACGACGGCAAGTTCGTGCGCCCTCATCTGGTGCGCGGCCTGATCGACGAGGACGGCAAGGACTCTACTCTGCAGATACCCTACATCCGTCCCACCATCTGCTCGGCGGAGACCGCACGGAAGGTGCGCGAGTGCGTGCGCGAGGTGGTGTGGGGCAGCCATGGCACCGCGCGAATGGTCCGCGACGACCGCGTGGAGATAGCGGGCAAGACCGGTACGGCCTACCCCGTGGAGCACGGGCAGTACAACCAGTCGAAACGCCGCTACGCCTTCGTGGGATTCTTCCCATACGACAAGCCGCAGTACACCTGCATGGCGCTGGTGCTGGCCAACGCCGGGACATCGGCCAACCGCACGTCGGGCCAGGTGGTCAAGAACATGGCCCTTCAGATGTACAGCCACGGACTGCTGAACAACGCCTCGGAATACGACACCGAGCGTAACGGCAACACGCCTGTGGTGGCGGCCTCGTCGACCAACAACACCAACGGTCTGGTCAAGGCCACCGGCGCCTCCTCCGTACGGCGGCTGCGGGCCGAAGTCAACGACAACGAGCGGCTGATGCCCAACCTGGCGGGATTCGACGCCGTGTCGGCCATCCGCATCATGGAGAAACGCGGCGTCAACGTGCGGCTCCGCGGCTCGGGCCATGTGGTGGCGCAGTCCATCCCGGTGGATACCCCCCTGCGGCGCGGCCAGACCGTGACGCTGCACCTGAAGATATGACAAACTGATTACGAACTATATATAGAAACTTCATAAAACCATGACAATGAAACTGTCACGCCTGCTGCAGGACATAGAGCCGCTGCAGATCGTAGGCGATACCGACCGGAATATAGTAAGTCTCCAGAGCGACTCGCGTCGCGCGGAGAAGGACGGGATGTTCGTGGCCGTCCGCGGCGTCACCACCGACGGACATAAGTACATCCCTATGGTGGGATCCGTACACGTCGGCGCCATAGTGTGCGAGGAGTTCCCCGCCCAGCTGGTGAACGGAGTCACATACATCCGCGTGGCCGACTCGGCCGAGGCGTTGGGACGCCTGGCGTCCGCATGGTACGGACACCCCAGCGAGAAGCTGAAGCTGGTAGGCGTGACCGGCACCAACGGCAAGACCACCACGGCCACGCTACTGTACGAGATGGCGCGTCTGGAAGGGTACAAGGCCGGGCTGCTGTCAACCGTCTGCAACTATGTGGACGGCCGCGCCATCCCCACCACGCACACCACTCCTGACCCGCTGACCCTGAACGAACTGCTTCACGAGATGGTGGAGGCCGGATGCGACTACGCCTTCATGGAGGTGTCGAGCCACGCCGCACACCAGCGACGCATAGCCGGGCTGAAGTTCAAGGGCGCCATCTTCTCCAACCTGACCCGCGACCATATGGACTACCACAAGACCGTGGACAACTACCGCAACGCCAAGAAGATGTTCTTCGACATGCTTCCCGCCGACGCCTTCGCGCTGGTGAACATCGACGACAAGTCCGGCATGTACATGACGCAGAACACTCGCGCCAAGGTCTATACATACTCGCTGCGCAGCGACGCGGACTTCCGCACGCGCATCATCGAGACGCGCCTGGACGGCACGCTCCTGTCGTTCAACGGCAGGGAGGTGGAGGTGCAGTTCACCGGACGCTTCAACGCCTACAACCTGACGGCGGTCTACGGGGCCGCCATCCTGACGGGCTTCGACCCGGAGGAGGTGCTGGTGAACATGAGCAGGCTTGTGCCTGTGGCGGGACGTTTCCAGACGTTCCGCGGCCCCAACGGCGTCACGGCCATAGTGGACTACGCCCACACGCCCGACGCGCTGGTCAACGTGCTTGACACCATCCGCGAGATCGTGGGGCCGGACGGACACATCACCACTGTGGTAGGCGCCGGCGGCAACCGCGATAAAGGCAAACGCCCCTTGATGGCACAAGAAGCGGTAAAGCAAAGCGATAAAGTCATTATCACCTCTGACAATCCCCGTTTTGAAGAGCCGCAGGAAATCATCAATGATATGCTGGCAGGGCTGACTAAAGAGGATATGCGTAAAGTGATAAGCATAGCCGACCGTAAAGAAGCGATCCGTACAGCTTGTATGCTGGCCCAAGCTAAAGATGTCATTTTAGTTGCCGGGAAAGGACACGAAAATTATCAGGAAATCAAAGGTATAAAGCACCATTTCGACGATAAAGAAGAACTGAATAAAGTGATGGGTTATTAGTTATAAGTTATAAGAAGATGCTATATTATTTATTTCAATGGTTAGATAAGTATGACTTCCCCGGTGCGGGCATGTTCGGCTATACATCGTTCCGGTCGTTGATGGCCATCATCTTGGCACTGCTCATTTCGAGCATCTGGGGAGATAAGTTCATCAACCTACTCAAAAGGAAACAAATCACAGAAACGCAGCGTGATGCTAAAACGGACCCGTTCGGCGTCAACAAAGTAGGCGTGCCGAGCATGGGAGGTGTTATCATCATTGTAGCCATCCTGATTCCTTGTCTGTTGTTAGGCAAACTGCATAATATATATATGATATTGATGCTGATAACCACCGTATGGTTGGGATCGCTCGGCTTTGCAGACGACTATATCAAGATCTTTAAAAAAGACAAAGAAGGTTTGCATGGTAAGTTCAAGATTATCGGTCAGGTCGGCTTGGGTTTAATTGTCGGAAT
>ENA-OYXU01000095-OYXU01000095.1-human-gut-metagenome-genome-assembly--contig:-NODE-95-length-36356-cov-6.167736_pt1 | contig 36356 bp, 25 predicted proteins | sample MGYA00243243_ERZ653435 | MGnify/ENA primary metagenome ERZ653435 (study PRJEB26926, sample SAMN06165113) | human gut metagenome | biome: ENVO:00009003; feature: ENVO:2100002; material: ENVO:00002003... | reverse complement strand
CGGCTCACTCCTCACATCTAAGGTCAACTTCACCGTCGAAATCAAACCCGGCTTCGATAAACCCGGCACTGATCTCGACCAGTCTCTCAAAGACGGCGAGGCAAAAGTTGACGGCGTAAAATACAATACTCTCAGCGAAGCTCTCACTGCTGTCAAGACAGCCGGCAAAACTGAAGCGACCGTCGCCCTCGGCAACGGAGAATTCTCAGCCAACGATCTCAGTGCCGCTGCCAACAGCCTCACCACACTCACCATCAGCGGTCAGGGCCCGGCTACCGTTATCAATAAAACTGATGCCGGCAATTACCTCAATGGCGTAAATATCAACTTCAATAATCTGACATTAAGAAGTACTAATGCCAATTATAATGGCTTCCAGCACAATGCATCGGAGACCTATAACGGATGTGTGATTGAGAATAAACTTTTCCTTTACGGCAAAGCGAAATTTGAGAACTGCACATTCAAGAATGACGGTGACTACAGCGTATGGACTTACGGTGCTCCCGAGGCTACATTTGAAAACTGTACTTTCGGCTCTTCCGAAACTACTTTTGCTAACTCAGCTGCCGGAAACTATGGAAAATCTATCTTAATCTATACAGAAACGCCATCGTTTAATACTGTTGTTAACGTCAATAACTGCACATTCTACGGAACTCCTCTCAACGACGGCAAAGCCGCTATCGAGGTTGACTGCTCATTCAATAAAGAAGGTGGTCTTTACACTCTCAAAATCAATAACACCAAAGTTAACGGTTACGACGAAGGTCTCCTCAGCGGCAACAATGTCTGGAACGTCAAAAAGGGTACACGCTTTGAAGTTTACGTTGACGGCGTGAAGATGACTCAGGGTCTTACCACTGACGGCGACAAAGCATACTTCGTAAACGCTCCCGAGGGTCTTGTAAGACTTTCAAAACTCGTCAACGGTTATTACAAAGGCGGCATACTCGCATACGAAAGATTCAGCGGCAAGACCGTCACCATGACAGCCGATGTTGACATGGCCGGTGTTGAATTCAAACCCATCGGTTTGGCAATCACATCTTATCCGGGCCACAATTTTGCCGGAACATTTGACGGTGCTAACCACACTATCAGCAACCTGACCGCTTCTGACAACACTCCTAACCATGCTGCAGCAGGTCTCTTCGGTGGCCTTGTCGGTAATGTTAAGAATGTTACACTCCAAAATGTAAATATTACAAGTACACACTATGCAGGAGGTATCGCAGGTTATGTAGATAGTGAAACCGGTTCGCTGATTAACAATTGCAAGGTCATCGGCGGAACAATTACTTCTACAACCGAACAAATTGGCGACGGATGGGATAACGGCGACAAAGCCGGCGGTATCCTTGGCTATGGTTGTGTAGGTGCTGACAAAGTCACTAACTGCGCTGTCGAGGACGTAACCATCAAAGCTTATCGTCACATCGGCTCGATTGTCGGTTTTGCATCTAATACTGCTAATGTAACCGGCAATACTGCCAAGAATATAACCATGTTATGGGACTCGACTCACAATTATAAAAACTTCGGGCCTAACAACAAAGTACCTTTCGGTCCTATCGTGGGCAACGACAAAAATTACAAAGGCGAAAACACCTACGATAACGTCACATTCCCTGTCGAATAATCCTTTTCGAACATAATCACAAGCTACATCAGTCAGGCGGAGCGTCGCGCTCCGCCTGATTTGTTTTTGGGAGGGGGGGGGACGAGTTTATTCTCTTCGAGAAAAAACCTCTCGCGTCAGCCGTAGACCCCAAATTAAGTGCGACAGCACGTATTTGGGGATACGGGATATTCCGCTCTTTTTTCACAATTAATATTTAACGTTTTTTGTGCAGATGAGATAAAATGACTACCTTTGCAGTCATATTTGGAGACACGATTATCCGACGGCTTAGCGCCGAAGCATAAAATACTCTAAGGTAACAGTTTATCTATTTTATATAATATTTTCATGGATTGGATAACAGATTTGCTACTGCCCGGCAATGAGTCGATAGCAAGCACTCTTGTGCTCTACTCCTTTGTGATTGCAGCCGGTATCTACATCGGCAAGCTGAAAATATTCGGCGTTTCACTCGGAGTGACATTCGTGTTGTTCGTCGGCATCCTCATGGGGCACTTCGGCTACATCGTCAACGACAGTGTATTGAAATTTGTCAGAGAATTCGGTCTGATACTTTTCATTTTCTCTATCGGTCTGCAGGTAGGTCCCGGATTTTTCTCTGCTTTTAAACAGGGAGGCATGCGGCTCAACATGCTCGCCGTGCTCGTCATTGTGCTCAATGTTGCTATCGTTCTGGGCATTTATTACTTCGGCAACATCAACGATATCAGCGCCTTGGTAGGCGTGATGAGCGGTGCCGTCACAAACACCCCCGGCCTCGCCGCCGCGCAACAGGCTGTCTCTACCATGGCCGATGGCGCCGAACAGGCTAACCTCATGGCTTCGGGATATGCAGCAGCCTATCCCCTCGGCGTAATCGGCATCATTGCCTCGATGTTTGTCATCAAAGCTATCTTCCACATCAAAGTCGAAGATGAAATCAAGGAAATCGAGACCGAACAGGAAAACTCACAACTCAAACCCTTCCTGCTGTCAGTCAAGGTCACCAACTCGCTTGTCGACGGCAAAACTCTGCTCCAGCTCCACGATGTCATACAGTGCAACTTCGTTGTCTCTCGTCTCATGGCCACAGATGAAAAAGTCACAATCCCCAAATCGTCGACCGAGATACATGTAGGCGACCGCCTGCTGATAGTCTGCTCGGCCATCGACGCGGAGCGCTTCAAGGCCGTGCTCGGTCCGCAAATCGACATGGACTGGGAGGCTATCCCGATGCCCGTCTACTCTCGCCGCATCCTCGTCACCAAGAGCCAGTATAACGGCGTAGCCCTCGGACAGCTCCGTCTCCACAACGGTTATAAACTGAACGCCACACGCGTCAACCGTGCCGGCGTGGACCTGCTCGCATCGCCCAACCTGCGTCTCCAGATGGGCGACCGCATCACTGTCGTAGGTAATTTGGAGGACATCGACCGCCTCGCCACCCGCCTCGGCAACTCGATGAAACGCCTCAACCAGCCAAACCTCATCACCATCTTCGTGGGCATCATCCTCGGTATCATTCTCGGCTCTATCAATATAGGTTTCGGCATGAAATTAGGTCTCGCCGGCGGCCCGCTTGTCGTCGCAATTCTGCTAAGCCGCTTCGGCTACAAGGCAAAATTGGTCACCTACACCTCGTCGTCGGCCTCGCTGCTGTTGCGCGAACTCGGCATATGTCTCTTCCTTGCTTCGGTCGGCATCTCGGCCGGCAAAGGCTTTGCCGACGCCGTCTTCAACACCACCGGCATGTGGTGGGTCATCTGGGGCTTTGTTATTACCGTCGTGCCTCTGGTCGTTGTCGGTCTTATCGCCCGCGGCCGCGACAAAATCAACTTCCTGTCAATTATGGGCCTCTTCTCGGGCGGCTGCACCGACCCCCCAGCCCTCGCCTATGCCAACAATTCGACCGGCAATGATGCTCCGGCCGTGGCCTACTCGACAGTCTACCCTCTGACGATGTTCCTACGTGTCGTCGCCGCACAGGCTCTTATACTCTGCCTGTCGTAAACACGCCGAAAATACTGACACAAAAAAGAAGTTCGATTTCAGCCGCCGAGCGGCCTTAATCGAACTTCTTTTTATTTCAAAAATCTTTTTAGAGGAGAAAGAAGAATGAAAATCAGTAAATATGCTCTCGGATTTTAGCTTCGAGCTGGTCGGCCTGATGAACACCGACACCGCGCCATACGGGTTCGCCGTTGACAAAAAGTATCAGTGTCGGCACAGACTGCACACGATAACGCTGTGCAAGCTCTCCGTTTTTATCAATATCTATCTTGATAATATTAGCGCTCTCGCCCACCTTTGTCTTGACATCGGCAAGAATCGGACCCTGCATGCGGCACGGACCGCACCATGTAGCAAAGAAATCAACAAGCGTCGGCTTGCTGTCTTTTATCATTTCATTAAAATCGTTCATATAATTGCGTTTTAAAAATTTTCCAAATATATAACATCGGCACACAAAAAATAGTTTATAAAAGCCCCCTATGAGACTCACTATTTAAACTAACAAAAACCATGCCGTAAAAGTGATTTGCATAAATCATAAAAATTACTTAACTTTGCAGACGGAAACGACAAGGTCGGTCCGGTAGCTCAGCTGGATAGAGCATCTGCCTTCTAAGCAGACGGTCATGCGTTCGAGTCGCATCCGGATCACTTAACATATAATGATTCATTAGCTCAGTTGGTTTAGAGCGCCTCCTTGACAGGGAGGAGGTCACTGGTTCGAATCCAGTATGGATCACAAAACAACGCAAGCGCCGACGGCGCTTGCGTTGTTTTATTAGATATCTTAGCTAATTTAGGGACTAATTGCGAACTATTTGCAAAACCCGGTTGAATTGTTAATCTGCAAATATGTAGGGACTTGCCAAAGCGAGCGGCAGGGAGCGACGGCATGTATAATGCGCAAATCATAACAGCCAAATAATACTTGCCGATGGCGAGTCCCTACATTTTTACAACCGGCTTTTTAATTGACCCTATTTCCTCATAAGGAGGGACGTTCGCGGGGGCCGGAGGCGAGGGCCACCTCTTCTATCACTTTGGGGAAGTATTGCTGCTCGAGTTTATGCACTTTGGCGGCGATATCGTCGGGCGTATCGTCGGGCGACACTGACGTGCAGTACTGTGCTATGCACTCTCCGGCGTCCAATTTATCGTCGACATAATGCACCGTGATGCCGGTCTGCGTCTCTCCGGCAGCCTTGACAGCCTCGTGTACATGGTGTCCCCACATGCCCTTTCCGCCAAACTTAGGCAGCAGCGAGGGGTGTATGTTGATAATGCGTCGCGGAAAGAGACTGAGCAAATAATCGGGTATGAACAGCAGGAAACCGGCCAAAACAATAATGTCACACTGCCCTATGGTCTGCATCACGAGCTGAGGATTATCATTTAAATCATGTCGATTGATTACCGCCGTCGGCACACCGAGACGCTGCGCCCTTTCGACCGCATGGGCTTCGGCTTTACTGCTCACGACAACAGAAATCTCTATACGCTCACTATCAGCGAAATATCTAATAATATTCTCGCAATTGGTTCCTTCGCCGCTTACAAACACGGCAATCTTAATCTTTTCCATACGTATATCATTTAATTATGGCCGACTCTCAACTGCCAGAAGGCCACGGCTGCGGCTGTGGCAACGTTGAGCGAGTCGACGCCGTGTGACATCGGTATTTTCACAACATAATCAGCCGCGTCAATCGTCGCAGCCGGCAGTCCCTCACCCTCAGTGCCGAGTATTATGGCCAAGCGCTCCTCTGCGTCCAACATCGGGTCATCAATCGGCACCGAACGGTCACGCAGGGCCATTGCTGCCGTGCGGAAACCGAGACTGCGCAATGTGTCGTATGAGTCAAGGCGCGTCCACGGCACAAGAAAAACCGATCCCATCGACACACGCACGGCGCGGCGGTTGAACGGGTCACAGGCTGTCGGCGTCAGCAGCACGGCGTCTATGCCCAAAGCGGCCGCCGCACGAAAAATCGAACCGATATTTGTCGTGTCGCAGACATCATCGATGACGGCCACACGCCGCGCATCGCGGCACACGTCCTCGACCGACGGCTGCTGCGGACGCCGCATCGCGCAGAGCACTCCGCGTGTTAGCTTATAGCCCGTCAACGTGGCGAGCACCTCGCGAGTGCCGGTGTAGACCGGCACCGCGGGGCAGCGAGCGATTATGTCGGCTGCATCGCCGGCGATATGCTTTTCCTCACAGAGCAGACTCACGGGCTCATAGCCGGCGTCAAGCGCCACGCGTATGACTTTAGGGCTTTCAGCTATAAGCACCCCGCGCCCGGGGTTACGGCGGTCTGAGAGCTCGGCGTCGGTCAATGAGGCGTAGACCGCCACACGCGGGTCCGCGGCCGACTCTATCTCTATAATGTCTGTCTGCAAGGGCATTGGTGTCCGATTATTTGGCAGGGTTGACGGCCCAGTTGATGATGTTGTAGAAAAGACGTCGGCCGACTTCGGCTGCAGCCTCGGGATTGTTGAGGCTCTCGGAGAGACGGAGTGTCGAGTACAGCACACGGCCTTTGCCGCAGGGAGCCTCGCCCATGGCGGTGCCGAGATGGAATGGCCACGAGCGGTATGAGCCGGCAATCAGATTCTCATGGTCGACATAGAAGCCGAGGCGCAGGTTGCCCTCCTTGACAAGCTCCTGATAGGGCCAGTTCATGCCGGTGTTGACGGGCATACCGGCGAGCACCGGATGCTCGGCCACGAAATGTACGCCACCGACCCAGTTGTCACCCACAGTGTAGAGGCCCTTGTAGCCGATGCCGGCCGCCGGGTTGAGGAACTGCATCCATGACTCGGGCGATTTGAGCAACAGCAGTGTCGTGCCGTCATTAGTGGCGCGGTCCACGATGGTCTCGGGGGCGATGGCCGATGTGCCGGGCTCTGTCCAGACAAGCTCTATCATGCCGTCGGGCTTGTCCTGACGATAATGCACCTCGAGATTGACCTTCTCGCCTTTCTCGAAGTAGAAGGGCGAGGTGATTGTACGCTCGTTGTTATTACCCCACTCGTCGGCTATGCGCTGGCCGTTGACCTCCATGCGCACACCGCGGTCAGTGTGGACGCCGAGCAGATAGTTGCCTGTGGCGGGAATGGTCATCTCGCCGCGCCAGATGACAGAGAATTTCTGATTGGCGGGCACGAGCGGATTGGGCTGTGCGCCCCCCACGAAGCGGTAGCTTATCTTGGTGTCGCCGACGGTGCCGGCGGGATTGCTGATGTCATTATCCTTAAACCATGTGGCATCGAAAGCGGGTTTGCCGTCCTCGCGTGCAAAAACGGCGTCAGGCATCGGCTGAGCCTCGTCCAAAGCGGGACGTGTGACAATCAGCCAGTCAAGTTTACCCATTGACGGATCGTAGGCCGGAAGTTCGCGACCTGTAGCCTCCTTGTAGTAACGTGCCACGGGATCGTCCTTGGAGCCGTAGATGGCACCGCGGCCCGGCAGATTCTTATAATCAGGATCAATACCGAGTACCTCCTCATAGCCGGTGGCTACAGTTTTACCGGAGGCATCGTCTAACGACGCAATCACGCGGTACATGCCGCCTTTGCCGGCGAAATCGACGGGGAGAGCCTCGGCGAGTAGTTGTCCGAGTTCGTCGCCGCCACGGACGGTGACGTCACGGCTAACAGCCTTTGTCAGCTGACCGTCAGGCGAGAGTACGCTGACATTCATTTTATAGTCGCCGCGCAGGTCGGCCTCATTGACGACATGAAAGTCGATATCGACTTTGCCGGGAAGCTTTACAAACTGTGTATGGGGCGAAACAGCCACAAACAGAGGCGCTGTAAAGCGGGCGAATGTCTCAAGATTGCCCTTACAGTTGCGGTAGATATCGATTACGCCCGAATGATTGTCATATGGCATACTCTCCCATCCGTTGATGACATAGCAATCGCCGATGTTCTCCATGCGCATCGTCTGGATGCGGCGTCCCTGATGATAGAGCTGTATGTCGCCCATGGCACGTGTGAGTTCGTCAACATCGGCGAAGTTGCGCTCAAGGCCTTTCTGTTTAAAATATGACTCGAAGGCGGCATACTGGTCGCGCCAAAAAGCGCCGTCCCAGCCGTCTTTACCCTTAGCGGCTACCTCTTTGGCTATCAAAGCGACACGCGGAGGTGTCGAAATAGCGCCTTCCTCGCCGCGCATGTAGACCTCGGTGTGGTTGTCGGTGAACATCAGGTTGTCACGGCGCGAACGGTAGTAGCCGTCCTCCCAAGTGGCGGGTCCGCCGGCACGGTGGTTGTCATACCATCCGCGGAAATATGGGGTCGGATCATACGGGCGCATGTGAAATTTTGAGTCCTCTTCTGCCTGCTCGTTTGATGCCCAGCCAGATGTAAGGGTCATCACACGCGAGGGGTCGACGGCGTGTGCCTTCACGAGATCGTCGCGGCGCTTGGCCATCAGCTCTTTGTCGGCCGCACGGGCTCCGCCTAACTCGTTGATGAGGTTGAAGATGACGAGCGACGGATGCGAGCGGTCGCGCTTGACCATGCGCCGCAGTTTTGTATTGACGATTGTGCGGATAAACGGATTATGGTCAGCCGAGTGGAAAGCACCCGGCTCCTCATAGTAGAGCAAACCCATCGAATCGGCCTGCTCGAGCACGACAGGCGAGCCGATGGAGCGGTGGAAGTTGAGCATATTGAGGCCCATCGACTGCGCCGTTGCAATCTGACGGCGAGCCATCTCGGGTGTGGCATATAGGCCGGTCGCGGGCCAGTAGCCCCAGCTGATGGCCGAGCGAAGCATCATGCGACGCCCGTTGAGACGGACTACCGCTTCCTTGCCGATACCGTCGGGAGCAAACCAGCGGAAACCGAAGACACGGCCGTCGCGGTCAAGCGCCTTCTTGCCGTCGGCGACGGTGACGTCACAACGGTAAAGTTCTGGTGTGGCCGGTGACCACAGCGTAGCCTCGGGATAATTGATGTCAAAGACTACCTCGTTGTCGCCGGGCTCGAGACGCACCTTGCGATTCGAGGCGAGTATTGTTGTCCCCTTTGGGTCATCTTTTGACGAGACTTTATAACTCAGCGTGCGGCTGACAGGCTTGGCGCCGGTGTTGCGCACGTTGACGATGGCTTTGACAGTGTTTGCCACAGGCTGATTCTGCATATAGACATCCTCGATGTAGACCGGGTCGGTCACATCGACACGCACACGGCCGATAAGACCGCTGAACGAGCGCGACGGCGGAATAGGATATTCGCCCCAGCGCATCTGTGTGAAATCCTGCCAGTGGAAATTGCCGCCGGGACTTGTGACCCTGACTGCGAGCGTCTGATCCTTGCCGGGCACGACTGCGTCGGTCAGGTCGGCGTCGAAAGGCGACTCTCCGACGATGTCATAGCCGACGAGTTTGCCGTCAAGATAGACCTCGGCACGCATGCGCTCAGACTCGAAGTGAGCCGTCACCTTGCGGCCGGCCATCGACTCGGGCACCTTGATTGTCGTAAACCACCAGCTCACGCCGCGAAAATCGTCGGGTGACGGACGTTTTGACTTGGTAAGATATTCCTCGACCGTACCCGGAACGCTGACCGCCAAGGTTTTGGCGGGATCAAGCGCAGTCCAGCCTCCTGTCGGCGGATTGACGGGCAGCACACTGAGGTCTGTGGCCTCGTCGGGCAGATATAGACGGTCGTTTTCCCACGATGCGGCGGTGTCGCGCATCATGTGCCACTGCGGACCGTTGAGGTCAATCGTGTAGCGCGGATTGTCATCGGCTTTTTTGCCCGCGTTAAGACCGACAGGCATAATCAAGGCCGTAATAACGGCAATAGCTAAAGATTTTAAGGTAGTCATGTGATGAAAATTAGTCAGAATCAAGGCTCACGGCCACCGCCGCGCAGCAACTAACGCAAAGTTAACAAATTACCCCCACCCCGCCAAACCACAGAGTTAATATTTAAAATATAAGCCATATAGGGCCTATAGGGCTTATCAGGCTTATTGGGCCTATATTAGTCGTGGCGGCTGACGATGGAGAGGATTTCGTCGGGGTCGGAGACGATGTTGTCGGCATAGTGCTCGCGCAGCTCGCGCTCGGGACGAAATCCCCATGTTACGCCGCATGACTCGACGCAGGCGCGTCGTGCGGTCTCGATGTCTATGCCGGAGTCGCCGACATAGAGCGTCTCGTCCTTGGGCGTCGGGCATAGGGTCAGCACCTCGAAGACAACCGACGGGTCGGGCTTTGTCGGCACGCCTTCGATGTTGCCGAAGACAGCGGCAAACTTTATGTCGGGGAAAAAATTAGCGATAATACGGTTAACGGCTTCCTGATACTTGTTGGAGGCAACAGCTACGTTGACATGACGCTCGGCGAGGTCGGCAAGAAGCTGCGGTATGCCGGGATAAGGACGCGTGGCGTCGCAGCAGTGGTCATTATAATAGGCGACGAAGCGGCGGCGTGCATCGGCGATGATTTCGGGACGACGCATGTCGTCAGGGAGGGCGCGCTCGATGAGTTTGGTTATGCCGTTGCCGACCATGCGGGGATATGCGACGAGCGGATGCTGAGGTAGCCCGAGCTCGGCGAGAGCATGGTTTGTGGCGTTGCCGAGGTCGTCGATAGTGTTGAGGAGTGTACCGTCAAGGTCAAATATTACAAGTGTTTTTGCCATTTTTCCAAATTCAATAGTTATGTAACATCAGAACGGATAGCCGACAGAGAAGTGAAAATTGGCGTCGCGCCCCCATTTTGGATGAACAATCGGCCAGCGCTCTTGGTTTGTCGCCGGGTTGACGGCTTTGAGGCCGAGGTCGAAACGGAGGAGGAAGTATGTGAAGTCCATGCGCAGACCGATGCCGTAGGCGGCGGCAATCTGACGATAGAAACGGTTGAATTTAAACTCGCCGCCGGGCTGGTTCTCGTAGGCTTTGATTGTCCAAATGTTGCCGGCGTCGACAAAGAGGGCGCTCTCAAGCACCCAGAAGAGTTTGGCGCGGTACTCAAGGCTCATCTCCAAGCTGATGTCGCCGCACTGGTTGATGAAGTCGCTGACGGAGTTGCGCGAGTCGTAGCTGCCGGGACCGAGAGTGCGGACACCCCAGCCGCGGACACTGTTGGCGCCGCCGGCATAGAAACGTTTCTCAAAAGGCACCATCGACGAGTTGCCGTAAGGATAAGCCACTCCGAATCCGATATGCGCCGCCAAAGCATTGCGTGAGTTGAAGTTGCGCGTATAGGTATAGTCAAGCTCGCCCTTGACATACTGAGCGAACTGTATGCCGAAAATTTTATAAGCGTCGTCATGGCGCCGAGCGCCGTCGATTGACGATATGCCGTAGAGGAGATTGCCGGCTGTTTCGGCCGACATACGTAAGGTCGACACCCACGGCTGTATGGCAAAGGCATTAAGCGTGGCCGTCGGGATGCGACGGTTGGTGCGGTAATAAGTGTAACCCATGCGCATAATGAAGTGGTCTTCGTAGCTGTAGCGCAGCAGAGGGTTCGAAGGTGCAATCTCATCAATAAAATTTATCGTAGAGCGCGGCAGTCTGACATAGTTGATGTCAATAAAGTCATAAGTGTGGCGCTTGACGAAGTCACGTCGCTGCATCGTCCATTTATACTTCCACGCGGCGCCGGCTATAATACGCGTGTACTCGGGACGTTCCTGATGCACAAACGAGACGGCAAACTCGGTCGACGCACGCATGCGTTTCTTAAAGTTTTTAGAGAGGAAAGGACATTCGAATTTAGGGAATGTTATGCCTACCTCACCGGCAAACTCCGTGTAGCGGTCATTAATAAGTCCGTCAAAATCACCCGACAGACTCTCATAAGCGCCTCGCAGCTTGGCAGTAAGCATTTCAGAGCTCTTGGCGAGATTGCGATGCTGATAAGTGATGCCGGCTCCGAAACCGAGGTCACCCTCTGAATTTGTGCCCTCAAGCTCGACGGTTATGCCCTGCTTTTTATTTCGAGAGAGCAGCACGTCGGCGTCAAGCCATATTTCGCCGCCGACTTCAGCAACGGGATGCATCTCTATATTGATAAACTTAAGTATGCCTAACTGGCCGAGAGCCTGATATGTAAGATCGACGTCACGCGCCGAATAGGTGCGACCCGGCCGCAGGTAACACTTCTCATCAAGTATCGATGGCTTGATATAGCGGTCGGGGCCGTAAACGACAGCGATATTCTGATATCTGACAGTGTCCTTGTCGACCGTCTCATCAGAGCGCGTATCAAAATCAGTGAAGAATGTCACATTTCGGACACGATACTGCACATGGCGCGGCACCGAGTCGACGGCCACCGACGGCATCGAGCGCGGCGCACGCACGGTCATGGTGAGCGCTACCTCCTTTGAGCCGGCCGTGGTGTCGGCGATGAAGGTGATATTATCCTTGTTAAAAGCGAAGTAGCCGCGGTTGCGAAGCCGCTCGGTGATGGCCGCACGCTCGCCGTCGAGCACCGAACGGTCAAAAAGCGCACCGGGTCGGATGTCGAGCGAAGCCGTGTCGGCCATCACGATGCTGCGAATGCTGCTGTCGGCAATATCATAGTCGATTGACGAGACGTAGTGAGGCTCTCCGGGAATGATGCGATAGTTGAGTGCAAGTTTACGCGGGCCTTCTATTATAGTGTCGGCCACAACCTCGACATCCATGTATCCGCGGTTGAGCAGAGCCTGCCGGAGCTGACGCGTCGATGCCTCGGTCAGCTCCTCGCTGTAGATTACCGGCGGCTGGCCGATGTTACGCAGCCAGCGGTTATACCACTTGGTAGAGTCACGGCCCGAGAGGCTGTAAGTGGCAAGCTGCAGTTTGGCGAAGCCCAGCACCTTGTGGTTAGGCGTCTGACGCAGAAAGTAATATAGTTCGTCGTCACTGCGTGCTTTATCGCCGTCGATTTCGATAGACACCTTGTCGAGAAGATAACTCCCCTCAGGCACATGTTTGGTCGAGCTGCAGCCTGCTATTAAGGCCGCAACCGTCATCACAATCAGCGCTGTCAGGGCGCCGTGTGCCATGCTGTGTCTGCGAGTTGTCATGCGATGGTGCAAAGTTAATATTTTAGGCCGTATAATCTCACATTAAAGCTCACGGAAAATTCGTATCTTCGCATCCGCAGACTATGGACACACCGCTCCGTAAAATAATTCATATCGACATGGACGCTTTTTTTGCGGCCATCGAGCAGCGCGACAATCCGTCGCTGCGAGGCAAACCGATTGCGGTCGGGTCGCCCGAGCGCCGCGGTGTCGTCGCAACAGCGAGCTACGAAGCGCGCCGCTTCGGCGTGCGTTCGGCCATGCCGTCGGTGATTGCCGCCAAGCGCTGTCCCGGTCTCATATTTGTCAAAGGCAACTATGAAAAATACAAGGCCGTGTCAATGCAGATTATGGATATCTTCCGGGAATACACCGACTTGATAGAGCCGCTGTCGATTGACGAAGCCTTCTTAGACGTGACGGTCAACAAGCCCGGTATTACACTGGCTGTCGAAATTGCCCGCGAAATAAAAAGCAAGATACGCGAGCGGCTGTCGCTTGTGGCGTCGGCCGGCGTGTCCTACAATAAATTTCTGGCAAAAATCGCCTCTGACTACCGCAAGCCCGACGGACTCTGCACAATCCACCCATCTCAGGCTCTCGAGTTTATCGATACACTGCCGATAGAGAGTTTCTGGGGCGTCGGGCCCGTGACCGCCGAGCGCATGCACCGTCTGGGCATAAACAACGGCGCAGACCTGCGTGCGTGGAGTCTGCGGAGACTCGTCGGCGAGTTCGGCAAAGCCGGACCGATATACTATAATTTTGCACGCGGCATCGACAACCGTCCCGTATGCGAATCGCGCGTACGCAAATCAATTGGCTGCGAACGCACACTCGAGTATGACATCAGCGACGACGAGGCTGTCGACGAGGAACTGTGTGCTCAAGCCCGCGAATTAGCCGAACGTATCGCGCGCAAGTCATTTGCCGGCAACACGTTGACGCTCAAAATTAAGTTCGCCGACTTTGTCAATGTGAGCCGTTCGCTGACGCGTGCCCGCGATTTTTATGATTTTGACGACATCATCTCGGCCGCGCGCCAGCTCGTCGACAATGTCGACTACGGGCCGCATCACGAGATACGCCTCATCGGCCTGACCGTCTCCAACCCCCACGGCCTCGACGGCCAGCAGCTGTATTTTGAGTTTTAGTGGCCTAAGGTCGTTAAGGTCTTTAAAGTCCTTAAGGATTTAAACAATAACAGCCGTGGCGGCGCGAGGCCGCCACGGCTGTTATGGGGTATTATAGATGATGATTATCTCATGGCGAAGTTGGCGCCGGTAGCTACCTGCTGGTAGGCGTAGAGGCCGGCCTCAGAGAGCTCGACTGTCATTGAGCTGCCGTCGGGACAAGGCATGCTGACATGTGTGTCGTCGACAAAAGTGAAGATGGTCTGAGACTCGCCGCCGGGCAGAGTGTAGCTCCAGCTGCGGTCGTCGTCATTGAAGTCGAGACGCACTGTTGTGCCGTCGGTCTCACTGGTGATATTATAGCCTTTGCCGTCGCACTCCACGAGGTAGCGTCCGTCATTTCCCTCGATAACTTTCTTGCCTTTGGCCACGGGATTTGAGCCGCTCCAGAACTCGATAGAGTTGAGGACGAGCAGGTCGGCGAGTCCCGACACCTCATAAACCGGAAGCACCCAGAAAGCGAAGAACACGAGCTCATTGACAAATTTGTTGCCAATCTGATTGTTCCAGCTGAGCAGATTGTTGGTCAGACGGAAGCTGCCGATACACGAGGGGAGTGTCAGCGAGACACAAAGCGTGCAAACCAATGCAACGCTGAGATAAGTCTTTCTCATAAATCTTAGTTGAAATTATAGGGTTAGAAAATATAATACACGATTTATATTATTATAACGTTTACGAAGGCCTGATGTTGCATAGCTCAGGCGGGTATTTCGCGCACGGCATTGTCATAAAAACGCATTATGCGCTTGACGTAGGCCGACGTCTCGGTGCCTCGTGCGTAGCCGTATTTAACCACGGGATCGTTATAGAACTCCGGATTCATCTTCATCAGCAACGCGCGCTCGACATTATCGTCCCAAACCTGCGGGTTATAGCCGTATTTCTTGGCGAGCGCTATGGCATCGTAGATATGAGCTATGCCGCAGTTATAGGCGGCGATGACAAATTTAAGCCGCTCCCTGTCATTAGGGACATAGTCGAGCAGATATCGGTCAAGGTCGCGAAGCAGCCTGACAGCCACCGACACACTCGTCTCGGGATTGTTAAGAGTGTTGATATTGGCACCATAACCGCGTCCGGTGCTCGGCATAACCTGCATCAGTCCGCGTGCTCCGGCCCAAGAACGCGCCCGCGCATTGAAGCGGCTCTCTGTATAGGCCTGAGCGGCAAGCAGACGCCAGTCCCAACCTATGGTCGGCGCATATCGCTTGAATATGCGGTCATAATTGGAGATATAGCCCTTGGTAAAGTCAAAGGCCTTATATGGCTCAGTCTTGCTCATCTCGAAGAAACGTTTGAGCAGATCGGCATTAACGGTCTTGGGAGCATCCTCGGCAAACCAGCGGTCGACCGAGTCGGCGAGGGCCTGACAGCCCGGAGCGACTGCCCACGACGAACGCTGAGCCATCGAGACCGGCGTCGAAATGTCTAAGCCGTGGTAATATGTACTGTTGAGACGGGCTATGTTGCTGTCGACGACTGTCATCGGTATCTTGCCCTCCCATACCTGAGCGATAAGGTCCTCGTCCGTGGCCGAATCGGGGTCGACTGTATGCACTATGATGCCTCCGGCCAGTTCGTCATTGAGATTGGCCAGACGACGTTCATACTTAGAGTCTCCTATTACATAGACGTCATGGCCGACAAGCTCGGTGACGTCCTCAATCGGAGCGCGGCCCTTCTCACGCTGCTGCACAAGCACCTGTGTGCTGTAACTCTCGGGGCCGCACGGGATAACAAATTGACGGTAATGTGCCGTGATGGGTACCTCATAGGCCAGCAGTTCGGCGCGCCCTTCATCAAGCATATCGATGGCAGCGCCGAGAGTCGGCGCCACTGTCAATTTCAGGGCAAGCCGGCTGTCACGCGCAAAATCGCGCAGGAGCGTATAGTCATAGCCCATCTTTTCGCCACGATATATAAAATAGGATGTCGGGCCGTAAAGAGTCACGGCGCGGAGCGTGTCGGTGACCTCATAAACCGACGTATCGCTGTCGAATGTATCGGCATCAAAGACAATCGTCGTGTCGGGCACAGCCTCATGACTGCCTGAGCCGGAGCCGCGGGAACATCCCGCCACAACGAGCGCGACGAGAGTGACAAAGACGCCGACAAAGCGGCGCTTAAAACGATTGCTATGTATGATACCTATGGACAATTACGTCAATACTCAAAACGGCCCTTGTCGGAGATAATCGTCAGATGACGGTGATCATCAGCCTCTACGCGGCCGATGACACGGCCTTCGATGCCAAACCCTGCGGCGATGTCTATGACACGCTGTGCTTTGTCGGGTGACAGATATATCTCCATACGGTGGCCCATGTTAAACACTTTATACATTTCCTGCCAGTCTGTGCCTGACTCTCGCTGTATGAGGGCGAAGAGCGGCGGCACATCAAACATGTTGTCTTTTATAACATGGACATCACCGACGAAGTTCAAAATTTTTGTCTGAGCACCGCCCGAGCAGTGTATCATGCCGTCGATGTCGGAGCGCATCTCGTCGAGTATTGCCTTGATGACCGGAGCGTATGTGCGCGTTGGCGACAGCACAAGACGTCCGGCGTCCAAGCCGGTGCCCTCGACGGGGTCGGTCAGACGGCACGAGCCTGAGTAGACGAGCTCATCAGGCACGGCAGCGTCAAAAGTCTCGGGATAACGCTCGGCGATGTATTTTGCGAAGACGTCGTGACGGGCCGATGTGAGGCCGTTGCTGCCCATGCCTCCGTTGTACTCCGACTCATAGGTAGCCTTGCCGAACGAAGCGAGACCGACGATGACATCGCCGGGGTGGATATTTGAATTATCGATGACCATGTCGCGGCGCATGCGGCAGGTGACGGTGCTGTCGACGATTATAGTGCGCACGAGATCGCCGACGTCGGCCGTTTCACCGCCGGTCGACCAGATGCCTACACCGAGGCGGCGGAGATCCGCGAGCAATTCCTCGGTGCCGTTGATAATGGCCGAAATCACCTCGCCGGGGATGAGATTCTTGTTGCGACCGATGGTCGACGAGAGCAGTATGCCGTCTGTGGCACCGACACAGAGCAGATCATCGATATTCATGATGAGAGCGTCCTGCGCTATGCCTTTCCACACCGACAGGTCGCCGGTCTCGCGCCAGTAGGCGTAGGCGAGTGAAGATTTGGTGCCGGCACCGTCGGCGTGCATAATGTTGCAGTAATCGGGATCTCCGCCAAGGATATCAGGGATTATCTTGCAGAAAGCGCCCGGAAATATACCTTTGTCAACATTTTTAATTGCGTTGTGGACATCTTCTTTAGATGCCGAGACTCCGCGGAGGTTATAACGCTGATCGCTCATGTTTGTATAGGTTTATATTATGTGATGATTCGTATTATTTTAGTTGTGAGAGTTTGCGTTCATTGCCGACGAGCCACACTATGTCGCCGGGCTCGAAGACGAGATTGGGGTTTGAGTCTATGAACTCTTCGCCACGGTGAACGGCCACTACAATTGCCTCATAGCGGTCACGCAACGAAGCACTCAGCGGTGTGTGACCAATCAATGGTGAGGTCATGCTTAGAAGGATACTTGTCAGCTTGACATCAGCCGCCGGAGCAGACGTTATGCTCTCCGGCAACTCTGCCTCGACGGCAGGCAGAAGCTGTTCGAGCTGCTCATCAGTGCCGATAACGCCTATGACATCACCGGGAAAAAGACGGTTGTTGCCTCCCGGTATCGTAATTATGCGTGACCCGCGGTTGATACTGACCACATTGATGCCGAAACGATGTCGCAAATTTGAGTCCATGAGTTTCTGACCGACAAACGCGCATCCGGCTCCAACGGTCATATATGCCTGATGGAGATCACTGACCACACGGTTGTTCTTACCGCTGCGTCGCAGGTCTCGCTCGTTGAGATTGTTGAGAAATTTAGATTCGATACCTGCCATACGCGCCCTCAGCCTGTGTGAGAAAAAGAAGGCGATAAGAAGCGCGACAGCGGCAGCGGCCATAAGACCGACACGCGCTGAATAAGCCTGTGATATCACATAAATCACCATGCTCAGCGCTATCAGGAATCTGAATATCGACATGACGATGCGCGGTATGTTGTTGGCTATGGGATTACCGGCCGAGTCGCGGAAATCGTTTTTGGTAATAGGCATCATCAGCGCCAGAAGGAACGGCGCCATAGCGAGCAGAGTGACACCGACATAACATATCTTGGCAAACTCGGATGACAGCAGCTCGACGACGTAAGGCTTGAGATAATGCTGTGCCACAACAATCACGGCAATACAGACAATCGAGTATAGCAGCGTGCGCCAGACATAGCGTTTCATCACCGATGCCCACGCGCTTCCGACGGCACGTTCCTTATTGGCCTCTGACTGATAACGGTCGATTAGGAAATGGAGCTTGCGAGGCAGATGACGCTCGACCATGTCATAGGCCGGCACAGAGAGCTTGATGAAATATGGCGTCGTGAAAGTAGTGATGACCGACACGGCCACAACAATCGGATACAGAGTCGGCTCGAGCACCTTGAGGCTCATGCCTAAAGTGGCGATAATGAAGGCAAACTCGCCAATCTGCGTCAGTGAAAATCCCGAACGGATAGCCACCTTGAGAGTCTGTCCGGTGACGAGCATGCCGAATGTGCCGAACACAATCATGCCGACGATGACGACAACCGATAGCAAAAGTACCGGTGCCCAATACTCGACGAGGATGTCGGGGCGCACCATCATGCCGACCGATATAAAGAACACGGCACCGAAAAGGTCTTTGACCGGAGTGACGACGTGCTCGATGCGCTCGGCATAGCTCGTGCCGGCGAGTATGGAGCCCATGACAAAGGCGCCGAGAGCGAGCGAGAATCCGCAGTAGACCGAGAATACAGCCATGCCGAGACACAGGCCCATCGACACAATGAGCAGCGTCTCCGAATTAAGGAAGCGGCGCCAGCGGTTGAGCAGCGACGGCAGCACATAGACGCCGACCAAAAACCACATGACAAGGAAGAAAACGAGTTTGGCCACGCTGTATAGCATCTCGGAGCCCTCCACAGTCTTGTTTATGGCTATCGACGATAGTATCACCATCATTACGATGGCGAAGAGGTCCTCTACGATGAGCACGGCGAGCACCTGTATGGCAAATTTCTGCTGACGAAGACCGAGGTCGGTGAAAGCCTTGATGATAATCGTGGTCGACGACATCGAGAGCATACCTCCGAGAAAGAGGCTGTTCATGAAGTCAAACTCGAGGACATGACCGACAGCAAAACCCGCGCACATCATGCCGGCGACTATAATCAGAGCCGTCACGACCGCCGAGCCGCCCGAGTTGACAAGTTTTTTAAAACTGAACTCAAGGCCGAGCGAAAAAAGCAGCACGACGATGCCTATCTGCGCCCAGAAGTCGATATTGGCCTCAGTCGTCACTGACGGCAGGTAGGCGAAGTGGGGACTCGCGAGAAATCCGGCCACGATGTAACCGAGCACGACAGGCTGCTTAATCCACTTGAAGAGCACCGTGACAACGGCGCCGAGCAAAAGGATAAACGCGAGGTCAGAAATCAGGCTTTCGACATTCATAGGCTGTGAGCGGTCAGAGTGAGTTGGTGAGGGTTATCGAACGTGTTGGATAAAGTTTTTCAAAGACGGTGAATAATGCGATGTAATCGACTGTCTCTTTTGACAGTACGACAAGATTGAGGCTCGTCTGCGAATCTGCATAATCATACTCAACAAAATAGTTGACTAACACAACATTACGCGCAGCCATCGCCGAGCGGTAGACGGCAATGTCGGTGACAATACCGTCTAATTTCAGCCTTATGATGCGCGACTCCGACCCGAGGCTTATGCGGTGTTCGATGCGCTCTAACTGCACAAGGATAAAGAGTATCAGAGCCGTGGCGATTATCGACACCCAGTACATGCCCACACCGACGGCGAGGCCGATGGTGGCGACCATCCAGATACCCGCGGCAGTCGTCAGACCGCGTATCGAGCCTTTCATCTGGATAATAGCTCCTGCGCCGAGGAAACCGATGCCGCTCAGCACCTGTGCAGCTATACGGCCGGGGTCACCGTTTTTCAGACCGAGATATTCCTGAGGCACATAAATCGAGAGCAGCATCGCCAAAGTGGCGCCCATGGCAATCAGCGAGAACGTGCGCACACCGGCTGACTGACCTTTGCGCTTGCGCTCATATCCGACCACGCTGCCCAAAAGCATGCTGAGCAGTAGGCGGTAGACGGCAGAGACGCTGTTGACCTCCACACCGTTGACCGTGTCGTAAAATGACTGCCAGAGACTGCTCAAATCCTGCATTGCCGATTATTTAAGATTAAAGCTGCGCGAGACGAGACGGTAATTGTCGGCAAAAAGCTCGACTGTGTAGTCGCCGGGGGTCAGAGCCGTGTTGACGTCCCAGTATATAGTCACGCCGCCTATTTCCTCTCCGGCATATTCGATTATCTTTTTAGCCGAGCACTCGACCTGACCGCCCTCAAACGAGAACGTGCCGCCGCCCGACAATAACTGGCCCGAAGGAGAGACGATGCGCATATAAATGGTCTTCTCGCCGACGGGAGTCGAGTTGTTCTGGGGAATGGTAAATGTGACCATCAGCTGAGTGGCTTTGCTGATTTTCTTCTCCTTTTTGCCTTTTTTGTTTAGCGGAGTGAGTGTCAGTCCTGTGACATTGAGTTTCTCGGCGAGTGTCATGCGCTTGCTTAGCTGCTCGTTCTGACGCGATGTCTGCTCGACGCGTGTGTTGAGGCGCGTGTTCTGCTCCTTGATTTCGGCATTCTCGGTGCGGAGGGCCTCGTTCTCCTGATTTAGACGGTTGATTTCCTCGACGTAGTGGCGGAGTAGCTTGCGCAGTGTGTCGATTTCGCTCTTGAGTTTGGCTATCTCGGCGGCACTCTTGTTTTTCTGATTTTTCAGCTCCTGCTGCAGAGCCTCTACCTGAAGACGTGCGGTCTCATACTTCTCGGTCAGCTGGCGTTTGACCGAGTCGTCCATGACAAACTGGCGCGAGTTTTCAAACTCGGCGAACTCGCGGTTGAGCGCGTCGTAGTCGTTTTCGAGCTGCATCTGCTCATACTCGAGCTGCATCTGCTCTTTCTCGTTTTCGGCCTGTTTGAGCGCCGAGTGCGACGACCAAGCCATCCACACGGCGGCTCCAAGCACCACGACGGCCACGACGATGCCGGCGATTATGAGTTTGCGTGTACCTGTGTTTTTATTTTCCTGAGGGGTTTCCATTATATGTCAAATGAATTATTGTCGTTTACATTATGCCTTTTTCACGAAGCGCGAGCTGCCACTTCCACGCCGAGCGCATGGTGTCGGCCAATGGGGTTTCGGCTTTCCAACCGAGCACCTTATTGGCACGCGACGGGTCAGCCCACACCTGCACGATATCTCCCTTGCGACGCCCGACGATGCGGTGTGGCACCTTGACGCCCGTAGCCTGCTCGAATGTGTTGATAAGTTCGATGACCGAGACTCCTCGGCCGGTGCCGAGATTGAAGACTTCGACCGGTGTTTCGTTCGCACCCTCAATCAGACGGCCGACAGCCTTGACATGGGCTTTGGCGAGGTCGACGACATCGATGAAGTCGCGGATGCAACTACCGTCGGGCGTAGGATAATCATCACCGAATACAGACAGCTCCTTGCGTATGCCGATGGCGGTCTGTGTCAGATAAGGCACGAGATTCTGCGGCACACCGTTGGGCAGTTCGCCTATGAGAGCCGACGGATGCGAGCCGACGGGATTGAAATAGCGTAGGATGATGCTGTTGTAGCGTGCGCCAGAGGCGATGTGGTCATTGATGATGTCTTCGCTGATTTGCTTGGTATTACCGTAGGGCGACGTCGCCTTCTTGATGGGCGACGCCTCGGTCACGGGATTGTGGTCAGGCTCTCCGTAGACCGTGCATGACGACGAGAAGACAAAGCCCTTGACGCTGTGGCGGTCAGCAGCCTCCAAGAGATTGAGGAGTGTCGCGAGATTGTTGCGGTAGTAGAGCAATGGCTTTTCGACCGACTCGCCGACAGCCTTTGAAGCTGCGAAATTGATTATGCCGACAATGTCGTCATACTTCTCAAAAAGTGCCTCGACTGTGGCTGCATCAGTACAGTCACCCTCGACAAAGTCCGGACAGACACCCGTGATGGCCTCGATGCCGTCAAGCACCGAACGGTCGCTGTTGCTCAGATTATCAATGATTACAACGTCATAGCCGGCACCGATAAGCTCCACAGCCGTGTGTGAGCCGATATAGCCTGTGCCGCCTGTGACAAGTATACGTTTTCCCTTCATGACGGATAGATGTATTAATACACCGCAAATTTAGCAAAATTCGCCCGTCCCTGCAACTTTGACGACATGCATCTCGCAGTTTGCGCAGTCAAAATCGAGACGCATCCGACCGGACTCGTTCTCGAGATACATCGGCGAGGGATATTTGCCTCTGCACGAGGGGTCTTTGAGGCAGGCACCGAGCTCGCGACGCAGACAGTAGCGCGTGGTCATGACGCGGGTCTCGGCTCCCTTGTCGGGACGCTGACACTCCAAGGCACGTGCTGCCACAGCGATGCCGTGGTCAGCGAAAAAGCGCTCGGCGAGACGGTTGGCCACATTGTCGTGATAGTCAAGAGGAGCGTTCTTAAACGGCCTTATATCAGCCGACTCCGGTCGACGATAATCATATGCGTAACGCATGCGCCGCGTCTCATCCAAGAGGCTGACGGCCCTGCGGCGCAGGGCCGTCAGCACCGAGGCGACGACAAAGCGGTCGCCGAGGCGGTCGTCTATACCGGCGGCGCGGTATATGGTATCACCGAGACGGCTGACCACGCGGCGTCGCTGCTCGGTCTGGTCGCCGCGGGCAACGTCATAAGGCGAGTCGACTGTGGCAGTCACGTTGTTGCCGCAGCTGTCACTCACGCGCATAGCTATGCGGTCACGTCCGACATTGCGAAGCTCTATGTCGACATCTATGACGCGTGTGGCCGTCGGGCGGTCCATCTGCTCGTCAAAGACCTTGTCACGGTTGCGGTAGATCCGAGTCCCTGCCGGGATATTGATACGTGAGGCGGGATATATCAGATTTCCGTCTACACGATTGAGCCTGAATCCGTTAAAGCGGTGCGAGGCGTCAAACCACCCTAACCCGTCACCGTTGTGCAGTTCGATGTCAGCCTTGACCGTGAGTGCGGCGCCGCGGTTACCGGTCACAGTGGCCACAGGCATGCCTATCCACTTAGGGCTGTCGGCAGACGACATGCCGCGCTGCAGACGGCGGTTGCCTCCGTCTAAGAAATAGTCGGTATAGCGGCGGTTGAATGTTCGCTCCACGTCAGGCTCAAAGTCAAGCGTCACACGTCCCGACGACGCACGGCGGTAGCGGCCCTCGGAGCGGGCGCAGACATCATCGAGCGCACGGCTGTAGGCAGCGACGACATTGCGCACATAGACGCTGTCTTTGAGGCGCCCCTCGATTTTGAACGATGACACGCCGGCGTCGGCCATATCACCTAAGCGGTCGATGCGGCACATGTCGCGGAGCGATAGATAATGCGCCTCGGGCGCAAGCTGACAGCCCGATGCATCTGTCAGCCGATAAGGCAGGCGGCACATCTGTGCGCACTCGCCGCGATTGGCGCTACGGCCCGTAGCAAGCAGACTCGCCTGACAGTCGCCGCTGTAGCTGACACAGAGTGCTCCATGTACGAAGGCCTCCAAAGGCACAGTGACTGCGGCGGCTATGGCACGGATTTCATCCAACGACAGCTCGCGGGCGAGCACAATCCGCGAGAAGCCGCAGTCTTCGAGAAAGCGCGCCTTGGCGGGTGTACGCGTGTCGCACTGCGTCGAGGCGTGCAGGGCAATCGGCGGCAAATCCATACGCAACAGTCCGAGATCCTGCACTATCAGCGCATCGACGCCGGCGCGATACAGCCGACGTATAAGCCGCTCGGCTTCGGCAAGCTCGTTGTCATAAACCAAGGTATTGACTGTCACATATACACGCGCGTCAAAACGGTGGGCATAGTCTGTCAGAGAGGCGATGTCTTCGACGCTGTTGGCCGCGGCGACACGAGCGCCGAAAGCCTCGGCACCAATATAGACGGCATCGGCGCCATGGTCGATGGCCTGACGGGCAATATCACAGTCACGTGCGGGAGCAAGCAGCTCAAGCAGACGCGGTTTGTCGTTTTTTGTGCTCATGAGCGGATTTATAGTTATCGAGCAGCCTGAAGGCATAATCACGCGATGCGTCAATCAGAGCCGGCAGATGTGCGTCACTGTTGACTATTATGTCGAGGCCGGCATCAAACAGTCTCGGTAAAAGGCGCTCTGACGGGAAAATACGGCCAAAGTCAATCTTCTGCTTGGTATTGATTTCGACAATCGGGCGCCGGTCGATTATCAAGTCTATATAGTCATCGACAAGCGCCTGATACCACGGCTCGTCCTCGATGCCGGGCTGCCATGACGATGCGTTGTGACCTATTTTGTCGAGATGGCCGAGGATATCGAAACCTCCGGCCTCGACCATGCGGCATGACTGCTCATAAAATGTCTCGACCACATAACGTATGTCATCGTGAAAATGCTCGTGCATCTTGCGGCTGAACGCCTCGAAACGGCCGTCGATATCGACCGGAGTGCCGTCTTGTGCCGGGATGAAATGCACGGAGCCTATCGAGTAATCAAGACCAAGTGACTGAAAATAATCTGTCGCCGGACCGCAGTCATCGCCGAGATAGTCGATCTCCATGCCGGCATAAAAATGTGTCACGCCGTCATACCGCTCGTCAAGACGTCTGACCTCGGCCAAATATGCCGCAACATCGCTGACGAGCATATTGCAGGGCGACGGTATATTCACCGGCGAGTGTGGCGAAAAGCCGTAATGCGTAAAACCGCGGCGGACGGCCTCTGCCGCAAAATCAGCCATAGGTGCGCGTCCGTCGCAAAATTGTGTATGTGAATGAAATGTATATTTTCTTGAGTTGCCGATGGTTTTAATTATATCCATTGGTAAATGCCTGAAAATTATCGGTTGATTCAATAACTCTGCGACAGCTCGATGCGTCCGCCGCGCAATAGCCGAAGATAGCGGGCAAACATACCTACAGTCAGCAACGCAACCGCAGCGCCGGCTGTCAGTGCGACCCCTAAAGGCAGTCCGAATCCCTCGGGCGACGGCGCAAACAGTATGTAGCTGACACAGACCACTGTCATAAATAGTGCCGGCAGCAACGAGACAAGATAGAATTTGCGGTGACGCGCCAAATAGACAGTCACAGCCCACAGCGTGAAGACCGACAGAGTCTGGTTGACCCATGCGAAGTAGCGCCACAGGATGTTGAAGTCAATCAGCATCACCCCGGCGCATAGCGCGAATATGGGCACACTGACCATCAGTCGCCGTGTCAGCTTGCGCTGGTCGATATGCAGGAAGTCGGCCGTAATCAGACGCGCCGAGCGCAGGGCCGTGTCACCGGTGGTAATAGGGGCGGCAATCACGCCGAGAAGCGCGAGGAATCCGCCGACCGTGCCTAACCAGCCGCGTGATATGTCGGTCACCAACGCGCCGGCCGCATTGCCGTGGGCACCCATGTATTCGCTGAGTCCCTCGTAACCGCCGGTGAAGGCTATGGCGGCGGCAGCCCATATCAGGGCCACTATGCCCTCGGCGACCATAGCGCCGTAGAATATGGGACGTGCAAGACGCTCATTGGTCAGACAGCGGGCCATCATGGGCGACTGCGTGGCATGGAAACCCGAAATAGCTCCGCAGGCGATGCTGACAAACATCATCGGGAAGACCGGATGGTGTCCGTCGCCGATGCGGCTTGACAGACCGCCGCTGAAGTCGACAGGAATGTCATAGCCTCCGAAAATCAGCACTGCAAGCAGTCCGGCAGCCATAAAGAGCAGAGCTATGCCGAAGACGGGATAGAAATTGCCTATGAGCTTGTCTACAGGCAGCAGAGTGGCGAGTATGTAGTAGACAAATATCACACCGACCCAGAAAAGGCTGTCCAACGACTCGGGTGTCATAGACGCGATAAGTCCGGACGGTGTCAGCACAAACACGGCACCGACGAGTATAAGCAACACGACCGAAACGACGCGCATGACCTGACGCGCAGTCATGCCGAGCTCATGTCCGACAAGCTCGGGCAGCGACTCGCCGCCCGAACGTATCGACATCATAGCCGACATGAAGTCGTGGACCGCGCCGGCAAAAATGGTGCCGCATACAATCCAGATGAAGGCCGCCGGGCCGAACATCACACCCATTATGGCGCCGAAAATCGGGCCGAGACCGGCGATGTTGAGGAACTGTATAAGGAAAACCTTCCACGTAGGTAGCGGCATGAAATCGACACCGTCACGACGGGTTTCCGCAGGCATCGGCCGTTTGGGATTAACACCGAATATGCGCTCGCACAATGCGCCATACACTACATAGCCGCCAATCAGTACAGCTAAGGCTATAAGAAATGAAGTCATTGCCGGTAATTATTTTTTGTCACCAAGCTGACCGTCGCCCGGACGCGCAATAGTCTCACGCATGTTTGTGTCGGCCTCGACGTTGCGCAGACGATAGTAGTCCATCACGCCCAGATTGCCTTTGACAAAGGCTTCGGCCATGGCACGTGGCAGTTCGGCCTCAGCCTCGATGACCTTGGCGCGAGCCTCCTGAGCCTTGGCTTTCATTTCCTGCTCCAAGGCGATGGCCATAGCGCGGCGCTCCTCAGCCTTGGCCTGAGCGATATTCTTGTCGGCCTGAGCCTGATCAATTTGCAGGGCGGCACCGATATTGCGGCCTATGTCGATGTCGGCGATGTCAATTGAGAGTATCTCGAAGGCAGTGCCTGAGTCAAGGCCTTTTTTGAGCACGAGTTTTGAAATCGAGTCGGGATTCTCGAGTACCTGTTTGTGGCTCTCGGATGAGCCGATTGACGAAACGATGCCTTCGCCGACACGGGCGAGGACGGTGTCTTCGCCGGCACCGCCGACAAGCTGACGGATATTGGCGCGCACCGTCACACGGGCCTTGGCGATAAGCTGGATGCCGTCTTTGGCCACAGCGGTGACAGGAGGTGTGTCGATGACCTTGGGATTGACCGACATCTGCACGGCCTCGAAAACGTCGCGGCCGGCGAGGTCGATGGCCGTGGCCATCTTGAAACCGAGGTCAATGTTAGCTTTTGAGGCCGAAACGAGTGCATGCACGACTTTATCGACATTGCCGCCGGCAAGATAGTGTGCCTCGAGGTCGTCTCTGGTAATGCCGTTAAGACCGGCCTTATGGGCCTCAATGAGCGCCCGCACGATAAGAGATGCGGGCACCTGACGTATACGCATCAGCACAAGCTGCAGCAGCGAGATGCGGACGCCGCTGACACGTGCCGAAATCCACAGGAAGAACGGACAATAGTAAAGAAATACAATTAGCAGGACTATGCCTGTTGCGATCAGGAGAATTAGAGTGAGATTCATATCGTGATAGTGTTTGGTCTGATTAATATTTATCGCGCACCGCTTTCCAAGCGTATGATTTTATTGCGCAGAGACATACGCTCTGACATAAGGTGCTCAAGCTCGGCCTCGCCGTCGAGTATGTCGTCATTGATATCACGGTCGCCGCGGCGGTAACGCTCACGTAGCGCGTCAAGTTCGGCACGCAGACGTGCCTCGCGTGTCGACAGCGAGAGCATCTCGACCATCGTGCGGCGCGCCTGCTGGTTTGTAAAGCCCGAGAGTTCGGTAATGACGCGTCCGTCAGGCAGCACTAACTCAAAGCGTGACATCCGGCCCGAGCCATTTGAGCTGACCTCTGATACCTGAGCGACACGCTGACGGAAAGCCTCGTAGTCATGTGCTCCGGTCTGCGTATAGGCAATTGAGCCGATGCGGGCGAGCGACCCTAAGCGCGGGTCGTCGGCCGGGTAATTAACGCGTGTCTCCGCGGGGATAAAAGTGTAGATGGTAACCACGCCGTCCTGACCGCTGCGGTTTGATGCAAACCAGCCGGCGCCGGTGGTCTCGTCGATTGCAAGCATATAGTCGTCGTATGGCGAATTGTAAGGCATGCCGATATTCTGCGGCTGCAGAAATCCGTCCTCTCCGCGGCGAGTCATGAAAATATCATAGCCTCCGAGCGATGCGTCACCCTTGGCAGCGAAATAAAGCGTCATGCCGTCGGGCATCATGAACGGATAGTCGGGTGAATCCACACCGTCAAAATCACCGGCCAAGGGAGCGGAACTGTCGATAGTGCCGTCATCGAGAATCTGCGCACCGGTCAGCACGGTGTCGCCGTCGTCGCCGGCCTGCGCCCATATCATTTCAGCGCGGTTTTGCGGCGTATAGACGACTGTGACTGCATCGACACCCGCCTCGGCCGGCGTCATCAGTCGGCCCGACTCGGGCGAGAGGCGATAATGGGTGAAAAATTCGTCGGCATCGACATTGAGCGAGTCGACAATCTCAATGCTCTCGACACGCTGAAGCATATTGCGCATCATGACCACGCGCGACTGCATCTCCTCTAATTCTGACGTGTCGGCGTTGCGTTTCTTGCCGAGCAGCGTCTCATATTCGTCTAAATGCTCGTCGGCCGAGTCAACGTCATAGGCATCAAGAGCAATCCGGGCCAGCAAGCGTGCGGCCTCGGCCACTCCGCGTTTCTCGGCTGTCACGAGGGGTGCTTTAGCGTCGGCAATGCGTCCGAGGCCCACGAGGGAGGCGCCGAGATAATAACAGACATTGCCGTTGCGCGGCGACTTCTTGCGCAACGGCTCGAGGATGTCGACAGCGGCCTGATAGTCGCCCGCGAGATATAGTTTTTTAGCATCGTCGACAGGAGCAGCAACGGCTGTTGCCATAACCGCCGCCATCGAAACGACGCAGAAGATTTTACGTAACATAGAGCACTTGTGCTAATTGAGTCTCAAAGTTACAATTTTTTGCCGACATCGCAAATCTGCAGGCATGATAATATAATGTGTTCCTTACAACTCTTTGGAGCCGGCAGCTCAGCTCTGTACCTATAGCCTCAGACTATTGTCTGAAATAATCCGCTCTTAAGATTGTATCCGAGACGGCCCGGGCACGGAGTTGGGCGGGGGTAATTGCCGACTGGCTGCTGCCGGCGAGTGTGCCGTCGTGTCTGACTGCCGAGGAGACTGCCGAGTCGAGCATGCTGTAGCCGAGTCCGCGGTATGCGCCGTCTCGGCTGACTCCCATCAGGTCAAGGATGGTAGGAAATACATCGACCTGTCCGCGCGGTCCGCACACCCGGCGCGTAAGGCCTGTGTTGACAGCCATGAAGACGATGTCGGATATATTGTCGTCGACATAGCCATCGCTGTCGGGCTCAAAAGGCTGCGCATGGTCAGAAGCGATGACCACGACGCTGTTATCCATTAGTCCGGCGCGGCGCAAACCGTCAAGAAAACGTCCGATCTCGCGGTCAGTATAATTGGCCATGCGCAGATAGCCGCGCTCATATTCCGACCCGAGGTCGAGACTGTCAATCCAGCCTTCCCACGTCGCGCCCTCGTCGTTAAACGGATTGTGCATCGACAGCGTCGTAATCTCGGCCACAAAGGGCTGAGACTGCCTACAGATGCGCGACAGTGCGTAATCGAAGACGGCGCGGTCTTTACCGGCCGACTTTACGTCATAGCCTGCCGCAGTCAACGAATCGTTGTCGTGGAGTACGTCGTAGCCATAAGAACGACTCGTCGTGTAATGGTTGAAAACGCGTCCCTCCTCGACGATATATTCGGCTGACGACCGCGGCTTAATCATCGAAACAAGCGAGTGAAATCGGTTGTCACCATGTATCTGAGCGGCAATGCCGGTGAACAGCGGCAGCAGTCCCGTATTATAAATCATCTGGCCGTCGCTTGAGCCGCCGATACCGACCTGAGAGACGACCTCTGTGCAGATTACAGTCCCCTCTCGCCGCGCAAGCGAGTCAAGGACCGGCGTAAGCTGCTGCCCCCGCGGCCCGCGGTAATCCAAAGCCCACGCATTAAGTGATTCTACAATGATGAAAATCAGATTTTTCCCTCTATTTGCATCGACTACAAGGCTGTCAGGTGACGCCTCTGAGATACTTTTAAGATACGACGCAATCGACTGCCGCGCAGACTCATCCAAATCCAAATCGCTTAGCTCGGAGAACGAGTGCAGCATGGTGACACCGTAGCCTACGATGCCGTTGTTTTTCCAGTGACCTAACTGCGACGCCTGAAGCCCGCAGAAGCGCGCCTTGATGACTCCGCCGATACTGTGGTCAAGAAAGACATTCGTCCGTGCCCATAACACTCCGGTGCGAGTAATTGCCGCAAACCCGAGCATATAGACAAACACCGAGCACACCACGGCAACAGCTCGCAGCCTGACAGACAATGGTTTGGCATCACGCGTGGGACGAATGACGAAATATAGCGCGGTAACAGTCACCGGCACAAGCAGATAGATAAAATCACCAGTACGGACAATCGATGGCAGACTCTCGATTAGAAAATGGTTGTAATTGTCGGCCGACAGCATCGACGATAGCGGTATCAGATCATGCAGATAACGGAAATGCAGCACGTTGGCCCACAGGAAGCCTGACAGAAGCCAGATAAGCGGCAGCGGAATCCAGCGCCAACTCCGTGGCAGGAGCCAGTAAATCAGCATCATGAGTACGGCATCGGCCACAAAAATGACCATACGTAGCGCCGCAGTAGTATTATCTGCTATCTGCACAGAGAAGAACATCAACAGCGCTGCCACGGCCACAACCATCACCGCGTAGAACAGTGTCATCGGACGCCGCGCAAACTCTAACAATCTATCTATCTGCCGTTTGAAATTCATTTCGAGAAATAATCACCTCTGATTATCAAGTCTGAAATCTCCTGAGCCTCAGCCTCTCCAACCTGAACTATGTCTGTGAAGACGCTGCGCCCTACCCCGCGCCAACCGTCTGACCGCGAGACACCCATAAGATCAAGAATTGTCGGATAGACATCTATTTGATTCATTGTCGCTATCCGGCGGTTTTCACCAAGACCAGTATTGGCAGCTACAAATGTAATCGGCTGACGTGCTGCGCGGTTTAGCTGCTCGTCGGCAGTCACGGCCATCTCGTGGTCGGACGCTATGATTATAAGCGAGTTGTAATACAGCCCCTCAGCCTTTAGACCGTCAATAAACTCGCCGAGGCAGGTGTCGAAATAATTTACGCGTTCCAAGTAGCGGCGCTCTATCGGCTCCATACCGTCAGGCAACGGCAATGAGAGCGGTCGGTCAGTCTCCATCGTGAACGGATAATGCATCGTTATAGTAGTCAGGAAAGCAAAGAACGGCTCACGAAGCTGCGTGAGGCGTCTGAGTGTAAAATCAAAAAGCGCACGGTCGCCTCCCCGGTCCGAATCAAAACCTGCTGCATCGATATCAAACGTATCAAACAGCCGTGTGTAACCATACGAACGGTTTGTCACTGTATGATTCCAGACATCACGTGTATCGGATATTATTTCCTCACTGTCATCATAGCCAAGTGCTTCGGCCAACGACGGGTAAACATTCCCGGCATACTCAAAGGAGGCGACCTGAGAGGTGACGGGCAGAAGTCCCGTATTGTAAATGAGTTGTCCGTCTGAAGATGTGCCTAAAGCGGTCTGCGGTTTGACATCGAGACACGAAACCGCCCCGGCAGATGCTATCAGGCTATCCAAGACTGGAGTAACGCTGCGGTCGGCGAAAGTGCGGCCTACTGCGCGTGAGTTGAGCGACTCGACGACTATAAATATCAGGTTACGTCGGGGCGCAACCGAGTCGGCGATAGCCGATCGCACAGAGCGTCTCGCTATAAATTCATCTATGCGATGTCGCTCATCTCCACTCAGAGTGATATTCCCGTCGGCCATCATCATCCTCAGCAGGTAAGTGGTATAAGCGACGTGGCCGTTAAGGTTGACCATCGACACGCGGCGCGCCATATCCTCAAACTTCCAGAGCATCTCTTTACCAATAGACGTGTCAGCTTCACCAATTGAGAGCTTATTGCCATAGTAAGATTTGTATGCTATATAAAACGCGCCGAAGATGTAAAGAAACGCGGCCAACCCGACCATCAGCAGCCGCCCGGCCCAGCGCAAAGGTTCGAAACGACGGCGGTTATATAAATACAAATCAGTAAGCGCCAACGGTATTAGCAGAAAGATGACGTCGCTCCATCTGATAAGGCGCGGCACGGCCGTGAATGTATAATTATTGTAGCTCGCTCCCGTGAAGAATGCCGACGGCGGGATTATGTCATTGTTGAATCTGAAATACACCGCATTTGCAAACAGAAACGCAGCCGCGAGCCACACAAAAATCGTGGTCAGCAGAGGGCCGCGGCGTCCAAAGAGCACAAACACCGCCACAAACATCGCAGCATCGCCCATATGTCGCATCAACGCTCCCTGCCAGTGACGGCCGATGCCCACCTCGTTGTCGAAGAAGCTGTAGAGCAGCGTGAGCGCTACAAAAGCCAGCAGATAATGCCATACCGCCGGATTCTTTATTATGTTGCGCAAGAATTTAAGCATATTTATTCTCGGAAATAGATACGATGGATGCGGGGGGAGACAGATGTCAATATCTCGTATGGTATAGTGCCGAGCGTGTCGGCGAGGCGCTCAATGGGCGCCTCGGGTCCGAAAATCTCGACACGGTCACCGATTGCGGCGCCTGCACCGGTCACGTCTATCATGCACAAGTCCATGCAGATATTGCCTACGGTCGGACACAGATGTCCGTTGACCACAAACGATGCACGGCCGCAGCCGAGATGGCGGTCAATACCATCGGCATAGCCTATTGGCACAGTAGCGATGACCGACTCGCGCTCAAGCACTCCGCGGCGCGAGTAGCCGATGGTGGTCTCCGGACTCCAGTTTTTAAGCGAGATGATAGTCGTGGTCAGGCGCGCTACAGTTCTTAGGTCTATGTTTGTTGCCTCCGGGGGCAACGGGCTTATGCCGTAAAGGCCTATGCCCAATCTGACCATGTCATACTGCCGCTCGGGATAACGCATTATGCCGGCGGTATTTAAAATATGACGCTTGAACGGACTGCCGAGCGCCTTGGCAAGAGCGCCGGTCATGGCCTCGAAGGCCTCAAACTGCGACTCGGTGTAAGCATCCTCGTCCAAGCAGTCGGCCGTGGCGAGATGTGAGAACGCCGAGCTGACCGTCACGAGGTCGGTATCGCGGAGCATAGCCGCAAGCGCGTCAATCTCGTCGGCGATGAAACCGAGACGGTGCATGCCCGTGTCAAACTTGATGTGTATCGGGTTGTTGTGACGACCATAGCGTCGCGCCTCATCCATGAGCATGCGCAGTTCGCGCAGCGAGAATACAGCCGGCTCGAGACCGTAGTTGAACAGCGCCTGATAATTGGTAGTCATGGGGTTGAGTACCATAATAGGCATCGTGATGCCGGCTCGGCGAAGCGCCACGCCCTCCTCGACGACAGCCACTGCGAGATAGGACGCACCCTGCGATTGCAGGCTTTTGGCCAACTCGAGCGCGCCGGTGCCGTAACCCGAGGCCTTGACCATGGCGACAACTCCGGTCGTAGGCCGCAGCAACGCCCTGAAAGCGTTGAAATTATGTATCGCCGAGTCAAGATTGACCTCGAGTATCGTCTGATGACGCGGAGTCTCCAAGCGTCGACTCAGACGCTCGAAACCGCTGTCGACGCCTCCCTTTATAAGTATAAGCTCGCTGTCAAAGCGCGAGATGTCGTATTTGTCAAGAAACTCATCGGTATCAGCCATAAATTCAGACGCAGTCAACGGGTCGAAAAGGCGTCGATAAGAGGTAATTTCCTTACCCACACCAATCATGCGGTCTATGCCGGCTATCCTGACAAGACGGGACAGACGAGTGTAGATGGCCGCGACATCGTCGGCCGGTCCGTGGCTGAGGTCGCCGATTATCAGCGTGTTGCGTCGCGACGATGTCGTGCGGCGCCGCATAAAATCAAGAGCCGGCAGCAACGAGTCGATATCATTGGTGAAACCGTCGGTAATCATCAGGCAATCATTGACGCCGTCGTGCACGTCAAGGCGCGTCGACACCTGTGTCAGACCATCAAGCAGCGAGGCATCAAGCCCGAGCCGGGCGAGCACATCGGTGACGAGACGGCGGTTGTCGTCGCCCTCGGCTACATATTCGCAGCCGGCAAAGAGACGGCGCTTCTCGGCCACTTTTTCCTCGCGCGAGCTGAAGCCCGAGTCATGCTCGTCAGTAATCGCGGTCAGCACACCTATCTGCGGACGTATCATCGCGGCGAGCGCGTCCATTTGGCCGCTGTGGTCTATGCCTGCCTCAATGATGGCTATCTCGGTGTCAGGCTCTACGGCCCAAAGCGACATCGGAACACCTATCTGCGAGTTCCAGCTGCGCGGACTGCGCATCACCAGCTTGCCTGCGCGTTGCAGGGCGCTGAAAAGCAGCTCCTTGACTTCGGTCTTACCACGGCTGCCCGTGATACCTATAACAGTAGTGTCTGCGAGACGCTCACGGACGGCACGCCCAACGGCGTGAAGTGCCGCGAGCGTGTTTCCTACGATGATAAAATCAGCATCTTTGACATCGGCCATTATCTCAGGCACCGTCTCCACGACAAACGAACGAACGCCCTTACGATATAGGTCAGCGATGAAACGGTGGCCATCGTTGACCGGAGTGCGCAATGCAAAAAACAAAGCCGAAGCCGGGTTGCTGTCAATCAGCTGGCGGCTATCGGTGAGAAGTGTGTCAATCTTACGGTCACATTTGACCGCATATTTGCGGCCGGTGCAAATCGACGCTATGTCTGACAATTCGAGTGTCATATTCGGTCTATTATCTGACGATGGGCGGCGCGGAGAGTCTCAGAGCGGCGGCGCAGGGCCTCGGCGGCGGTTTGCTCATCGAAATAAACGTTTGCAAAATGTTGATATATATAGTCGACGGCCACGTCTGACGGATGCTTCATGTCTGCGGCATAGAAGCGGTAGTCGCGCAGATCGTCGAGCATAATTTCATATGATGGGAAATAGTCGGCCACGTCAGCCAAAGCCTCACAGGCGAGCAGCAGGCGCGCCTTAGACAACTCATTGCCGTGCAGACCGTCAGCGAGATGGCGTATGGGGCTTACTGTCAGCAGCAGATGTTTACCGTCAGCTTTGATACGCTCGGCCAATGGGCGCCAGCAGTCTGTAATGCGCCCGACCGTGATGGGACGGCGTTCGAAATACGTGGAAGGGAATTTGTGACAGTTGCCGACAGGCCAATCAGACTCTGCGCCGGTGACATAGTAGCCGAACGACGAGCCGAACGTCAGCACCACAACCGTGGCTTCGCTGTATGCCCCAGCCAAGCTGTCGAGTTCGTAGTTTAGCTCGGCACAAAGAACATCGGCGTCGGCGCTCTGCCATCGCAAGGCGAAATCCAAGCAATGACTGATGCCAGCAGCGTCTACGGTCAGGTTAGCAGGCGTGTAGCGTCGGTCCTCAAATATCATTCTGAGCACCGAGGCTATCGAAAGCGGATTGTAAAGCGGACCGAAGGGATTGCGTGTCACCGCGAATCCGTCGGCTTCAAGGCGTGCGCCGACACTGTCAGTGAAGCACGAGCCGAGCATCAGCAGGCGGTCGGCGTGGCTTATGGCAAACGTGCCGCGCGGCGTCTCTATCTCGGTGCGCATTTTCAGCGTGACTTCTCCACGACGACCCATGTCAGTACATCTGATAGTCTATCGACAGCACTTGGAACTCCGTACGGCGGTTTATCTGGTCGGCCACCTCCTGATCTTCAGGCGAAAGTTGTAGGATGTACTCCTCAGTCAGTACGTCACCCTCCTTGAACTGCGGATGCTCGCGGGCAAGTTTTTTGGTGATTTTCTTGGGACGTGATTCGCCGTAGCCCTGCGACTGCAAGCGGTCAGGGCTGATTCCAACCGAAATCAGATAGTCAATTACCGAGCGTGCGCGACGCGACGAAAGATTGATGTTATACTCGTCAGTGCCCTTGCGGTCAGTGTGCGAGGCCATCTCGATGGTCACATTAGGATTGTCGCGGAGCACCTGAGCCATCTCGTCAAGCGCAGTCTTGGACTCAGGACGAAGCGTGGCGCGGTCAAAATCATAGAAAATATTGTCTATCACCACAGGCTTGGTTATCGACGAGAGGATGAAGTCGACGCCATACTCGGCGTCCTCCTCGGCGATGTCAGAGGTAAACTCGCGCTTGGAGTTGAGATAGCCCTTGGCACCGGCAAGCATCACATAGCTTACGCCGCGGTCGAGCGGGAAGGAGAACGACCCGTCGGGGCGCGCCACCTGCTTCTGGTTGGAGCCGTCGTTGCCCACGATGCGGATTATGGCGTTGGCCACCGGCTCCTCGTCCTTGTCGAGC
>ENA-OYXU01000093-OYXU01000093.1-human-gut-metagenome-genome-assembly--contig:-NODE-93-length-36700-cov-4.710138_pt1 | contig 36700 bp, 29 predicted proteins | sample MGYA00243243_ERZ653435 | MGnify/ENA primary metagenome ERZ653435 (study PRJEB26926, sample SAMN06165113) | human gut metagenome | biome: ENVO:00009003; feature: ENVO:2100002; material: ENVO:00002003... | reverse complement strand
GAGCCTTATCGTCGGCAGCGTCAGATGTGTATAAGAGACAGATGTCATAGATTACGGAACCTTCAGGCGCATTGACTGCATTGCCGGCAACGCTGATGCAGAAACCGTCGGCAGCCACATTCCAGATTCCAGCAGTCTCCTGGAAATCGAACAGAATGTTGCCCTCAGGTGTCTCACGTATATTTGTGATGCCCCATTCAACAGGGACAGCCGTTCCGGACGACAGCCATGAGGCAGCGGGAGCCGTAGTGGCTGACAGCGAAGTATTGTCCGCCAGTCCGGGATACGGATCGCCGGCCTCATCCGCTTCCTTGCTGCTCCATACGTTGTCGGCGGCCACGATCCGTACATGCTCGTATTTGGAACGTGCGGCGTTCACAGCGTTCTGCGCCCACACGCTCTTGTCGTAATGACAGTAGGATATCACCAGTCCATGCCCCGGTATCCCCTTGTCCCAGCCTTGTTTCTGCCGGTTCTCCAGCGTATAGTATTCATTCGGATTTTCCGGATTGACGATAAAAGCCGCGTCATGGGTCTCGTTGAAAGGACGGAGACATATATCCTGCGCCGATGAATCCAAGACTATCGGCTCAATCCATCCCAGAGTGTACTTATCCATCGCGGTGTAGCCTGACGGAGTCACAAGATTGTCATTGTACGTCCCTATATCCATAATGTCATAATGGCACATTCCATGGCTGCCCTGGTTCGAGGTGTCATAGATGTCGGGCAAGCCGAGAATATGGCTGAACTCATGGCATATGGTAGCCACTCCGTCCAGATCAGTACCGGAGGCTCCTTTCAGTTCACACGAGCATGCAGCCACACCGAGGTTCAGGCCGTCGAAATAATCGAACACATGGGTGGACAGGTCCATCATGGCCGGCCAGACAGACTCATACGGCCCACCCTGGGCCTCCCCGTGACCGGCGAAAATGACAAACAGGAAATCTATGAAATAATCCTCGTTGATGTCATAAACCGAGAAATCAAGCCCCATCTCGTCCGCAGCCAGAGCGGCATCTCGGAATTGATTCACGAGCCCGTTGTCGGTGGCCCCATAGTAGGCACGTTCGTGGGGCAGTGTGATCGGTCCGAAGATATCGAATTCCGGAGTGAACTTGCCGTCGCTCTGCGACACAAAATAATCCAAGACACTTCCGTAGGTGGCGTTGCTGGAATATCCCGCCTGATTGCACAGTTGCTCGTAATGCTCCTTGGTAGCCTCAGGTGTGAGTTTCACGTCCTGATACTCCACAAGAAGAATCAAGCCCTTGACCTTGCCCGTCGTAGGGAAAGAACCAGGTATCGGCTTGGGAGAGATTCTATGCATGCCGGCATCCAGAATAGATGCTCGCTTATCAGAAATCGCTTCAAGAATGGCGTTCCTTTCCGCCATCGGGGTGGCGTGTCCGGTTATATGGCCTTCCGCCTTAAGCTCGCCGTCGGAGCCTAACACGGCAGGACGCAATGTGCCGTACTCATCACGCAGCAGTATCTCGCCCGCGGATGTCTCATAATAATGAAAATGCTCATCTCCCACTATTGTGGTTTCCACAATAGTGCCGTCGGGCTGCGTAATCTTCATCAACCCAGGCTTGGCGGGAACTGCGAACGCCATTCCGGCGAGTCCTGCCAAGCAGCTTAAAAATATGACTAACTTTCTCATGCTTGAATATCTAACCTAAACCCAAAATTACGATTGCCATATGCTGGCATGACAACCTTGATTAATATCCGGCAAAATTAGGACACTCTTCCGACATTTACATTGATATATGTCAAGAAATGCAACAGCGAACTGATAAAAAATAAATTAATTCAAGACTTTCTTAAGCAATATGATTCCAAATCAATCATTCTGCTTTCATATTTCTTTTCTCCGTCCGCAACATATCAGCCTTGACGCGGCTCAAATACTCCGGACTGACATCAAGATAGGATGCGATGATACGCTGCGACACTCCCTTGGCAATGGCTGGCTTTGTACGCAGCAGATGCATATAACGCTCACGTGCATTGCCGTTGTAAATGGTTGAATCCCTGTTTTCCTCCAGGAACTGCTCCGACCAGGCATAATGCAGCGCCCATACGGCAAACGCATGCGACCTGTCGGTCAACGCGATGTAATCGCTCCGGGGTATCCGCAACACCACACTCGGGCAGCATGCCTCTATCTGCAGACATGACGGCAAATCCCGGTAAAATGAGAAACGCGAGTTGAAGATCGTGCCCGGCAATCCGAAACAGAATGTCTTTTCCCTGCCGTTATTAAAGTTGACACCTCTCATGATACCTTCCTTGACTATGTAGACATCAGGCTTGACCTCACCCGGGCTTATCAGGACCTCTCCCTTCTTCAACGCGACCTCAATTGACAAAGATAAGACCTCATCCCATTCCTCACTGCTCATTGTGCGGTCGCATTCCTTATTCAACAATCGTTTTAGTTCTTCCATAATCCTCTTCTACTCGTTCTGGCTCCTGTTATTGCGCACTCATTCCGATTCAGTTCCAATGACCTTTCGTTCCAGTCTTCGATATGTGTGCATAAAAAAGTCTCAGTCTATTGCTTATGAATTGCAAATCTAATCAATTATTTGCAATAATCCAAATTTACATTTTGGGTTTGTCGCTGTTATCAGTATGAAGTCTGGTCACTTCGTTCTTGAATCCAGGACCGGACACAGTCAGCGTCACGTCTCCGCTTTCCGGCATGGAACGAAGTATCACCGTGGCGAGTCCGTCATATAGGCTGCGGGTAGTCCCGCAATACATCTCGTTGCTGCTGTTGTCTCCGTTGACCACGCCGACAATCTCTGCCGGACCGTCAACCCTTAAAGTCAGCGGCTGCCGTGCGGTCACGTCCCGGCGCCCCTTGCTGTCAACAGCCTCTAAACGGATATGCTGCAGGTCCATGCCGTCGGCCTTCCATTCGGGATTGTCAGCGGAGGTCCGGATCCTAACGGCCTTTCCGCTCGTCTCAAGCCGATGCGTGGCAACCGGTTTATTGACTCCGTCGTTATACGCTACCGCTTCGATCCGGCCTGGTGCGTATGGCACATTCTCCCACATGATGCGGTTGCGCTGCTTGCTGTCGGTGCGGTTGTTGCGTCTGCGTCCAAGGGTCTTACCGTTGACTTTCAGTTCCACCTCGTCGGCATTGGTGTATGTGTAAAGCTTCAGCTCGCTCCCTTCCGGGAAGTTCCAATGGTCAGACAGACGCTTGCCTCCCATCAGGATGTCATTCCACATATATGGCTCGGTATCCTCGTAGACGGTGATATGCACCAACGGCTCCTCATCCTTGAAATAACTCTTGAGGAAATACGCGTTCGGCTTGGGTTCCAGCGAGATGTCGAACACGCCCTGGGTCCAGCCCTTGGCAGGCCATCCGGCAGACTCTCCGAGATAGTCGATCATACCCCAGTATGCCATTCCGATAACCTTGTCCAGATCCATGTCGAAATAGTTAGGTCCCATGTTGGAGGTATTGGCCTCGCTCTGGTAGAACATCATCCATGGAAAGTTGCGGCTGTCGCCCGGGAAATACATATAACGGTAGTTGTATGCCGCGATGTCTGTCTCCAGAGCCAACGGAGCGGGCAATGAGTCCGTCTTCTCGCTGCGGCCACGCGGATGCATCGCCACCGTGACGGGCCGCGTCTTGTCAAACCGGTTCAGCAACGTCTTCTGCATCCGGTATGGAGTGACGCCCCAGTCCGCGTAAGGAATATCCCACAACAGCTGAAGCTCGTTGCCAAGGCTCCACATCACAACGCTGGGATGGTTGCGGTCGCGCTTCACCCATTCGGGCACGTCATTGGGCCACTGCTCCATCCAGTCCTTGCGTCCTCCGGCGTATTGAGTCAGCCATTTGTCGTAAAGCTCGTCCACAACCAGAATGCCGTTCTCGTCGCACAGGTCCATAAACGATTCACTGTAAGGATTGTGCGAGCACCGGATGTGGTTGAAGCCATACTCCTTAAGCATCTTGATGCGTTTCTCCATCGCCCTGGGGTACGCCGCCGCTCCCAAGGCTCCAAGGGTATGATGATTGGCTATTCCTTTCAGCAGGACCTTCTTACCGTTTAGTTTAAATCCATAATCAGGTGAATACTGAATCTTCCTTATGCCGAAACGTGAGGATGCCTCGTCAGCGACACTCCCGTCGGGTCGGTACAAGGTTACAGTGGCCGTATATAGGTTGGGGTTCTCACAATCCCACAGTTCGGGATCGGCGATGGTGAAACTGTCCAGATGATACTCCTTGACGCGCTGCTTGCGGTTGAAAGGATGTTTCTCCATGCGGTCATATACCACATTGCCCTTCTTGTCACGGACCGTTGAACGCAAGGTCAGCGAGTCAAGGTCCGTGATGCTGTTGGCTATCTCGGCCTGTATGTTTACAACCGCTCTGTCTTTCTCGGCCTCCGGAGTGGTGATGTAAAGAGGATGGCGCACAAAGTACATGTCCGGATCCGTAAGTTTCAGGTTGACGTCGCGGAAAAGTCCTCCTCCAGTATACCACCTTGAATTCTCCGGCTTTCCGGTATCGGCCCTGACGGCGATCAGATTGTCATGGCCATACCTGAGTTTCTCAGTGACATCTATCTCGAATCCTAAATAACCATAATCCGTACCTCCTACTCGCTCACCGTTCAGGAACACATCCCCGACAAGCATTATGCCTTGAAATTCAAGAAGCACTCTTTTCCCTTTCCACGCCGGATCGGCATGAAGGGTCTTTCGATACCAGCCGCTGCCCATCTCCTTGAAACCACGCGAACTCAAACGGCTGGCTATGTTGGCCACGGGATTGTTGGAGTCTCCTTTCTCTTCGGAACCCGGAGCAACCCATTCCTGCGAGATCTGGAAATCATGAGGAACGTTTATGGTATCCCACCCAACGGCATTGAAACCGGGATTCTCGGCACCGGTTATTTCCCCACGCCGGAACTGCCATCCGCGATTCAAAGGTATGGTCTCGGAGGCATCGGCCACCAGAATTGCCGAACATGCAAGTATCATAGAAACGAGTTGGTTCCCGAACAATTTCATAGGTATCATAATCATTTAGAGACTGGTTCTATTCATATGAGAAAGATAATTTTCCCCAATACAAAAATAGCAAAACAATCCGACAAATCAAATGAAAAGACAAAATATTGAATGAACTTGATAGTTTCCGCTTGTGTTTCGGCTCTTTTATTCTAAATTTGCAGAAGGATATTAACTAAATTTGCAAAAAAACAAGACAACGAATGGACATTTACAGCAACAACAACTTCACTCCGAAGTTGGCCAAGGGAATCATCTGGGGTGTCGCGGCCCTGATCGCAGTCATCGTGGGACTGGCCTTCGCCATTCCATGGTATCATGTATGGTCACAGGAAATGGAAGGTAAGGCGGAATTCGCCAAGGCCGAGCAGAACCGCAAGATCAAGATCGAGGAGGCCAAGGCCAATCTGGAGGCAGAGAAACTGAACGCGCAGGCCGAGGTGGAACGTGCCAAGGGAGCCGCCGAAGCCATCCGCATCGAGAACGGAAGCATCACCCCCACCTACATCCAGTACCTGTGGGTTCGCCAGCAGTCGGACCTCAGCGACAAGACCGTGATCTACGTCCCGACCGAAACCAATCTGCCGCTTCTGGAGTCCGCAAGACTCCTGAAACAACCCAATTAGCCATCAGGACAAGGGTTTTCTGAGGATTTTCGTAACATTCCCCATAAATTTTCACGATTTATGGGGATATTGCTTGTGTAATCACGGGATTTTTGTTAATTTTGCAGTTCAAAGCGACCAATTGGAAATGCGCAATATATTAAAGACCCTACCCTTGCTGGCATGTATTGCCCTGCTTGCGTCATGTACCGAGTTCACCAAAGTCATGAAGAGCCGCGACGCCGAATACAAGTTCGAGTACGCGAAACGTGCCTATGACGCAAAGAAGTACATGCAGGCATATCAGATTCTGACCGAAGTCTATACTCCCCTCCGAGGCACCGCCAACGGAGAGGAAGCCCTGTTCCTTCTCGCCATGTCCTGTTTCCAGAACAAGGATTACGAGAATTCCGCTGCATACTTCAAGACTTACTATACCCGCTATCCAAAAGGCAAGTTCGCCGAACTGGCCCGTTATTATTCGGGATACGGCTACTATCTGGATTCACCTGACCCTCAGCTGGACCAGACCTATACCATCAAGGCCATCGAGGAACTGAAGGACTTCCTGGAGTTCTTCCCAAACAGCGAGAAAGTTCCCGAAGCCCGCGAGGCAATCTTCGAGATGCAGGATAAACTGACACTGAAGGAACTGCAGAACGCGCAGCTCTACTACAACCTTGGAAACTTCATGGGCAACAACTACCGTGCCGCAATCATCGTCAGCGAGAACGCCCTGAAGAACTATCCATTCTCCAAATACAAGGAGGACTTCGAGTTCCTGATCCTCAAGTCAAAATTCCAGGAGGCGCGTCAGAGCGTAGCCGAAAAAATGGCCGACCGTTACCGCGATGTTGTCGATGAATATTATTCATATGTCAACAACTATCCCGAATCCAAGAACCTGAAGGAAGCCGAGACAATATTCCGCATAGCTGAGAAGCATGCCTCAAAATAACCTGATAAGCAAACTCATAAATCATAATAGAACTTATGGATTATAAGAAGACAAACGCCCCGCTCAACACGGTGACTCGCGATATGATCGCCCTGGCAGAGCAGACCGGCAACGTATACGAGACCGTCTGCGTTATCGGCAAACGCTCCAACCAGATTGCCGCCGACCTCAAGAAAGAGCTGGAGAAGAAGCTGCAGGAGTTCGCGAGCACCGATAACCTGGAAGAGGTTTCGGAAAACCGCGAGCAGATCGAGATTTCCCGTTTCTACGAGAAACTCCCGAAGCCGACCCTGATCGCCACCCAGGAATACATCGAGCGTAAACTGTATTTCTCCATCCCGACCAAGGACCGCTCGCTGCGCGATGACGAACCCGCACGCTGACCATAAAGAACGAATTGCAATGCCGCTGACCCTCAGGTCCGCGGCATTTTGCTATTTTTGACTATGCCGAGACTGCTGATTTATAATCCCGAGAGCGACTATGCGCTGGCGTCAGGCTCCCCATACTACACTCCCCCTCGCTCGGTGGTGAGGATGCGGGCAGAAAACGCCCTGCTTCCATCGACATACGCCCGAGGGGACGACGCGATATTGGTATTGGACCATATTGATGTTCCACAATGCAATGTCCGTGTGCTACATCCCGATGACCCTATTGACTGGACGCGGTTCGAAGCATATCCCTGGGGATGGAACCATCAGATAGCCCACTTCCTGTCCGTACACTGTCCCGGAACAAGGGGCATTCCGTCCACTGAACGGTTAGACGCTCTCCGCAGCCTGTCACACCGACGAACCACAATATCATTCCTCGCTGAAATGCCGACGCCTGGTATCGAACCTCCGATTGAATTCAAGTCCGTGCAAGACGCGATGGTTCATTACGACAGCCATCCTCGCCTTTTCGTCAAGGCCCCCTGGAGCAGTTCCGGCCGTGGAATCCTGTTTACCCCCGACATCAACCGTGAACAGACAGAACAATGGATCCGCGGAGCCATTCGCAGCCAAGGTTCAGTCATGGTGGAACCCGTTTACGACAGAATACTTGACTTCGCAACCGAATGGCTCATAGAAAACGGTATTCCTCATTTCCTCGGCGTATCGGTGTTCCAGACTTCCTCCCGAGGCAAGTACCAGGGAAACATCCACGGGACACAGGCTGAGTTATGGGACATGATTCCCGGAATGACCTCCGACATTGTCGTACGGCAAAAAGAAACAATACGCCGAGTCATTGCCGACAGATACCATGGTCCGTTGGGTATCGACATGCTTGCTACCGCCACGGGCACCATACATCCCTGTGTAGAGATTAACCTACGAAACACGATGGGCTCCATACTGATCCGGCCCGATGACCGTTCGCTTGTTGCAAAATTCCCTTCGTTGTTTTAACTTTGCATCATGAATCCACCCACAATTGCAATAATCGGCCGAGGCAATGTCGCCACGCATCTTGACAAGGCATTGTCACCATATGCCGACGTGCTTATGGTCAACCCTCATACACTGGAAGGGATGCCGGCACACCCCGATATCACCCTGATCAGCGTGTCGGACTCCGCCATCCGGGAAGTAGCCGAGAAGTTTTCGGTTAAAGACTGCGGTATCCTTGCCCATACTTCTGGATCCACATCTATGGACGTGTTGACCGGCATGGCGCGAGAGACCGGCGTGTTCTATCCGTTACAGACATTCTCCAAAGACGTGGCACTGAATTATGCGGAGATTCCATTCTTTATCGAAGCGTCTTCCATTGAAGCAGAAGGAACACTGACCAGCCTGGCAAGGAAAGTCAGTCCTAATGTCTACCATGCCGGGTCTGACCGTCGTCGCGGGCTGCATATAGCATCGGTGTTCGCCTGCAATTTCGTGAACCATATGTGGAGCATCGCCGACAGCCTCCTGTATGAGCAGGACCTCGACATCTCGGTCCTGCGTCCTTTGATCCAGGAAACATTCCGAAAGGCCATGTCCAATCCTCCGCATACGGTCCAGACCGGGCCAGCCGTGCGCGGAGACCTGAACACCATAAACAAGCATCTTGATATGCTGGATGACAAGCCCGCCATCAGGAAACTATATGAAGAGATATCGATGTCGATCCACAATGAAGCATGCCCGAAACTGTCTGAAGACTGAATATAACAATACCACAACAATATGAGCGGAATCAACTATGACCTGAAACGCATCCGCGGCATCGTGTTCGATGTGGACGGCGTGCTCTCTCCTTCCACCATACCGATGGATCGCGACGGCGTGCCGCAACGCATGGTGAACATCAAAGATGGATATGCCCTGCAGCTCGCCGTGAAGAAAGGATTGAAAATCGCCATCATCACCGGTGGAAACACCAATAACGTGAAACTGCGCTACGGATCGCTGGGCATCAACGACATCTTCCTGGGCGTATCAAGAAAAATCGACACCTTCCGTCAATGGATGTCGGACAACAGCCTTGACCCTTCGGAAGTCATATATATGGGCGATGACATACCGGACCTGATGTGCATGCGCGCTGCCGGACTGGCGTGCTGCCCGCACGATGCATGCGGCGAGGCACGGATGACGGCCAGATACATCTCTCCCATGTCGGGCGGATACGGATGCGCACGCGACGTGCTGGAACAGGTCATGAAGGCCCAGAGCCTGTGGCTGGCCGACGCCGAGGCCTTCGGATGGTGATCCACTCCCAAATGAATCAGAATTAAAATCACGACAATATGCTTGACAATCTCAAGAAATACCAGATACTGCTTGCCAGCAAGTCTCCCCGTCGCCGTGAGTTGCTTGCGCAACTGCGGATTCCTTTCAATGTCGTCACCATCGGTGGAATCGATGAATCCTATCCCTCCGATCTGGCTCGTACGGAAGTATCCGGATACATAGCAAACAAGAAGGCCGACGCATATCAATCCATGATCAGGGACAATGAACTGATCATCACGGCCGATACGGTGGTTGTGTCAGACGACAGGATAATGGGCAAGCCCAAGGACGCCGAGGAAGCCGTGGAAATGCTGCTGGCTCTGTCTGACAAAATCCACCAGGTATCGAGCGGCGTATGCATCATGACCAAAGACCGCAGGACATCGTTCACGGTCATCACCGACGTGAAATTCGGCCATATCTCCGAAGAGGAAGCACGCTTCTATGTGGAGAACTATATGCCTCTGGACAAGGCCGGAGCCTACGGCATCCAGGAATGGATCGGGTGTGTGGCCGTGGAGTCCATCAATGGCAGTTTCTACAACGTCATGGGACTTCCTGTCCACCAGTTATACCAGGAACTGAGTCTGTTTTAGACCACTGCCGAAGATACATCCACAAGCCAAAGGCTCCATTCCGCAGATTGCGGAATGGAGCCTTCTTATCTCACGGTTCTGAGCCGAATATCGGTTTATTTCTTCTCGGGAGCTTCTGTTGCCGCGGGCGCGACAGGAATTTCCGCACCCGTAGCCGAGGGCACAACGGGAGCCTCGTAATGATACTTCGCCTCCCAGCCCAGTGCTGACGCACCGAGTACGGCGGCATCGCCTTCCTTAAGTTCAGATATCAGAATCTTGGTCTTCCCCTTGAAGATATTCAGGATATTCTTGTTGAAAGCCTCGCGTAGAGGTGTCAGCAACATCTCGCCGCTCTTGGCCAGACCGCCGAACAGGATGATGGCCTGCGGGCTGGAGAAGGTGACGAAATCTGCCAACGCCTCGCCAAGGATGGTTCCTGTGTAGTTGTAGATCTCCTTTGCCATTTTGTCTCCAGCGATGGCTGCATCGTATACATCCTTGGAGTTGATTGCATCGATATCCAGGTTGCGCAGCAACGAGTCATCTGTACGGATATCCAGGAACTCGCGGGCAGTGCGTGCCACGCCGGTCGCTGAGCAGTAGGTCTCAAGACATCCCGTACGTCCGCAACCGCATACACGACCGTTGCGGCGCTTCACGATGACATGACCCAACTCGCCGGCGAATCCGTCGGAACCATAGACCAACTGACCGTTAATCACGATACCTGAACCCACACCCGTGCCGAGCGTGATCATGATGAAATCCTTCATGCCGCGGGCCGCACCGTAAGTCATCTCGCCCAACGCCGCGGCGTTGGCGTCGTTGGTCACGGCTACCGGCATTCCGTTGAAAGCCTTGCTGACCTTCTCGGCCAAAGGAATCACCGGTCCCCATGGCAGGTTCGGCGGATTGATGATCTCGCCGGTGTAATAGTTGCCGTTGGGAGCTCCGATTCCGATTCCCTGAATCTGGTCCTCAAGTTCGTTTATCTTTATCAATCGTGACAGACCTTCGTGAAGTTCTGTCAGATAATCATCGAAATTAGCGTGCTTGACGGTCTTGACAGAATCGCTGGCCACAACCTGGCCACGAGCGTCAACGATGCCGAACACTGTGTTGGTACCGCCTATATCGATACCTACTACATAGGGTTTACTCATAATATTTAGAGATTTAGATTAATCCGGATTGCAGTGTATGTCATTATTTCTTGAACATATACTGACTGGAGATCGACTGGTTGTTGTGAATCCTGCGGATTGTATCGGCAAAGAGCTTGGCGATAGGCAGAATCGTCACCTTATGGTTCTCCTTCAGATAGGGGATGGAGTCAGTCATCACGACCTCCTCGATGCCGCAGTTCAGCACTCGGTCGGTGGCAGGATCCGACATCACGCCGTGGCTCAGGAGCGCACGGACTGACCTGGCTCCGTAACTCAGAAGCAGGTCGCTGGCCTTGGTAAGGGTGCCGGCCGTATCCACGATATCGTCGATCAGCACGACGTTCTTGTTCTCCACATCGCCGATGACTGTCATCTTCTCCACAACGTTGGCCTTGGCACGCGTCTTGTGACAGAGCACCAACGGAACGTCGAAATACTTGGCGTAGGAGTTTGCACGTTTGGCTCCGCCAACGTCCGGCGATGCGATTACCATGTCCTTAAGGTGCAGGCTCTCGATATAAGGAATGAAAATCGAGCTGGCGTACAGATGGTCAACGGGGACATCGAAGAATCCCTGGATCTGGTCGGCATGGAGGTCCATTGTGATCACGCGGTTGATACCGGCCACACTCATGAGATCGGCCACAAGCTTGGCGGCGATCGACACACGGGGCTTGTCCTTACGGTCCTGACGTGCCCAGCCGAAATACGGAACCACAGCGATTATCGACGCCGCCGACGCGCGCTTGGCCGCGTCTATCATCAGCAACAGTTCCATCAGGTTGTCAGCCGTCGGGAAGGTGGACTGCACCAGATAGACCTCACTGCCTCGTATCGACTCCTCGAACGAAACTTCAAACTCACCGTCGGCAAAACGCTCTTTGTTCATTTTGCCCAATTCAATGCCAAGCTCCTTGCAGATGCTCTCCCCGAGATACATGGAGGACTCACCCGCAAACACCTTAATTGGCCGTAGAGAATTACTCATTATGGTTATGGGTTGTTTATTATCCTTACTCACTCCGCGTCACTGCCGCTTCGTTTGCGTCTACAAAATTAAAGATTATCCCGTATTAATGCAAATTTAATAAGAACTTATTTCTTTTTTTTGCACAGAGGCAGAATCAAGGCGTCCCGGGAACCGATTTCCAGACTGACCGGAATCCCCTTGTCCACCTCCAGCACCATCGGACGGTGCCACAGCAGATCGGCTACATTGTAGCTTCCCTCCTCTATCCCGGCCATTTCGTAGCAGATGTCGGGTATATTGAGGTTGATCCGGCGCGGCGTGTCCGCGAAATTCACCACAAACAACAGGACCTCATCGTCGTTGTAACGCACGAACGCGAAGATGCGGTGCGGATCGAAATCATGATTCTGCAGGTTGACGTACATCAGGTCGAAGAATCCCCCCTCGCGGATGGCGGGACAGGTGTTGCACAGCGTCAGCACCTTCCGGTACAGATCGCGTAGCCATTTCTCGTGAGCGGTCAGTTTATCGGTGGAGCATAGGCCGTTGTCGTACCAACGGCGCAACGTGTCGTAGCTCCAGTAGTCAAAGATTGTGCTGCGGTCGTTATAGCCTGCGAAACCCTCGTTCTCATGCGCCCCCTCGCCAAGTTCCTGTCCGTAGTATATCATGAACGGCCCTTTGGTCATCATGGCGCTCACCACCAAGTGAGGCACCACACGCGCGGGATCGCCGGCAAACGACTTCGACGCGAACCGGACCTCGTCGTGGTTCTCCAGGAAGTTGAGCATCCTCTCTCCGATGCCGTCCACAGTCTGCCAGCATCCTGTCAGAGTGGCGGCCGAGTAGTGGTTGCGCTCTATTCCCACCAGAGTGTCGTACAGGTTCACCTTGTCGTATAGATAATCGAATCCGCAGTAATCCAGGAAGGTTCGGTACTGTTTCACGTCGTAGATCTCGCCTATGAAAACCAGGTCCGGATAGTCAGCCTTGACCTGAGGAATGGCCCAGTGCCAGAATTCCACCGGTACCATGAACACCATGTCGCACCGGAATCCATCGATTCCCTTCGCCGCCCAGAAACGCAGGATGTGCAGCATACGCAGCCATGTGTTAGGTACCGGATCGTAGAATCCACGGCCTGCTCCCGGATCCCAGCCGTAGTTCAGTTTTACAGTCTCGTACCAGTCGTTCTTGCCGCAGAAGGCGGTGAAACAGTCGTTGCCGGTGGCTTTGGCTGGGAACTCCACATAGGGTTCATCCCCCTCGGCGGCAAGGTTGAAGTTCGGCGCGAACTGCTGGTTGGTGATATAGTAGTAGTTGTTCTGCGGTGTGAAGAACATGCCGATGTTGTCATCCTGGCCGAAATCGCCTATATCGTCCGGAGCCACGTCTGAATGGTACACACGGGCCGTATGGTTCGGAACGAAATCGATAATCACTTTAAGCCCGCTGTCGTGCGTGCGGTCCACCAGGCCCTGGAATTCCTCCATTCGTTTCTCCACATCGACAGCCAATGCCGGCGACACATCGTAATAGTCCTTGATGGCATACGGCGAGCCGGCCTCTCCCTTCACCACATTGGGATTGTCCGCCGGTATGCCGGGGAATTCCGTCTTGGTGGCCATCTCCAGGATGCCCGTGTACCACACATGAGTAACCCCCAATGATTTCAACGAACTGAGCAGATTGTCGGTGAAGTCATTCATCTTCCCGCTGCCGTTCTCCTCGTATGTTCCATTCCATACGCATTCCTGCGTCATGTTGGTCATGATGCGAGGGAATGTCTGGTATATTATCGGTTTTTCCTTCATCTGATTTGTGAAACGGTTTAGATTTGTTAGATTATAGATTTTATCAATTTATCTTGTATCAAGACCTTCATCCCTGACCAGGGTGTCCAGGATTACGCTTGCTTCCTCGTACCCTCTGTTCATGTTCCTGTGTAGAGCCTTGAGGTCGAACAGCTTCGTGTCGCTCAATTCCGTCGGCTTGATCACATAGTCGCAGATGGCCATGTCGTGTATGGTGTTGGCTTTCATCGAGAGCGAGAATGACCGTGCCGCTATGTCCAGGATCGAGTTCTTGTATCGGTAGCTGCGGTTCAACGGCGAGCAGTTCGAGCCAATCAGTATCTCACATTCATTGCGTATGGCCCATGCCGGAAGATTGTGCAGCACGCCTCCGTCCACATAGTACTCGCCGTTGATCCTGACAGGCTTGAATATGACAGGCACACTGCACGACGCCACCACCCTCTCTACAATCGGACCCTTGCGCCATCCCACTTGCGTGCCTTTCGTCAGGTTGGTGGCGCAGACTATCGTGGGAATCTTCAGTTCCTCCAGGTTCTTGACCGGAAGCCACGAGTCCAGCAGTTTCGCGAACTTATCCAGTTTGAAGACCCCGGCCGTAGGAATCGACCATTCGGTGAAGTCACCGAAATTCTTAGCCTCGACGAAACATTCGATTATCTCGCCGGGCGTAAGGCCTGCGCCGTACAGCACCGAAGCGATGGAGCCGGCTGAGACTCCAGACATGATGTCAGGCACCAGACCGTACTTCTCCATGGCCATGAGCACACCGATATGCGCGAAACCCTTCGCACCGCCTCCCCCTAACGCAAGGCCGATGGTCCTGCGGCGCTTCTTGCCAAACGGGCCTATCAGCGTGTCGATCTTTATATTCTTTATGTTGAATGGTATTTCCATTTATTTCATATCATTACGAGTTGAGGATCCGACTGTCTCCTCTTTCCTTATAACGTCCCGCACGGCCCTTTCTTTGCCCTTTGGACTCTTTTTTTTGCTTTTACGCCTCAGGAACTTGAAGGGATCATCAAAGTCCGTACGGTATATCAAGCCGACGCCCTGGGTAGTCAGCGCGGATTTCAAATAATAATATGCGTCATTGAAGTGGTTGTAGGCCTTCAGGCGCAGGCGCCCGTTCTTGGAAAGGAGGTACTCGATGTCGAAATCGCCGACAAAGTTGGTCTGCGAAACGCTTCTGTCCCGATAGCCGAGATTGCCGTTGATGATCAACCGGTTGTCGAACAACTGCGATGACAGCGCCAAGTCCACCTCCATGTCCGAGAAATCGTTGCGGTCTGACTTGAACGAGGGATTCAACGATATCTTGTCGGTCATCTGCGACAGTATGTTGGAAACCTGAGATGAGATCGTGGAAGACGCCATCGATACCAGTTCGCCGTCGGAAGTACCTGAGAACTGCGGGGTATAGAATCGGTTCAAGGCCAGAAGATACAGCACCTGCTGCTGCATCATCTCCTCCGAGGATATTATGCTGCGGACCTTACGCTCGACATCGCCGGTTACGGTGGGCAGTGACAGATCATATCCTATCAAGGGATGCTCCAGATTGCCGCTTACCTTAATCAAGGCCTCCACCGGAACGGAACTGCGGTTCAGGTCGCGGTCCGTAGCGAAACTCTTGTCCAGATCAGTCAGGTTGGTGTTGACCCTGTAGCCCGCCGTCAAATCCAGTTGACCTTGCATCGGGTCGCCGTTGAACGATATAACGCTGCCATTCCTGATCTTAAAATCCCGTATGATGATGTCCTGGAACGTGAACCGATAGTTGCCATCGGCTATCGTATACTTGCCGAACAGGTCCATCCTGTCGGAGAAACTATTGTAGTTCAAGCGCATGGAGCCAGTTCCTGTAGCCGTGATCTTGTCGCCGGCGCTTGGATCCATTATCACGTTCATCTTGATGCTCGGGTCAATGCTCACGGCCAGATCCAGTTCGAAATCTCCTGACTCATCCTCATCGTTGGCTGCATTGCCGCGGTACAGGTTCTCGAATTCCTGCTCCACCGACATCGTCTCGGTCACGGTCTTCTTGCTTGTGTCTATGAAGGTCAGGAAGTTGTAGTCCGTTGCCACCTGCGTCTCGTCCAACGCGAAGGTAAAGGTGGAGTTCGGCTCAGTGCGCACGTCGAAACTTATGCGGGTGAAGCCCGGCTGTCCAATCACCGAGCCTGTGCCGCTGGCGAAGACCTTGCCCCACCATACAGGGTTCGAGCCTTGTCCAAGGTCGTAGCAGAGCAGATCGCGAATGTCTCGGACAAAGAAGTTGACGTATGCGTTCCTGAAATACCGCATGCGGACATCTCCGTCGAGCATCGCCGAATGTCCATACCGGTCGTACACCCTGAATCCGGGAATGTGGATGCGGTCCGTATAGAAGAACACGGAATCCGAACCATGATATGTCACCCCCGTGAAACCGAGCCGTACTGAGGCGGTATCCGCGAATGCCTTGCCTGTCAGCGATATGTCCTTGAACGTACCGAACAGGCTTAGTTTGGCCGATGCCTCCCCTTCCACCTTGTCGAGGATGTTGGAAAGGAAGGGCTGTATCAATGCCAGATTTATCCTGTTGGCATCGAAATTCAGCCGCAAAGAGTCGCCGGCTATATAGATTCTGCCGTCGACTGTCGTCCATCTGGCCGGGTCGTCACCATATATGTACGCGCCAATCCCCACAGCCTTGTTCTGGCTGTCATAGAATCCGCTGAGATCCGCGTCGCCAAGCAACGCGTTGTTGTAACTGAAGTTGCGTACTTTCAGTCCCTGGGTATTGGCAACAGGATTGCGTGTAAACAACTGAGTGGCCACGGCACGTCCAGAGGCATTTCCGCCGAAGGTGACATAATTTATATTCAGCGTGTTGAATATGTAACTCAAGTCGATGTCATTCAGGCGCACCGTAAGCGTGTCCTCAGGACTCGCCGAGGCGCGGCCCGATATCTTCAGGAACTGGTCATCGTGCGATATGTTCATGTCATCGACCGACAGTACCCTGTCGCTCAGAATCGCACGCATTGGCCTCACCTCCCATGTCTCGCCATTGATCATGATGTTCGAGTCCTTGATTCGGAACGTATATACCGGCGATTGCATCGCGTCTTTGGATATCTCCATTCCCATACGCAACGTTCCGTTGTTGAGTTTGTTGTCGGCTATCCAGTCCAAAGTGGCGGTTACGATGTTCTTGAAGGCTCCGCCGTTCAGGTTTATCTTCACATATTGGTTCTTGACTGGAAAATTCACCCCACCATGCACACTGATGCCCCTCCGGATTCCGGCATCTGCACTGAGGTTGATTCCTTTGATGAGTTTGTCTCCCTTCAGGATGTAAGGAGCCACGACAGTCATCTCGATGTTGTCGTTGTCGACGTTTCCGTAGATACGGACTGGCGCTCCGGGTCGCGCAGGAAGGTTCAATGCCTTGTAGATGTTATCGTCAGGCTTGAGGGACAGACTGTAGGACAGAGAGTTCCATTCATCCAAAGGAGTATCCGGGGCCTTGAAGTAAGACGGCAGCGAGTTTGCCAGTATACCTGTGAAAAGCCTGGGGAGCTGTGCGAAACTGAAATGTCCGCGCACCTCGCCGTCCAGGACATCACTGTCGACATTGATGCGGCGCTGCTCGTTGTCGCCAGTCATAGACACTCCGAAATTATTCAGGATCCATGATTTGCCCTCGTTGAGTCTGCATTCCAGTCCCGAGATTCGCGCATCGCCCAGCATATTGTCTGGATCGCTGCCCTGAAGCCGCACGGAGATATCCTCAACACCGTATATCCCCTGGTATTTCCCTGTCATTCCCAAGACAGCCATATTCAATGTGCTGATGTTTCCCTGCAGATTCCAACGCGAATCTGACCCGTCTATCACACAGTCTGCAAGAATCTCTCCCTCCATATCCGGACAGTTAGCCGACACCTTGGCAGTCAACGCCTGGCCTTCTTTAGCGGCGACAACGGTTATATCCCTCATCTCTCTGCCTGACAACGTGATGGAGGCGACCTCAACGTTTACCCTGCCGTTAAGGCCCTCCGGCATCTTGCCTTTAACGCTGACTTCCCCCTGAACCGAGGCCGCTACATTCCCCACAGGCTGGCCGGGCATCAAGGCTGCCACATCGTAGCCATCTGTTCCGGCCTTTACATTCGCGGTCAAACCTCCGTTGTCCCATCCGAAGATGCCGTCGACATCCAGGTCGCCATGTCCGGTGCTGACACCTCCCTCGACCTTGGCTATCCGTTGTTTAAGCGAGAAATCCCCCTCGGTATCCAGTTCCACGAAACCGATGCCCTCCAATATCGAGACAGCCTTGTCCGGCAGTGATGTGAACGCCGAGATTATCTCACGTCCTATTCCCCCATCGCAATCCAGATGCAGTTTCCCGACCTTGCCTTGCAACGATCTGACATCCGGAAGTCCCTGCAGGTTCCCCTGGAAAGACACGTTCAGAAGGCCCGATTCTTCCGCCAGATTAAATTCACGAATATCCACATCATCCAGCGTGCCGCTGATCTCGGCCTGAAGGTTGTATTTTCCATGTATCGAACTGATGCCCGGTGACAGGAAAGCAACGTCCGAAGCAGACATATCACTTACTGTCAGGCGTATGTCATGCTCAGTCTGTCGCAACGCCGGCACTATGTCCTTGAATCCCTTGATGACAAGTTTCTGATCGTTGATACGTACGCTGGCACTCTCTAGGTCCAGCTTGAAGTTGTTGAGTGTGATGGATTCCGGAGTAACCGACGCCTGGAACGACAGCCGATCGACATATATCCCTGACCTCTCCCTGAAACTGAGCCGCTTCAGATCAATCTCGAAATCCTCGTTACTGAGCCTTGGCAACGCCAGGTCGGCGCAGATGTTGGATACCGCTATGTGGCCCGGATCGAAGACTCCCGAATCCTTCGGTGGCTGCCATAGTCTCGCAAACGACACCGAGGACTTGCGGATTGTCACGTTGTGCAGTTTCAGGTCGAATCTTGCTGCCGGCTGATTCTCTTTCTTCGGCTTGAAGGCATCGATTATGAACGCGATGTTCAACGGGCCATCCTTGACTCGCTGCTCTATATCCGCATGAAGTCCGGTCAGTTCCGCATATGTTATCTCGATGCCTCCGCCGGTAACGAATTTCCAGAATGCTATGCCCGCACCCAGACGGTCTATGTCCACACATTCCCCTCCATGAGGGGTCCGGATCTCGACATCCTGCAGGATTACCTCATTCATCGGCAGCACGGTGACTTTGCCGATATGCACTGGAGCCTTCAGGAACGCGGTCAGTTCCCGCTCCACGGCTTCGCGTATCTTGTTGTGTATGCCGGGGATAGTCAACGCCACATATGCGAGTACAAAAACCAGCACCACCGAAATCACGATGGTGAACAACACGCTTCTGACCACTCTATAGACATTCCTCACGGCTGTCATACTGCAAAATTAGTGATTTTTCTTTATTATTCGGCCATTTATTTGTAATTTTGTAGCATGACAAACGAAAGGACACACACAATCATCCTGGGAATCGAGTCATCGTGCGATGACACTTCGGCCGCGGTGATAGCCGATGGAATCCTGCGCAGCAACGTCATAGCCAGCCAGAAGGTACATGAGCGCTATGGCGGTGTCGTGCCTGAGCTTGCCTCGCGCGCCCATCTGCAGAACATCGTTCCGGTGGTATCGGAGGCGTTGCGTCAGGCTGGCGTCGACAAGCATGATCTTTCCGCCATAGCCTACACACGAGGCCCCGGACTTCTCGGCTCGCTGCATGTAGGCACTTCCTTTGCCAAGGGTATGGCGATTGGTCTCGACATCCCGTTGATCGACGTGAACCACTTGCACGGACACGTTCTGTCGCATTTTGTCCGCAAGCGAGAGGATGATAAGGTTCCGGAATTCCCGTTCCTGTGCCTTCTGATCTCAGGAGGGAACTCTCAGATAGTGCTGGTGAAGTCAACTTCGGATATGGAGATACTTGGCCAGACCATCGATGATGCGGCCGGCGAGGCATTCGACAAATGCGCCAAGGTATTGGGTCTTCCATACCCCGGCGGCCCTCATATAGACCGGCTGGCCAAGGAGGGAGATCCCAAACGGTTCAAGTTCGCCAAACCGCATATACCCGATCTGGACTACTCCTTCAGCGGACTTAAGACCTCGTTCCTCTACACCCTGCGCGACAACTGCAAGGTTGATCCAGAATTCGTGGAGAAGAACAAGGCGGACCTGTGTGCCTCCCTGCAGGCTACCATCATCGACATACTCCTGAGCAAACTGAAACAGGCCATCCGCCAGACACGCGTCAGGCATGTGGCAATCGGCGGCGGAGTGTCGGCAAATTCAGGCGTACGACAGGCTGTGGAGCAATTGTGCGCGTCGATGAACGTCACACCTTGGATTCCTCCGCGTGAGTTCACCACCGACAATGCCGCGATGGTGGCCATGGCCGGGTATTTCAAGTTCCTGGACAAGGAATACGGCCGGCTCGATGAACCCCCATTCGCTCGCGTTTCCATTTAACACGACACCTTATTAACAGACCATAATGAACACAGCCACTCCCGACAATAATACCGATGCGGCCATGAACGAGAAAACTCCCCTATTCACCGAGCGCCGCATCGTCACGATTTACGGGTATTCCGAAGAGGAACTGTACGACATTCTGAATCATTTCAAGCGTCAACTCCCCGGTTTCGTGAAGATGATCACCAGGACAACCCATCTGGTGACCAAGATCCTGTTGTCAGGTTCCCATCATGCCGTTGAACTGCTTCGTTACAAGATGAACCAGTTCCAGAATCAGCTGCAGAGCCTGTTCAACGAGGAAGTGGTCACCACAGAGGACGAGACTATGTCGCAGGTCCTGGGAAAACTGCTCAAGGACCGCGAGCTTACGGTATCATGCGCCGAGAGCTGCACAGGCGGCAACATAGCCCACAAGATCACCGAGATACCGGGCTCGTCAGCTTATTTCATGGGAAGCGTGGTCAGTTACAGCAACGACGTCAAGGCCGAGGTGCTGCATGTGAACCGAAACAACCTGAACCGGTTCGGCGCGGTAAGCCAGCAGGTGGCCGAGGACATGGTCCGCGGAGCCTCCAGGCTGATGCGCACCGACTGCGCCATGGCCACTACGGGTATCGCGGGACCGGAAGGTGGAACCAAGTTCAAGCCCGTCGGAACCGTCTGGATGGCCGTGAAGTACAATGACCGTGTCGTTTCCGAACTGATCCAGTTCAAGGGCGACCGCAACGAGGTGATCGAGAGCACCACAAACCATGTGATGTTCATGTTGATTAAAATGTTACGAAACTCCTATACACTGCAGGAGGAAATAAACGACGATTAATTCTTTCTTCCCATATGAACTCGGGTGGAATTCCCGGACAGTCCCGCTACGGTTAAAGTCCGACCTTGGAAGAAAATGATTTTTCACGAGGATGAAAAATTTCACAAGACTACTGGTATCTGCAACCATACCATTGACAATCACCGGAACGGCTATTGCCGCTCCCGTAACGCCGGATACCTCCGGCGTCACTCTGGAGACCGTCCATGTCGAGGCTGCTCATATAAGCCGCGACCTGACGTCCACAGTAACACAACATCGCATCAGCAGCGAGGACCTGAATAAGTTGGGAATCGTCACGCTGTCGGATGCCTTGAACCGTATGCCCGGCATCAACTTGCGTGATTACGGAGGTGCAGGAGGCATGAAGACCGTTTCCGTGCGGGGACTCGGCACTCAGCACACAGGCGTCACATACGACGGGGCTCCTCTCAGCGATGTCCAGAGCGGACAGATCGACCTGTCCCGCTATTCCATCGACAACATTCGCAATCTGTCATTAGTTATCGGCGACAACGAGGATATCTTCGTCCCGGCACGTACAGCAGCGTCGGCGGCCTCACTGGTGATAGGCTCATGGTCGCCCCACATAATGAACGACAGGCTCGACCTGACCGCACAGATCAAGGGTGGCTCGTTCGGATATGTGAGCCCGTATCTGAAAGTCGGCAAAAGCAACGGCAGGAACATCGCATTCCTTGCTTCCGGCGAATACACCCATTCCGACAACAATTATCCGTTCACGATGCCCAACGGAATCCAGACCGTCCATGCCAGACGCAATAACTCTTCGATGGACTCCGGCCATGGCGAGCTGAACTTCAAATGGCAACCTCGCGTAGGAACATCATTGACAGCAAAATTCTATGGTTTAGGATCCTTCCAGCATCTGCCGGGACCAGCCACGCTGTACAATGACGTAAGCAACCAGACATTGCGCGACGTCAATCTGTTCGGACAGGTGAACTTCCGTTCAAAACTTTCCAGTGTATTCTCCCTTAATACTTTGGCGAAATTCAACTGGAGCCGGACACATTATATGGACCGGGACGGCTCATATCCTAACGGTGTCCTGGACAACCTGTACAAGCAACGTGAGGCGTATGCAACCGCCGCTGTGCTTTGCATGCCTGTTCACGGCCTGGCCCTCTCATATGCATTCGATTACTTCTACAACGACCTGCACAGCAACCTGAAGACACACAACAGTCCGCGCCGCAACTCCGTACTGCAAAGCCTTAACGTCAAATACAATTTCGACTGGCTAACGCTTACTGCCCGGGCATTGATGTCCATTTATATGGATTCTCCCGGAGATGGTGAAAAGCGGCTATCTCATTCACGACTGTCGCCGAGTTTCGGGATGTCCGTGCGGCCGGTCCGCGGTCAGGACTTCTTCATTCGATTCAATTACAAGAACATTTTCCGTATGCCGTCGTTCAACGAACTCTACTTCGACCATTACGGTTCAATCAATCTTAATCCTGAAGACACCGATCAATTGAACCTGGGTCTGACATACGGCATCAGCGGACTCTCATGGCTGTCCTCGCTGGACGTGACTGTCGACGGCTACTTCAACTGGGTGAAGAACAAGATCGTAGCCGTCCCGTTCAATATGTTCGTATGGACCATGACCAATATGGGACGCGTTCATGCCTACGGCGTCGACATCACGCTTGACGCCAGATTCCCGATCTACCCGCGTCAATCGCTGATCGTTACCGGAAATTACAGTTGGCAACGGGCCGTGGCCCGTACCGCCCGCGACAAACTGGACTGGAACAAACAACTGCCATACACTCCTGAGCATTCAGGTGCTTTCTCCGTAACATGGGAGAACCCATGGGTCAGCGTCGGCGCTCACGGCAATGGCTGTACGCTGCGGTACGCCACACCCGAGAATCTTCCGTCGTCACGCATGGCTGGATATATGGAATTCGGTTTCACGGCCTACCATGCATTCCGTTTCCATGGCCATGAACTGGAACTACGAGTTGATTTGATCAACGCCTTAAACAAACAATACGAGATAGTGGCCCGATACCCTATGCCCGGCAGGGCCTATCGCGGATCAATCAAGTTTACTTTCTGAAATCCAAACCAATAACCCAAATAAACATTCAAACGTAATGAAAAAGATCTTTTTCATCTCTGCCATTGCGGCAGTCATGTTCGGATTGACGTCGTGCGACGACAAAGACGAACCCAGTCAGAACCCCGACAACCCCACACACTCAACGGGGGCATATTTCCTGTGCCAGGGTCAAGCCTACAACCATGTGCCCGGTGGCCTGTTCGCTCTGGACTACACCACGGGCAAGTGGTCGGACAATGCCTTCCAGACCGCCAACGGCATCAGCCTCGGTGACACTCCTCAGTGGGGTATCTGCTATGGCTCGAAACTCTATCTTGGAATCTTCGATTCCAATGTGATCCATATCGTGGATAAATATACCTTCAAGAACTTCAAGACAATCAGTCTGAAGGATTCCAAGAACGGTCAGAAACCCCGCTCGCTGGTGGCCAAGGACGGCAAGGTGTACATCGCGATGTATGACGGCTATGTAGCCCGTCTCGACACCCTCAGCATGGATATCGAGGCATCCGTCAAGGTTGGTCCCAACCCCGAGGTAATCGGCATATACAAGGATGAACTCTACGTCCCGAACTCAAACGGAGAGGATTATCCGAACTATGGCACCACAGCCTCCGTTGTCAATCTGAAGGACTTCTCGGTTACCCAGACAATCGATGTTCCCATGAATCCCTATATGTTCAGAGCCACGGACCAGGGACTCTTCCTGCTGTGTAAGGGGAACTACGAAGACATCGCCTCACAGGTCTACAAGATGAACGGCGACAAATGGGATGCGGTGGCCAACGCTACGATAATGGCTGCAGACAAGGACAAACTGTATCTGGTGGACGATCCCTTTTATGGCAGTGTGCCGGCGGAATACCGCATCTATGACTGCGTGACAAACAAAGTCGTTGACTGGAACATCGAGAAGGTGATCTACCCCAACAACATCGCCGTTGACCGTATCGGCGGCAGGATATTCATATCTTCCTACTATATGGACGGCAAGTATCCTTCCTTTAAAGCGCCCGGTTATGTAAGCGTTTACGGTCTGGATAATTCCTTTATCAGCAAGCATGACATAGGTGCGGGCGCACCCTGTATTTTCTTTGATCACGAATAAATTACTATGAACTGGTTTCGTCGCGGCATATTCGTTTGGCTGGCAATATTGGTAATTATATTGTTCCTGGCCAACATATTCTTCGGTTCGGTGCATGTTCCCGCTGGACAGGTTTTCCGTGTCCTGACGGGCAACGGTGATGGAGACATCGCCAGGTTCATAATACTGGGGAACCGCATGCCGATGGCCGTGACGTCACTTCTATGCGGCGCCGCTCTGGCTGTGACCGGACTTATGCTTCAGACTGCCTTCCGCAATCCACTTGCAGGGCCGTCGATACTGGGCATCAGTTCCGGCGCCAGCCTGGGCGTGGCGCTGGTGATGCTGGCAATGGGTGGCGTAGTCTCCATCGGTGAGTCAGAGATCGGTGGCTACGCCGCAATCATCGCCGCCGCCATCGCCGGAGCCCTGCTGATCACAGGAATCCTGACTTTGATATCCATACGCGTCAAGAGCACGCTGATGCTTCTGATTGTCGGTATCCTGACAGGATACCTGACAAGTTCCGTCGTAACGCTTCTATCATCGTTGGCTGAGTCGGAAAGCGTTCACGGGTACGTGATGTGGGGAATGGGGTCGTTCAGCCAGGTCACGGCAGGACAACTACCCTGGATGTCTGCATTCATTATCCTGGGGTTGCTGGCTTCCATGTTGCTTGCCAAGCCATTGAATGTTCTTTTGCTGGGCGACAATTACGCCCGCAACTTAGGTGTACGTGTGGACCGGGTCAAGACCTGCCTGCTGCTCGTCACAGGGGTAATGACCGCCATCGTTACCGCCTACTGTGGCCCTGTGGCTTTTATCGGACTGGCCATGCCTCATGTGGCAAGGATGTTGACACGTACCGACAACCACTGGATCCTGATGCCTGCGACGATGCTGACGGGATCGGCCGTGGCATTGGGGTGTAACGTTCTGTCAGTCATCCCCTCGCATACGGTTATCCCGCTCAATGCATTGACTCCACTGGTGGGAGTGCCTGTGATTCTCTATGTGATTCTCAGCGCCAACCGAGGCGTGAGGCAATAGGGCCCCGTCAGTCCGACGGATTCAATCGGTCAGGAACCGTGATGTGATTCCTCCATAGGCGTCTATGCGGCGGTCACGGAAATAGGGCCACCAATGACGCACATTGGCCGAACGGCCCAAATCCACGTCAACCACAGCCTCGCACGATTCATTGTCCGGAGCCTTGAACAGTATCTCGCCCTGGGGTCCGGCAACAAAACTGGAACCCCAGAAATCTATTCCGGAAGTCTGTCCCGATGGATCCTCCTCGAATCCGTTACGGTTCACCGAGACCACCGGTATGCCGTTCGCCACCGCATGACTGCGCTGAATGGTGATCCATGCGTCCAGCTGACGTTCCTTCTCATCGTCGGTGTCATCCGGATTCCAACCTATAGCCGTGGGATATATCAGCATCTCTGCGCCACGCATCGCCATGACGCGCGCCGCCTCCGGATACCACTGGTCCCAGCATACCAGGACGCCCAACTTACCCACCGAAGTCTCAATCGGCTCGAACCCTAAGTCACCCGGTGCGAAATAGAACTTCTCATAGAAACCGGGATCATCGGGGATGTGCATCTTACGGTATCTGCCGGCTATCGAGCCGTCCGAATCGAACACTACGGCCGTGTTATGGTACAGTCCAGGTGCTCGCCGCTCGAACATGCTTGTCACAAGCACCACGCTGTTGGCCGCCGCCACATCGGCATAGAACTCCGTGAACCCACTCGGAATCTCCTCGGCAAGCCGGAAATTGTCGACATCCTCGGTCTGGCAGAAATACAATGAATCATGGAGTTCCGACAGCACGACCAACTGTGCCCCGGCAACCGCCAGGCTCTCGATCGCATTCTGGTTTCGTGTTCGGTTCAACTCCACATCATCGCTGAACGCACGTTGAACAATCCCGACCTTTATCTCTGATATCTTTGCCATGGTAACAAGCGGTTAAACGGTTTAGAGTGTTTATTCAATTTTTCTTTATGGAGCCTGGCAGAAGCTGCATGGTGGAACAATGCAACGACCCTCCCTGCTTGATCAATGTGTCGCAGACAATCCCTATGACCGTCCGGTCGGGATAGACTGTATGAATCAGTTCCAAAGCCTGGTTATCCTTATCAGGCTGACTGTATAACGGCATATAGACAGCACCCGGAGTCACGAGATAGTTGGCATATGTGGCGGCAAGACGCCTGCCATCCTCGTCATATATCGGATCAGGGGCTGGCAATTCCACAAGTTTGTATGGCTCGCCCTTGCGTGTAGTGAATCCTCTAAGTTCCTGCTCCATCAATCTCATCTCTTCCGAATCGCCTCCACAATAAACGATGACATCATCCGGAGCCAACCGCGCCAGCGTGTCGATATGCGAGTCAGTGTCATCGCCTTCGATATGGCCATGATTCAACCAAAGGAATCTGTCAAAGCCCAGACGATCGCTCAGTATTCTCTCGATTTCAGGCTTTGTATATGTCGGATTGCGGTTGGGATTCAGCAGACATTCCGTCGTGGTCAGCAAGGTACCCTTACCGTCAGTCTCGATCGATCCTCCCTCTAAAATGAAATCACGGCAATCCACATAGGCATTGTCATCCAAGACTTTCCCCTTGAGCCTGCAATTGACCTGATTGTCAAGGTTTGCAGGAAATTTCAGTCCCCATGCATTGAATCCGAAATCCAACAGCACGGTACTCCCGATCCTCTGGTCCAGTACTCCGACAGGTCCGTAATCGCGTGTCCAGGTGTCGTTATGCTCCATTTGGATTATATCCTCACGGAAATCATGACGGGCATTCAATCCATGGCGGACAATGTATTCATTCAGATATGAATACGTTGCTTCGGGCTCACAGGACAATATCAGCACACGCTCCCCATTCTGCATCATCGCCGAAATGAGGCTTGCAAACTGTTCACGGGCCTCCCGGATTATGTAACCCCAGTCGGAATCAGGATGAGGCCATGCCATAAGCACAGCCTCCTGTTCCTCCCACTCCGCAGGCAGACGCTTGCGGATTCCTTTCAATTCCTTATTTCTCATCGGTGAATGCGTTCCAGCCCTGGGCGCGGATCTGCATCTCCTGTCCGTCGCGGGTTATCATGGCTGCGCCAAGTTCCGGCTTGGTGATGTAACCAATCATCTTGACACCCTCCAGTTTCTCGATCTTCTCGTTGTCTGTCAGCGGCACGGTAAACAACAGTTCATAGTCCTCTCCACCGTTCATGGCGGCGGTAACCATGTTCATATTGAACTCCTCGGCCATGCAGGCTGTCTGGTAATCAATCGGTATACGGTCCTCATAGACCCGGCATCCGACTCCGGAAGCCTTACAGATATGCAGCAATTCTGACGACAGGCCATCGCTCACATCCATCATGCTGGTTGGATGAATCCCCTTCGCCTTCAACTCATTTACAATATCCTTCCGTGCTTCTGGTTTCAACTGGCGCTCCAGGATATACTCCTTCCCTGCGAAATCCGGCTGGTACTCAGCCTGGCCTTTCTGCTGCGCGGCCACGACATTCTCGCGTTCCAGCAACTGCAGACCCATGTAGGCCGCCCCGAGATCACCGCTGACACAAATCAGGTCCGTGGGCTTGGCCCCGTTACGGTAGACTATCTCATCCTTCGCGGCCTCGCCGATGCACGTGATACTGATTACCAATCCTGTTACAGACGCCGATGTATCGCCACCGACAAGATCCACTCCGTAAACGTCACATGCAAGTCTGATGCCCGAGTACAGTTCCTCGATATGCTCGACTGTAAAGCGGCTGGATACACCCAAACTTACCACTATCTGCTTCGGAGCGCCCATCATGGCGTATATGTCGCTGAAATTAACAACGGCCGCCTTGTAACCCAGATGCTTCAAGGGAACATAACGGAGATCGAAATGTATTCCCTCCAGAAGCAGGTCGGTAGTGACAAGCACCTCCTTGTCGCCGTAACTCAATACAGCGGCGTCATCGCCCACTCCCTTGCGGCTGGATTCGTTTTTCAAGGGAAAGTCCTGGGTCAGTCTGTCTATCAGTCCGAACTCCCCCAACTGTGAAATCTCGGTCTGCATATCTCAGAGTCTTTCCAACATCTTGGTTATGATGTGCGTCATCACAGGCTGAGCAACGATGGCGGCCTTCTGCACCTCCTCATGCGTGGGAACGTCCGTGATATCCTTACCGCCAAGGTCCGTGATCACTGAAACACCGAACACCTTCATGCCGGCGTGATTGGCAACGATAACCTCGGGAACCGTCGACATTCCGACCGCGTCGCCCCCGATCACGCGGAAATACTCGTACTCGGCCGGAGTCTCGAACGTGGGTCCGGGAGTGCCCACGTATACGCCATGCATCAGACGGATATTGTCCTCGGCGGCGATATCGTCGGCCATGCCGACCAATGCGTGGGAATAAGCCTCGGTCATAGCCGGGAAACGCGGGCCGAGTTCCTCGTAGTTCCTGCCACGCAGCGGATTCTCGGGGAACAGATTGATGTGGTCGGTGATGATCATCACGTCTCCCACCTTGAACTCCTTGTTCATGCCGCCGGCAGCGTTGCTGACGAACAGCGTCTCTACGCCCACTGCCTTCATGACACGAACCGGGAACGTTACCTGCTTCATGTCGTAACCCTCGTAGTAGTGGAAACGCCCCTTCATGGCGACTACGTATTTACCCCCCAATGTTCCGAATATCAGTTTGCCGCTGTGGCCCTCCACAGTCGATATCGGCATGTTGGGGATATCGTGGTAGTCCAGTTCCTTCTTTACATCTATATAGTTCACCAGGTCACCGAGTCCGGTGCCAAGGATGATTCCGATTTTCGGCATTTCGCCTACTGCCTTGCGGATATATTCCGCAGTTTCCTGTATTTTCTCCAAATAAGTCTTTTCCATCGTATCGATCAATTAAAATTTCTATCGTCAGTCTCCTGGGAGCCTGTATCACGGGATTCCGAAGTTCGGAGACGAGGCTATTCCTCGATCCGTCGCTTCAACTCCTCCATGAAATCCGTTCCATCCGGTTTGTCCAACATTCGGACCCCTATCGGTAGATAGAACATCAGAGGCTTCGTCTTTGTTGGGATATAAGGGTTATATGCCAACCGTATGGCATCCTTCTCGGTAGTTATTATCAGTTTTCGCTCACCGGACAGGGAACTGAATTTCTTCATGAGGCTCTCTATATCCTTGCGCGTGAAATCGTGGTGATCCGGATAATGACTCACCACAACCTTGAAGGGATAGTTCTTGAAATAACGGACAAAGCCACGGGGGTTTGCTATGCCGGTGAGCAGCAGAACCGTATCGCGCTCTGTCAGCAGACTGAGGTTCACGTTGTAAGGTTTGTCATCCGGAAACACTGGCAGCAAGCCTCCATAGACTACCTTTGAGAAATAAAGTCCCTGATATGGACGTGGATTCAGGTTCCTGCTGGTGATGTCACCTCCCAGTTGTTTGGATATCATCCTCATATTGACGGGCTCGATCTGATCGGGACACTTTGTCACCACTACCATGTCGGCACGCTCCACCTGCCTCCAGTTCTCGCGCAGACGTCCCAGGGGCAACAGATTGTCACTGTAGATTGGACGGTTGTAATCCGTCAGGAGTATAGACACCTTAGGCTTGACGTATCTATGCTGGAACGCGTCATCCAGGACTATCAGTTCCAGGTCGGGAAACTGTCTGAGCAGTTCCGCGATGCCGTGGCGCCGGTTCTCGCAGACAGCCACCTTGATCCTTGAGCCGAACTTATGGAATATCTGCAACGGCTCATCGCCAACGCTGTCGGGAGTGCTTGTTGCGCCTGCCATGAGGAATCCCTTGGTCTTGCGCTTGTACCCTCGCGACAGCACAGCCGTGTTGTATGTCATGCACAGCTCGTTGACTATGTACTCCACATGCGGTGTCTTGCCGGTGCCTCCTACTGTTATGTTGCCGACGCTTATCACCGGGACATCGTATTCCATAACCGGAAGTATCTTGTTGTCGAACATCCAGTTACGCACGGCGGTAATCCACCCGTATACTACTGACACAGGCTTGAGGATCCAGGTTATTATCTGTTGTCTCGTCGGCATTATCGTCAAATATTATCTGTGAGCGAATTCCACTTTCATCTCAGCCATCCGCGCCTGGACGCGATGGCGCCCCAGCAACTGGCGGACCTTGATTATCATCATTTCCTCCGTATCGGGACGGGTGATCTTCTTGACTGTCTCCCTGGCGGCTGCCTTAGCCTCGACACCCTCCGGAATCACATCCCAGAACGAAGGCTTGCGCTGCGGATATACGGCGACATTGTACTTGTCAAGTATATCGGCTTTCTTGGCCACCCATTCAATGGCGTTGTTCACACCGCCCAACGAATCGACAAGACCGATCCGCTTCGCCGAGACCGCATCCCATACACGTCCTTCGGCGATACGCTTGACGGCGGGAACGCTCATATGACGTCCTTTGGCCACTCGCCCTACGAAATCCTCGTATCCACGCTCAACATAACCCTGCATCACGGCGTGCTGACGCTCGTCCATACCCTTGAACACACTTGGGAACTGTGCTGACGGATTTGTGCTGACGGTCTGCATATTCACGCCGATCTTCTCCGCAAGTCCTCCCAAGTCGGGAATGAGACCGAAGATTCCGATGGATCCGGTAATGGTCAAGGGGTCCGCGAATATCACGTTTGCTCCGGCAGATATCCAGTAACCACCCGATGCGGCGTAGTCACCCATCGATACGGCCAGAGGTTTTCCCTTGCTCATGAAGTAGTCCAGAGCCTCGCCTATCTGCGCGCTGCCGTAGGCTGAGCCTCCAGGCGAGTTGACGCGAAGTACCATTCCCTTCACATTTTCATCCTCGGCAAGATCCGTGATGACAGGCACGAGATTATGGAAATTGATTCCGTCGCTGGCATTGTCGTTGATTTCACCTACTGCATACAGCACCGCGATTCTGTTCTTGGAACTGTAGGTAGTGGTCCAGGGGGCAGTGGAGACCAGCGTTGACGGACACACAAAGTTCACATCCTTGGCGTCCTGTCCGGTGACGGCGGCGAATTTTTGATTCATGGTACGGCCATAGACCAGAGAGTCAATCAGTCCCGCCTTGACCGAGGCCGTAGCAGGCGCGAAGGTTATGTTGCTTACGGTCACCAGACTGTCGATGGCTGCGGGAGTCACACCCTTGCGGGTCTTGCTGATTCCGTCTCTAATCACGCCCCACATGTTGCCGAGCAAAGTGTCAAGCTGTGCGCGGGCAGGTTCGCTCATCTCGTTCAGGATGTACGGCTCGACCGCTGACTTGAATGTTCCTACCTTGACTACCTGGAAACGGATGTCGAGTTTATCGAACAGTCCCTTGTAATAAGGGACCGTCGAGCTAAGGCCCTGCATTTCAAGCTGTCCCTGCGGGTTCATGTAGATTCGGTTCGCCACAGACGCAACATAATAGGCACCCATGGAATAGCCGTCGGCATACGCGTAGACAGGCTTGCTCGACTTCTTGAACTCAATCAGTTCCTGACGGATAGCATTCAGCGTAGCCGTCGACGCGCTGACCATGCCGCAATCCAGATAGATTGCGGATATGGATTTGTTGCGCGCAGCCTCACGTATAGCCTCAACAATCATGTTCAGGCTTTGCGGACGGCTTACGTTACCCAGCATCAACGACTGAACATCGGGCGCAGAGGCTGTTTCCGTCTCGGTGATCTCACCGTCAAGACTCAGTCTCAGGATACTGCGTGACTTCAACTGCTCGCTGTTGCCGAGACCGGAGGCCACCCCTGCACCAATCATGCCGAATATCAGTATCCCTGCCGACACGATCACCAGCACTATCGCCAGCCATGCTCCCACAAAACTGGAGAGCATGTTCATAAAGAACTTCTTAAGCATCACTTCTTACTGATGTCGTTGATGATTTCCTTGATCTCGTCGGCCAGACGGTCCGCCTGCTCCATCGTGGCGGCCTCGCTGTAGATGCGGATTATCGGCTCCGTATTCGACTTGCGTAGGTGTACCCAGCTGTCGGCGAAATCGATCTTGACGCCGTCGATGTCGGTCACCTGCTGGTTCTTGAACTTCTCCTTGACCTCGGCCAGGATGGCGTCCACGTCCAGATCAGGAGTGAGTTGGATCTTGTTCTTTGCTATGGCATACTGCGGAAGCGCGGCGCGGATCTCCGACACCTTCTTGCCGCTCCTGGCCATAAGGGTCAGGAACAAGGCGACTCCCACCAATGCGTCGCGGCCGTAATGCAGTTCAGGATAGATTACCCCGCCGTTGCCTTCGCCGCCGATTATTGCGTTGACCTCCTTCATCTTCGTCACCACATTCACCTCCCCGACGGCTGCGGCTGAATACTCGCAGCCGTGAGCATGCGTCACGTCACGCAAACCGCGCGACGAACTCAGGTTAGATACCGTGGATCCAGGAGTCTGTCCCAGAACATAATCGGCGATTGCAATCAGCGTGTTCTCCTCGATGAACATCTCTCCGTTCTCCATAACGAGAGCCAGACGGTCCACGTCCGGATCCACGACGATGCCTAAATCGGCCCCTGAGTCACGGACCACCGCGGAAATCGCTGTAAGGTTCTCAGGTATCGGTTCGGGAGTATGGGCGAACTTGCCGGTCGCCTCACAGTTGAGCTCGACGATGTCGTTGACGCCCAACGCCCGCAGCAATTCGGGAATGATACGGCCGCCTACGGAGTTGATTCCATCCACGACCACCTTGAAACCGGCCTTGCGCACAGCTTCCACATCCACCAGCTTAAGTCCCAGCACCATGTCGATATGGTTGCGGTCCCAGGTCTCTACCCTATACTCATGACCCAGTTCCATCACTTCTGCGAAGCGGTAGTCATCGTCACCCGCGATGCGGATCACCTCCTTGCCTTCCTTGTCATTCAGAAACTCCCCATGCTCGTTCAGGAGTTTCAGCGCGTTCCACTGCACGGGATTGTGGCTGGCAGTGATGATGATGCCGCCAACGGCCTTCTCGCCCACTACGGCGAGTTCCGTGGTGGGTGTCGAGGCCATTCCGATGTTGATGACGTCAAAACCCATTGACATCAGCGTGCCGATCACAAGCTTCGACACCATCTCGCCCGACAGGCGCCCGTCGCGGCCCACCACTATGCTGTACCGTCCGTGCCCTACCCGGTTGCGGATAAAGGCTGCGTATGCCGCCGTGAACTTAACTACGTCTACGCCCGATAGGCCCTCGCCTACGGTGCCTCCTATGGTGCCTCGTATTCCTGATATTGATTTGATCAATGACATATCTTTCTGCTTTATCTGAATTTTATATTTTATAGAATCAAGATCTGTTCCGGGTGTTCCTGACGCATGCATCAATATAATGCCGGGAAATAGCGTAACTTATATACATAAGGCACGCAGTTGGTCTGGTCACTGCCCACGAATCCTTCAAGCGATTTGACCACAAGCTCCACCTCGCTGTAATATCCCAGATACGTTACCGGAAGCTGAATTCCAGTCCCAAACTGAGTGGAAGAAGTCAACGTCGTCTCACCAAGTATGAAACTTAAGCTGCCCACGGCCATGTTGTCGGCATTGCCGTCCCAGTAATCCTTGTCAATGCGTCCTTGCATCAGCCATTCGATGTTCTGGCGTAGATAGGAGAAATAGACACGGTCGCCCTGTTTGGGCATCTTACTGCGGTCACCGTCCTTGATGACACGCATGTAGATGTTGCCGCTGCCGTCCATCTTATAGAACGGTGCATCCTTGCCTACCTTGAACACAGAGTCCTTGGGAACGTTGACCTCGATCTCATTCTGTGCCAGGTACCAGTTGCATGCACGTTCCTCGTCCTGGAGGAGTTCGGAGTATGACTTTGTCTTCTCGCATCCTGTGGCAAACATCAGCAACAACAGAGCGCCGACGGCGATTATTATGTTCTTCATTCTCATTTCAGTTCAAGTTTATCGAGTTTCTTGGGCAGTCTGCTGTCATAGCGGCCCATCATGTCAATAACAGTTTTCCTACACTCTTCCATGGTGCCCTTGAATTCTGCGCCGGCTGCCTGCAGGTGGCCTCCACCCCCTAATTCCTCACAAAGTTCGCTTACGGGAAAATCGAAACGGCTGCGCATCGAGACCTTTATGCAGTCATCATCCTCGCGCAGGAAGATGGAATACACGATTCCTCGTATCCGCAACGGCTCGTTGACCAGGCCCTCGGTCTCACCCTTCTGGTAGTTGAACCGCTTCAGTTCATCGGCAGTCAGCGTAATCAGTCCGCAACGGTGCTGCTCGAACACCTCCAGTTTCTCCGATATGGCGAACGCATTCAGTTTCATGGCCGAATATGACGTAAGTCTGGTGGCCTCCCACAGAATCTGCGACTTGTCCACGTCCTTATGCAGCAGACCTTCCAGCACCTTATAGATTTCGGGATCTCCGCAATTCACGGTGAAGTTCTGCGTATCAGTGATAAGTCCGGTCAACAGACACTGCGCCGCCGAGTCCGGCATATCCATATACCAGCCAAGATCGCAGATCAATCGGTACACCAGCTCACATGTCGATGACATCTCTGGATACGAGAACTTCAGCTGCGAATCAATCATCGGTTTCTGATGATGGTCGATCAGCACCTTGACGGCCGGACTCTTCTCCATCTCCTCGGCCAGGTTGCCCTGGCGGTAGTAGGCGTTGAAATCGCACTGCAGGATCAGGTCGGCCTCGTTCATCAGGCGGTCAGCGTATTGCTTATGCTGGGTATAGACCACTACTTCCGAAGTGGAAGGAAGGAACTCCAGCGACTTCGGCATACGGTCTGGAATCACGACTGTAACGTTCTTGCCCCGGACACGCAGCATATGGTACCATCCCAACGTGCTGCCGATGGCGTCGCCGTCTGGCCGCATGTGGCATGTCACCAGGATGTTATCACTTTGGTCCAAAAACTGTTTAAGCTCCCGGACGCTGTCTTTGGGGAATATCTGTTCCAAGCTCATACTCATATAATCTGCAAATTTAATAATATTCCGCGAATAATTTAACACAAATTTGACTAATTATTGAGATATGCGCGTTTTATCCCGTTTGCAGTCATTCTTCACAGCATTTTCGCCCCGGTGCCTTATCGCATTTCGTATCCCGCGACCGGGGCTTGTGACAGACCTCATGCATGGAGCATCCCGGGCATTGCGACATTTTGCGCCTGCGTTTCTTGCTGAACAGATTGTAGCATATCCACACCACTATTCCGATCAGCAGCAGGAACACCACTATATATTGCCATTGATTTCCGGTCATATCACTTCTTTTTACCTTTTGCTTTCTTTTCTTTCTTATCCTTGACGTCTTTCGCCTTTGGGTCTGGCAGTTCAGCCACAATCCTGCGGTTGGACGAATCCGTCAGCACGCTCTGCGTGATCTGACCTATCATCTCCTTCAACTGGCTGATGAACTGAGGTGCGCTGTACGTGCCCCCCTCTATGGCCCGGAGTCGTCCCTCCCATATGCCCGTCAGAGCCGCGCTTTTCAGCAGTTCCTCCCTGATGACGCCTATCAACTCGATTCCGGCCTGCGTGGCACGCAACGACTTACGCTCCTGACGGATGTATCCCCGTTTGTACAGAGTCTCGATAATGGCGGCACGAGTCGAAGGGCGTCCGATGCCATTGGCCTTCAACGCCTCGCGCAATTCCTCGTCCTCCACGTTCGAGCCTGCTGTCTCCATTGCCTTCAGCAGGGTTCCCTCCGTATAATATTTGGGAGGTTTTGTGGTCTTCTTCATCAAGAGCGGCTCGTGGGGCCCGCTCTCACCCGGCTTGAAGTCCGGCAGGATGCGGTCATCATCGTCATCGGTCTTCTCTTCCTGCTCCTTGCCGGCGTAAACCTTACGCCATCCCGGATCCAGGATTATCTTGCCCGTAGTCTTGAAACCGGTCTTCCCTGCCTGGGCAGTAACCACTGTCTGCTCGAACAGACAGTCTGGATAGAATGCCGAGATGAACCGTTGCGCTATCAGGTGGAACACTCTCTTTTCCTCAAGCGAGAGTCCCGCAGGCAATGCCTGGCCCGTCGGTATGATGGCATGGTGGTCCGTCACCTTAGCGTTGTCGAACACCTTCTTGCTCTTCTTCAGTTTCTCGCCAAGCAGAGGCTGGACCAATCCGGCATATGGCTTGAGGCTCCGCAGGATATCCGGCTGTCTCTTATACACATCTCCGAGCCCACGAGACTACGCTGCATCTCGT
>ENA-OYXU01000092-OYXU01000092.1-human-gut-metagenome-genome-assembly--contig:-NODE-92-length-36987-cov-4.686722_pt1 | contig 36987 bp, 41 predicted proteins | sample MGYA00243243_ERZ653435 | MGnify/ENA primary metagenome ERZ653435 (study PRJEB26926, sample SAMN06165113) | human gut metagenome | biome: ENVO:00009003; feature: ENVO:2100002; material: ENVO:00002003... | reverse complement strand
GAGAAAGGATATGGAAGAGATGAAAGAACATTCGGAGCGAAGGACCGAGAGGGCGGTCAGGCTGCTGCTGGAGGCGCTGACGCGGAACTGGTACGACACGGGGATCATCCTTGACGAGTACGAGGCGAGCCATGACGACCGGGAGTGCGGGCGGTCGAGGCAGTACGCGGCGCTGGTGGCGGGTCACTTCGCCCTGAAAGAGGCTATGGACAAGATAAACGATGAACTAAACAAGAAGTGAGACTATGGACAAAGAGACACTCACCCCGGAACAGTTTTTACTGTTACAGGGCATTATGGATAATCATTGCGCCATGATTTACGACCGTTACCTGCAGGAGCGCCGAGAGCAGGACGAAAAGTTTATGAAGGAGCTGGAATCCTTTAAGTATGAGGCCTTCAACCGAGTAGCCGGCTAAAGGTGAAGAATCGGTGTTCATAGCTGTTCTATTTGGAATCCGGCCATAAAAGTTAACAAAAATATCAATACAAAATAAGTGAGAAGATGAAAACGATCACATTGTCGGAACTGCTCAAGTTGATGAGCATAGAAACATACCACAAGCTAAGAGCTCGCGGCAGGATTGTAGAGGTAAGGAAGGCTCCCTATGCGGAGATTGAAGTGGAGACTCTCCCTGATCTTATTCAAGCGGCCTTGTCTCGTCTCCCCACCGCATGATGGAGTAACCGTGGAACAGGGCAAAGAATTTGATGACACCCAGGAGGTCGGAAGAGAACACCATATCGGAGACGTATGAGATCTTCACGGTGAGCCATCTGGAGTCGGGGTCGAAATGGTCAAGCTCGCACCAAAGAGCGAAAGCCCCGGCAAGATGCGAGGCTGTCTCGAAGTCAGAATGACAGTCGCCACTGTCGGTATATTTCCCGAGGATGGCATACTTACAGGCATATAGCTCCTTATTCATAATCTGTTCAGTTGTGAATCGGGTGCAAATTTAATAAAAAATCAGCAAGGATGGAAATGAGAAAGAATATAGCGGTATCGAAGGAGGTACGGGAGAAGATCGCGAAGGTGTTCAAGGTTACGGAGCGCCATGTGTACAACGCGCTGAACCTGTCGTATCCGGAGACGGAGACCGTGAAGCGGATCCGGGTGATGGCGAGGCATAACGGAGGGGTGATGATGGCGACGGTACCTGCGGGCGAGTCGATCTGGTTCGCGGACGGGACGATGAGGATGGACTTCGACAACGGAGCGTTCTGCGAGTTCCAGCGCGAGGACGGGAGCGGGCGTATCGTCTACAAGGGAGAAGAGGTGGCGACGTACAAGGACGTCGACGTTCCGATGATCTTCAGGATGAAGGAACAGGCGGAGGCCTTAGGATAAGGGCAAGAGATATGGAATACTACGGTGACAGACTATGCATCTCGATGCGAGACCTTGTGGACGGCGGCATTATGACCGAGTCGAACTACAAGCAGCTCGCCTCGCGTGGCCGCTTTGATGTGGTCCGAAATGGTCGCGGACAGGGGTGTTATGCGTTGGTTGCCGTTGAAAGTCTGCCGCAGCGTTACAGGGAAAAGGTGGACGAGGTGTATCCTGGCGGTGTACAGGTGCTGCTTGAGGGGTGGATCAAGAGCAACTACGAGGTGGACCAGGGGGCGACGGCCTTCTTCTTCTCGAAGGAGAAGTGCGGCGTGTCGCTGCCGCGCGAGAAGGCGCGGGAGTACGTCACGAACGCGTCGGTGCTGAACACCTGCATCAAGCTGTACGAGAGGGCCAGCGTCAGCCAGAGGATGTTCGGAGGGAAGTATGACTGGAGCAAGATGGCTGCGACGATCGAGATCCTGCGCAGGCATTTCGGCCATACGCTCCCGGCATCGACGCTGCGGTTCCGCAGGAAGGTGAACGACTACAGGGCCAACGGGTACGCGAGTCTGATCAGCGGGAAGTTCGGCAACCAGTCGGCCCGGAAGGTTGACTACAGGACAGAGCGGCTGATACTGAGCATCGCCATCCAGCCGAACAAGCCTTGGAACACCAACGTGCTGGAACTGTACAACGCGTTCGTGACGGGGGAATACGATGTGTTCGACTACGGGACCGGCGAGCTGTACGATCCGGAGGACTTCACGGACAGGACCGGCGAGCCGATGGTCCTGAGCGAGGCGACGATCTGCAACTACCTGAACAAGCCGAAGAACAAGATCCTGATAGCGAAGGCGACCATGAGCCCCACGGCCTTCATGCACGAGACGATGCCGCACATGCACCGCCATCACGGAGAGTTCTCGCTGTCGAAGGTGTCGTTCGACGACCGGGACCTGCCGCGCAAGCTGAAGGACACCCGGATCCGACCGAAAGCCTACTACGCGTACGACGTGACGAGCGGATGCTGCATAGGCTACGCCTACAACCGGGCGAAGAACGTGGACCTGGTGGTGGACATGTTCCGGAACATGTTCCGGCTTCTGGACCGTCAGGGCTGGGGCTGCCCTGCGGAGGTGGAGGTGGAGAACCACCTTATGAGCCAATGGCGGGACTCGTTCCTGCGTGCCGGGGTGATGTTCCCCTTCGTGCGGTTCTGCGCCCCGATGAACTCACAGGAGAAACACGCCGAGCAGTTCAACGGCGCTAAAAAGCGGAGCGTGGAGCACCGCAACCATGCGGGCATCGGCAGGTTCTTCGCCAAGAGCAGACAGTACCGGACGGAAAGCGTCAAGGTATTCGACGAACTGAACAACACCTACGTCGAGAAGGAATACTACACCTGGGACGAACTTATTGCCGACGATATGCGCGACATCCACGAATACAACCACGCCCTGCATCCCAATCAGAAAAAGTACAAGGGGATGACAAGATGGGATGTGCTTGTAGCCAATATCAACCCGACCCTGCAACCTCTTGACAAAGCGACCATCGCCCGGTACGTCGGCGAGAAGGTCAGCACCACCATCCGACGCAACTCATACTGCCGTGTCGCCGGAAATGACTGGTGGCTGAGCAAGACCGAGGTCATGGAGCTGCTCGCCCCGAACGACTACAAGGTCGAGGCCTACTATCTGACGGACGAGGATGACAGGATCACGGACATGTTCATCTACCAAGGGGACATGTACATAGACCGGCTTGAGAACCTGGGCACCTACAACACAGCGCGTGCGGAGCAGACCGAGAAAGACGAGAGGATCTTCACGGAGCAGAGAAAAAAGATCAGCCACTTCAACAAATATGTCGAAGACAACGCCATCGGGCGTGTGGGCGTAATAGAGCGCGACACACGGCCTCAGACAATCGAGGTGGAAGAAGTCATCGTCCCGGAGCCGGAAATGCGAGAAGCGCAAGAATACGGCCTCAGCGAGGACTACGCCGCACGAGCCTTGCAAGACCTATAGAACGAAATTACAACACTGTTAGAATATGATTACAACAGACATCAAAGGAAAAATCCTGTCGGCAATCAAGGCGAACCGCGTAAACTATCCGAGCGACGCGAAACATGCAGCCTCCCTGGGCATCACGACCTCGGTCTACAGCGCGGTCAAGAACGGACAGACCGACCGGGTTCTGAGCGAGGCCAACTGGATAAGCATAGCCCGGAAACTTGGAGTCAGCCTCCGGGGAGAAATCGAATGGAAGGTCGCCAGGACACCGACCTACCAGTTCATCACGGCGCAGTTGGAGACCTGTCAGTCGAGCGGCATCAGCGCGATCATGTGCGACCTGCCCAACATCGGCAAGACCTTCACCGCCCGGCAGTACGTCAAGACCCACCCCAACGCCATATACATCGACTGCTCGCAGGTGAAGACCAAGCTGAAGCTGGTGCGCAAGATAGCCACCGAATTCGGCGTGGACAGCAAAGGCCGGTACTCGGATGTGTATGAAGACCTTGTCTTCTACCTGCGCTCCATAGACAGCCCCCTCATCATCCTTGATGAGGCCGGAGACCTTCAGTACGAGGCCTTCCTTGAACTCAAGGCACTGTGGAACGCGACCGAGCGATGCTGTGCTTGGTATATGATGGGAGCCGACGGACTCAAGGAGAAGATCAACCGCTCCATCGAGTGCAGGAAGGTGGGCTATACCGAGATGCTGAGCCGCTACGGCGACCGCTACAGCAAGGTCACGCCGGACGACGGCAAGGATCGGGCCAGGTTCCTGATGGAACAGGCAGGAATCGTGGCCAGGCTCAACGCGCCGGAGGGAGCTGACGCCGGGGAGATCGCCCGGAAAAGCGGCGGGGGTCTGAGGCGGGTTTATACAGAGATCGAGAAACTTAAAAGACAATAAAGATGGGCAAGCGAGCATACAGTCCGAAAGAGGTTCTTGCCAAGACGTACAAGACGTTGCCGTGGGGAGAGCGGTGGAGCGGGCCGTTCGGGTATCCGACGGTGAACGAGGCATGGTTCGTGAGCGGGGCGTCGGCCTCGGGGAAGAGCAGTTTCGTGATGCAGCTGGCCAAGGAGCTGTGCAGTTACGGGATGGTGCTGTACTGCTCGTACGAGGAGGGGGTGAGCCAGTCGTTCAAGGAGCGTGTGGAGCGGTTCCGGATGGGAGAAGTGCAGGGACGGTTCCGGGTTGCGACGAGCGACACATACGACGAGCTTGTGGAACGGCTGGCGAAGCCGAAGAGTCCGCACTTCGTGATAGTGGACAGTTTCCAGGTTGCGGGGTGGACATACGAGCAGGCCAGGCATCTGATGGAACGCTTTCCGGCCAAGAGCTTCGTCTTCATATCGCAGGAGCACAAGGGGCAGCCGATGGGAAAGGCGGCGACGCGGCTGCGGTACATAGCGGGCCTGAAGGTCCGTGTGGTGGGCTACAAGGCCTTCTGCCAGGGACGCTACACAGAAGATCCGGGGAGTTGCTACGTGGTGTGGGAAGAAGGCATTTTAAGAACCTCAAACAATATCGGATAAATGAGTAAGAAAAGCGAAATAATAATACTTGAGCCGGAGGGACGCATCCGCAAGGAAGGGTTCTGTTCGCGGCCAAAGACCTGCCCGTACTGCGGAGGCAAAGGATGGTTCCACAGTGGGCTGCAGGAACCGGAGACAATACCCTGTCCCGATTGCGGAGGAACCGGCGAGGTCATCGCCTTGGTAACGATAGATTGGAAACCGAATAAAGAATAAGATCATGGCAAAGAAATTAACAATCCCAGAACTTCAGACTCTTGAAGCCCAGTGTGCCAATTTGATGAAATTGCTTGATACGGTGATCAGCAACGTCAATATAATGGCAGAAACGAACGCAACCCGAGAACTCTCAATGGTAAGGACAAAAATCGAAGAGGCCACGATGTGGCTTGAGAAATATCAGTCCGGAATTATCATCGAGTTGGCTAACAGAACCTGTCGATAACGATGGCACAGCAGGTAACTAACTTCGGGCGGTTCTGGACCGCCTTCCACAAGCTCGCCATTCACGGCGAGCCGGAAGAGGCAAAGCGTCAGTTCGTGCTTCAATACACTTCCGGACGCACCGATTCCCTCAAGGAGATGACCCGGAAGGAATACACCGACCTGTGCGAGGCCATCGAGGGAATGAACGGGACGAGAGACGAGCTGAAGCGTCGCCGGAGCATCGCGCTCAGGCTGATGCAGGAACTTGGTGTAGAGACCACGGACTGGGCGCGGATCAACGACTTCTGCCGACATCCGCGAATCACGGGCAAGGCCTTCGGGCAGCTCACGATCGAGGAGCTGACGGAACTGTCCACCAGGCTCCGCGCCATAAAGCGCAAGGGCTGGGAGCGCAGGGAGTCCGGACAGACACCGCCGCAGGAGACGCCGGAACTGCATGTGACATATATGGTCAACCTGGCCGGACCCGGCATGACAAGCTACAACTGAAATGAGAAGGAATGTAAAGGAAATCGAGAGATACATCCTGCTGCAGACCTCGGAGCTGGAGAACGGAGAGTACATCGACGTGATGCGCGAGATAGCCGAATGGGCGACGAGCCAGGCCGACATCGTGGACTACAGGGAGGAGCTGAGCATAGAGTAACAATCTACAATAAGGCAAGAGTTATGGAACAGATCGAGATGACCGCCGAGGAGCGGAGAGAGTACGAGGCCTTCAAGGCCGAACGGGAGAGAAAGCGCAGAGAGGAAGAGCGTCGGCAGCAGCGCCAGCAATACGCGGCGCTGGTGGACGAAGAGATCGCGGCGACGATACCGAGGCTGCGGGAGGTGAGTGCGATGCTGAAGAGGGCTAAGGACGAAGTGTTCGGCAGTTTCGGGACGATCCTGAAGATGAAGACGGAGATAATCGGGGCTGTACGTGACGGACAGTACAGCCACACGTTCACGAACAGCGACAGCACGCTTCGGATCATCCTTGGGGTGAACTGCATCGACGGCTACCGGGACACGGTTGAGGACGGGATCGCGCTTGTGAAGGAGTATATCGAGAGCCTGGCGCGTGACGAGGCGACGAAGTCGCTGGTGAACGCGGTGCTGCGGCTTCTGAGCCGAGACGGGCAGGGGAACATCAAGGCGAGCCGGGTGCTTCAGTTGCGGAAGATGGCGGAGGACAGCCGGGACGAGCGGTTCCTGGAGGGAGTCCGCATCATCGAGGAGTCGTATCAGCCGACGGTGAGCAAGCGGTACATCCGGGCGCAGTACAAGGACGAGAAGGGAGCGTGGCGGTACATACCGCTGGGCATGACCGATGTGGACTGAACCGCAGGAAAGAGCCGGAGTATGGGCAGGATAAAGAACAGCAGGGAGCGGAAGCGGGGACGCAGCTACAGCCTCCGAGTGGCGGCGGTGAACAGGATATACGACCGCTACCGCACGGAGGGTCTGTCGAACCGGGAGATCTGGTACAGGCACGTCTACCCTGTCTACGGCATCTGCGAGCGGACATTCTATAATCTGCTGAAGGCGTCGGCCAGGGATGACGTGGCCGACCGGATTGAAGAGTCCCCCACATTGTTTGACGGCATGGAAGATGAATGAGCTGGACAAGATACTCCGGAATGTGCTGCGCGACATACAGGTGGAGCTCACAGATGAATTCGACGGGAATTTCGAACGTCAGGGCTTTTTCTCACAAGCATGGGAGCGTAGAAAGAGTCCGACACGGCCCGGAGGCCATATCCTGGTTGACACCGGAGGCTTGCGCCGGAGTATCCGGAGCGAGATCCGTGAGAGCAGCATAGTGTTCATGACCGACCATCCGGCGGCAGCCATCCACAACGAAGGAGGCGAGATAGTCGTAACGGCTAAGATGAAACGCTACTTCTGGCATAAACATTATTCCGCCACCGGCTCCTTCGGCCGCAAGAAGGACGGTTCAAGACGCAATGACAAACGGACCAGGCAGCTCAGCGACGAGGCCGACTTCTGGAAAGCGATGGCACTCATGAGGGTCGGTAGCAAGATCCGGATACCGCAGCGCAAATTCCTCGGGACATCTCCGGAAGTGGAGGCAGCGGTCCGGCAGATCATCGAAGAGAACCTGAACGAGTATGTAGACAACATAGACTTCAATATCAAATGAGAGAAGAATTATACCGCAAGCTGAAGGCCCGTCTTGAGTCACTGTGCATCAATGGCGCCGGGGAGTATTATGAAAGACCCGACGACGCGGATATGGATGACGAACTGTATCCCCGGGCCATCAAGCACATCGACCTTTGGAACCACAACGTGGAATTCCTCGATCAGGAAGTTCCATGGGAACGCCCCGCCGTGTTCATCGAGTTTGTGCCGTTCAAATGGACACAGATAGTCCCCTGCGTTGAATACCGCGCCCAGCCGCTGATAAACCTCCATGTGGTCACCGACTGGACCGGAGCCGACACCGATGCCGGGCAGTTCCGGCTGCTTGACAGGATACATGCACTTGTCGCAGGACTCACCGGCGATACCTTCGAGGAATTTGACATCGACAGCAGCTCCACCAACCATAACCACGAGGATATAGTGGAGAATATCGAGACCTACACCTGCGTGGCATTCCGGCGATTGAAATAAAGCCCCATAAACGCGCAGTGCCGCGCCGAAAGAGCGAGAGCCGTCACCCCATAAAGGTGACGGCTCTATTGCGAGATAAGGGTGTGATGTATCGGTCGGATTATTAAAAAAAGAGATAATTCTTTCCATAAACTTTTGCATGTCAAAAATTGTTTGTAATTTTGCACAAAGACCTCCGACCAGGCGCGATAACTTCAAGCTGTGAGGCAGTAAAGCCGTGAGAGTATCATGGCTTTATTTTTTGCAACTCTTGTAGAATTGTTTCTCTTGTATTATGTTCGGGTCCAATCCTAACAGCTTTCTCATGTAAGATCACATAGGATTCTTTGACTGCACCCGAGATAAAATCAGATTGCCTATTAAATATCCTCCTTGCCAAATCACTGAGATTTAAGCGGCATTCGCTCATCCACATATCAAGGTCGATGACTACAACCTCGCATCCTTGTTCCTTAGCGGCTCTAAAAGCCGCTGTGACACCCTTTACAGAACGTATTCCCTTGCGATCGCCTATCAAGCCATTTATAAGGTATTCAGGATTCTTCACCCCATGCTCAATGACATGTTCGCGGATTTTTATCTCCATGGTCGGGAATGATGACAGAAGGGAATATGATGCGCGGGTATTTTCCATTACCTCAGTTTTGTCGGCACTGGTGCTTGTTTTCAGACGTTCGCCATAAACAGGGTCTATTTTACACTGACGCAATTCTTCGCAACGATGAACGAGAACACAGGCTTTACAGACCTCGTTGTCAGGAATGAATGCGGCGAGTTTGCCGGATTTACCATCTTTTGCGACGGGGCAGGTGGTGCATCTGCGGATGGTGTAAGGATTGTAGTCCGGGACAGACTTGCCTTCCTTTCCGGCATTGAACCGGAAGATGCCCTTCGTGTCACGCTGCAGGGCCTCGTCGCCCAGACGCATCGCCTCGTCATGGCTTGTGGCCGGATATTTTGATTTTCGTACCTGAACCACTGTGCAGCGGCAGTTCCAGCCATTGGGCGGGTAGAACTCTTCCCAGAACGAATCGGACGGCGGCAGCGTCACGCGGTCAAGAGCCGCATGTTCAGGACGCACCTTGTCATCACGCTGGGTGCGGTACTGGAGATTGTAGCGGTCACCGTCGCGCATGAACCGCTCCCAGCGTTCTGCCATCTCAGCCGAGGCACTGACGAAGTTATACTCCGCCCTGAGATAATACCCGTTATATGTGGAGTCAATGCTTTGAACATCGTTCAAGAACCGTTCAAACGGCTTTCTATTGCCATTCTCATCGAGCAATGACGGAAAGGCCTCATGCAGCTCATGGAAAGCCTTCATGCCGGAGAAGATGTAATTAGACCGGGTTAAACGCCGGCGCATACCTTCGGTCATGCTCACCTTCTCAAAAGCCGAGTCCATCGCCGACGCATGGGTGCTGACAAACTCCTGTACCGCCGGGTCTGCCACCAGGTGCACCCGGAACTCGGCACCCTTCTCCTTGAAAAGTGACCTCATCATGCCGGTGAACAAGGCTGACAGTCGCTTGCGTATGTCCTCGGACGGAGCTGCCAGTGTCTCAAGAACCGGCATCCCCTCAAGCAACCGGGCATAGCGTCGGTGCAGCCCCTCGTAGTCAGAGGGGCCTAATCGAAAAAATCCTTCCCTGGCTTTCTGGAGTCATTCTTGTCGCCTTTGTCATCATCCTTGCCATCGCCGTCATCAGGCCCGGGCAAAGCCAGAGAATTGCGCCGATCGCCTACGGGCATGCCGTATTTGTCGGCGAAATATGACGGGTCGACCTCATAGCGGTCGGCAATCATCGTTTCGTATGCCACCTGCTGCTCGGGGGTGTAGTCAACGGCGTCGTTCCATTCGAAGCGCAGGCCCCTGACGTGGAACCCATGGAGAGCCATGAGGGGTATAAGCTGATTGTTTATGATGTCGCGGAGCATGTCGCGGTCGGACTCCACAAGGTTGAGGAAGACCTGCAGGTGTGTCTGCGACTGTGACAGCGAGGATCCGTCCTCTATTGTCATGGTCTGGCCGATGACCAGTTTGGAAAGTTCGGAATTTGAGCGGTCGATTCGCTTGTCATAGACATTGAAGGCATCGCCTTTGCCCGACTCCACGAACTGAATCTCCGTTTCCATTCCGGACACCATACCCTGGCCGGCGCCCCCGTTGTAGATCATGTCCTCCAGCCGCTTGAACTCCTTGGGGTCGCGTGTCGAAGTGCGGGCGATGCGCCAGGGCATGCCGAAGATCTCGGCGAAGCAGTCCCAGAACGACATGGCGTGCTTCTTCGGGATGGTGTGTAGCGCAGCCTTCAGCAGCAGCCCGAGGTCGTCGGGACGCCCGGCCTCAATAAGCCAGTCCTTCCAAGGACGCTCGCGGTACGGTATGCCGGTTTCCCAGTTCATGCCGACACGCGATACGACGCGCCCCTTCTCCGGAACCACGTGCTTGCGGGGGATAAGGGTAACGGCGGAGAATGCCGGATGACCGTCACCGTCGGTAATTACATCGCCAAGTTCAATCAGCGAGTGGCCGTACCATATAGACTCAAGGCACAGTCGGCACAGATCCTTGAACCAGGACTGGTCGAAAAGATGCTCGGCATCGTGGTCCTGGGCGCCGCTCTCGTCGACGAGTTTGAAAGAGCGCGACATGACGAACCCCACGCGCTGCTGTATGCAGCCGGAAAGATGCGAGTCGGTCATGGCGTCCCGGTAGATGTCGTAGAGCTTCTGCCGGTTCGGACGGTGCGGATCAATGGCGCTTTGCCATGCCCGGCGCCAGTCCTCGATATCGTTCTTTGTAAAAAATTCGGCGTAACGGTGCAGTTCCATGATGATGGAGGTCTGCTTGGCTGCCTTGGCACGGCTTTCCTGTTCAGCCCTGCGTTGTCTGGGTTTTCTGCTCATGATTTACCAGTCGTGTCTAAGTTTCGGTGAAGAATGGAATGAAGTGCCGAAGCCGGAGGCGCCGTCTTCTGTCTCTTTCAAGGGTAAATCGGGGATGATTCTGCCGGCCTGGACACCCTCAAGCCATTTAATCGCCCGGTCGTAGCGTTCCTTGCGAATCTCGCTGCCCATCTTCTGAGGCTGTGAGGCGGTCAGATGGTAAAGGACGATGTCGGCGGTGTACATGACTATAAGCCGGTTCCGGTCATTGCCTGAAGCCGAAAAAACGGCATCGGTATCATATACCGGTCGCAGATAGCCGGCAATCTCTTCCATAGCCTCAGCCTCGGCATTGGCAATATTCTCCGGCGAAGACTGCGATATCACTTTCAGGGCGGCCTCGCCGATGACAACCCGGTAATCCTCATTGTCGATAAACATAATCACCATATATTTTTAGGGGAGCGGCGCGGAACCGCCACCGGTTTGAAGATCTCCTGCCGTGTGCCGCGCTGCAGATACCAGATGGCGCCCTCGTCGGCATCGGGCGCATCGTCATGGACGCGGGAGCCGCGCTCAAGGGCAAGAGTCTGCTCGATTCCGACCTGCATGTCCGGGGAATCCTTGAGCGCCTTGTTATAGAATACAAAACCACGCTCCCATAGAGGCGAGACAGCCTCTATGCGCTGAATCTTCTCCGGCTTGCTGCGTCTGTCCGGAAGAATGGGAAGCTGATACCCCCTTATGTTTCCTTCGGCGGCAAATTCGTCCAGAATGATGTCCTGCATGAAATTCGCCTCCATGAAGAATGAAATTGACACACGGTCGCGGGTCCGTTCATAGAGGTCATAAAGCCATCGCACCATGCCGGACACAGTGTCCTGGCGGACATAGCAGTCTATAAGATGCAACTCCGTTCCGATCTTGCCCCACAGGCGGCATGCCTTGTAGTCGTTGGCGGTGGTTGATCGGAAGGATGGGTCGGTGTAGCACACGAGCATGTCGTACTTCTCCAGTCTGGGAAGGCGCTTGAAGCGTATCCATTCATGGCGGAAGATGGAGCCGTCGTTGATGGGGTTGTGCATCATCTCCTTCTCCCATGCCCTGTACCCCACGAAATCCCTGTATTCCTGCGCTTCCTCCTTTGTCCATTTCTCAGCCCACACAGGGTTGCCGTCATGGTCGACGGCCTTGATCTCGGAGACATGGACACCCTTGGATGCAGCCATGTTGGCCAGTACGGAGTTCCTGGAAATAAGGTTGCCTACCATTATGAAGCGGCCACGGCCAGCGTCAAGGGCGCCAAAAAGAGCCTCCTTGACCCATTCTGTAGCCTCCTTGACTCTTTTCTCATTACGGCACAGTTCATCATCATCCAGGTCATCGATCGTGATGTAGTCCGGACGGGCCTCCCTGTCCCTGAGTCCACGGGGAGACTGCCCACGGCCGACAGCGAGAAACTTGGCGCCACCCTTGGTCTTGAACTCACCTTCAAGCCATGAGCCGATGTTTTTCTGCTCTCCAAAGTCAGCGATCAATCTTTGATTGCTTTCAAGTTCGGCCTGCAGGTCGCCGAGGAGACGTATGGCAGCATCCTCGGACTTGCTTACAACCACCATGAAGTTTATGAGGCGGATCGGCTGGAAAATGAGCCAGCAAGGAATAAAGACGCCTATATGCGTGGATTTGGCGTGAAACCGGGGCCATTTGAAGACAGCCTTGAGATTCGGGGTATTCCTGATCCTGAGGGCCGCTTTTGAATGGAACGGTGCGTTATGAATGGTCCTGACCACCTGCCCTGTGGTCTTGTCACGTAATAAAAGGAAATGGGGAAAGTAATACTCGCAGAACTCATCGTAGTCTGAGAGCAGCCGCTTAATGCGTCGGTCGCGTTCAACGGGTGTCTCCCGGGCGACAGCCATGGAGACGGCAGTCAGCGTCTGAACCTCCCTGCAATGCTCCTGCCACCGCTGAAACGCCTCTTTCTGCTCCTTTGTCATCCTGGCATTCATGTCAAGAAGCGAGCGTGCCCCTGTTCATGGACTCGATGAGGAACCGGTCCTGATACTTGTTGATTGCCTTGATAAGTTCCGGAGTGACATCTGGGTCGACCTTGGCGCGGAACTCCAGCCACTTGGAGAAAGCCATGAATACCTCGATGGCGGAGACGACGTTGGCCTTCTTGTCGAGTTTCTGAATGACGGATGCGAGTTTGGAAAGCTTGTCTCCGAGGCTTGAGATGAGACCGGGGTCTTTGGATTGATAGACCTGTTGGATGAGCGTGTCAATAGTCAGCAAAATTTTGTTGACGAGTTCCGGACGTGTTATGTTTTTGGCGGCGCGGGCCTCCTTCCAGCCATCGGCCACGCACCACTTGGACAATGTGGGCCTTGAGACGCCGACCTTGTCGGCGATCTCGGTCTGCTCCAGTCCGGAGAGGAAGAGGGCACGCGCGAGGCCTTTTTTCTTTTCGAGTTCTGCTTTTGTCATTTTCAAGATGGGATTAAAGATCGCTCCCTGTGACAGACCGGCGCGTTAGGCGGCCCGACGCAGGAAACCACCGCAAAATTGAATATAAAAGAGGATGAAAGCAAATAAATGCGCAAAGGTTTCGGAAAGTAACGAAACCCTTGCATATATATTTGCGAAATAGGGAGTTAGACAATAATATTGCATCGGATTTCAAACGCGATACGTGCAATGGGAAAACGAGTGAGACTAACAAACGACAGGCTTAACAGCTACGGCTACCGCGTCCTTACGGAGGGGGTGGACATGGAGCAGTACGAGCGTAACCCGATACTGCTGTACATGCACAACCGCGGGCAGGTAATCGGTGTGGTCAAGGACCTCAAGAGAGAGAACGGCGAGATAACCGGCGAGCTCGCATTCGACGAGGCGACCGAACTGTCGCGCCAGTGCAGGAAGCAGTGGGAATTCGGGTCGCTCCGGATGGTAAGCATAGGCTTCAACGTCATTGAGACCAGCGACGCTCCCGAACATATAGTATCCGGACAACGCTTCCCCACGGTAACCAGATCGCAGCTGCATGAAGTGTCGCTTGTGGACATAGGCGCCAACAACGACGCCATCAGGCTGTATAAGGACGGACAGTTAATAACGCTGGGCGCCGGCGGCGAATGCCCCCTTCCCCGGCTGAATCATAAACCAAACAACAATCCCCACATGGACATCAAGACACTTGCCCTGCAACTGGGCTTGCCGGAAACGGCAGACGAGGCGGCAGTCAACGCCAGGCTCGCCGAACTGAAGGGTTCCAAGGAGGAATCCGACAGGATGCGTGCAGAGAACGAACGGCTGAAGCTGGCGCAGATCACCACAGCCGTCGACGCGGCCGTCGCAGCCAGGAAGATTCCGGCTGACAAGAAGCAGCACTTCATCGACATGGGCACGAAGCTCGGCGTCGAAGACCTCAACGCCACACTCGACGCCATCCCGCCGGCCCATAAGCTCAGCGAGACGATCCAGACCGGTCCGGCCGAAGAGGTTCCGGCCAAGAGTCCGTGGGACCTCCGCATGGAGGAAATCCGCGCCAAACTCAAAAAATAACAAATCAAAAACCATACCGACATGGCAATCAGAGTAGACAACACCAATTACAGCGGCGAGGTTCTTGAGAGAATCCTTACCGTGGCCGCCACAGGCAACGAACTTGTGGAGAAAGGTCTTATCCACGTTATCCCCGGCGTGGAAAAGAAAATCGGCATCCCCCGTCTGAAGGCCGGCAAGATGCTCCAGAAGCGCAAGGAGGACCCACAGGTCACCGACAGTAAGGGTGACTTCAGCTATTCGGAGCAGACGCTGGAACCCCATGACTTCATGGCTTTCACCGTCTTCAATCCCCGTGCCTTCGAGCATATCTGGCGCAAGTGGCAACCCAATGGCAACCTCGTTTTCGCCCAGCTTCCGCCGGAGGCCCAGAACGCCCTTCTGGACGCACTGAGCAAGCAGGTGCAGTTCGAACTCGGCGACCACTTCGTCAACGGCGAATATGCCGACGGCACAGACGACACCAAGCTTATGAACGGCATCCTCACCCAGGCCGCCAAGGCTACGGACTATGTCCTGGTGGATGTATCCAAGGCCGACACCATGACCAAGAGGCTGAAGGCCGTCCGCGCCGCCATCCCCAAGGCAATGCGTACCAACCCGGATCTGCGCTTCATCATGAGCGTGGATGACTTCGACACGTACGATGACGAACTGACCGAGCGCGAGTCCAAGAACGCCAGCGAGACCGAGGTGAACCGCAAGCGCTTCAAGGGCATCACCATCGAGACCGTGGCAGCGTGGCCTGACAGCGTTATCGTCGCAACACTCTGTTCGCCGGATGCCGATGGCAACTTCTTCGCCGCTGTCAACCTGCAGAACGACGAGAGTGTGGTTCAGGTAGACAAGGTTTCCAATGCCAGCGAGCTTTACTTCTGTAAGATTCTCATGAAGGCAGACACCAATATCGCCTTCGGCGAGGAATTTATTGTCGCCGACTTCCGCGCCACGCCCAAGTTCAAGGCGCAGGCTGCCGGGGGTACTACTGAAACCGGTAAATAATCATGGCCCAGCTCTTGTATCTCGTACTCCATTGCACCGCGACACCCGAGGGGCGCGAGGTGACAGCCGCCGACATCCGGCGCTGGCACACCTCCCCGGTGTCAAAGGGCGGCCGGGGGTGGAAACAGGTCGGCTATACCGACATCATCCACCTTGACGGCACGGTGGAGCGTCTCGTAGACAACAACGAGGACGCCAACGTGGACCCATGGGAAATCACCAACGGCGCCAAAGGCTACAATGCCGTGAGCCGTCATGTCGTCTATGCCGGCGGCTGTGCCCGGGACGGGAAAACGCCCAAGGACACCCGCACCCCGGCTCAGCTTAAGGCGATGGAAGCCTATGTCAAGGATTTCCACAAGCGGTTCCCCGGAGTCCGCATCATCGGCCACAACGAAGTGGCCGCCAAGGCCTGTCCGAGTTTCGATGTCCAGAAGTGGCTCAAGTCAATAGGCATAACCCGGTAAGAACCAATCAAACCAAAATCAGCGATGTCCTTCAGCGAAATCCTCAACATACTTCTCGGCGGTGGCGTCGTGGCGCTTATAGTAGCAGTCGCTACTATGAGGGCGACTGTGCGCAAGGCCAACGCCGATGCCGAAAAGGCAAAGGCCGAAGCCGAGACCGTGCACATCACCAACACCGAGAATGCGACCCGGATTCTGGTGGAGAACATCGTGAAACCGTTAAAAGACGAGCTTCATGCTACCAGGGAAGACCTTCATGCCACCAAAAGGGAGATGGCCTCGACCAAGAGGGAAATGGCGCGGCTGCGCAAAGCCGTGGAGGCTGCTTCCGGCTGTCCTCATTCTGACGGCTGTCCTGTGCTTGCCCGGCTGCGCGACCACCAGAAAGACGCAGACCGAGCAGACACAGAGCCAGCGGACAGTGACGGTACACGACACGGTCCAGACCTTCACGCGGATAGTCCGGACGGAAGCGGTGCCGGGAAGCCGTGTGGAGATGAGGATATCCGTGGACAGCCTCCTTAAGCTTCCGCAAGGCGCGACCTATCACCGCAAGAGCGGACAGGCCCGGGCCGAGGTGTCGATACTAGGCGACACGATATATGTGACGGGCACATGCGACAGCCTGGCCCGGCAGGTGGAATACTGCGAGGCGCTTTACCATAACGCACGTGACGCCCTGGAAAGTTACCACGCGGCTGTCCGGGAAGAGGCAAAGACCCGGGAATCGCCCTTGAGGATATTTGCCGAAGGGGTTGCCCTGGGCATTGCCGCCGGGATATCACTGACTTTTTTCATCAAAATCTCAAAACGACGCAAAAATGAATAAAGACTTCATGTACGGCATCGGTGCCGTGAAATACAAGGGCAAACCGGTCGGCTATATCGGCAAGAACTCCTTCGACATTGGAGGCTCCAAACCCGAGTCCAGCGACATCGAGGCCGAGCAGGTCCCCGGCGCGCCCGTTCTGGTCATCCCCCAGTCCAACGGCAAGATCGCGCCGAAGTTCGACATGATCCAGCTGAACTTCGAGAGCCTGGAGCAGTTCCTGGGCGGCAGGCTGCATAAGTCCGGCGAGAAGATTGTCGGCTGGACAGCCCCGAGGGCGGCGATGGTGATGGAGGGACCGTGGGAGCTGGAACTTGTGTCCGGGCAGTCCGTCCTGATCCCCAACGCCACACTGCTTTCAAATCTTGCCGGCAAGCTCACTCTGACCGAGACCGCCAAGATCGAGGTGGAGCTGAAGGTCGCCATGCCGTCAGCCGCCAAGGTCCCTCCCTACGGCGTATTCGCCAGCGACTCGCTGCCCGACGAGTGGAAAGAGGAAACGGGATGGCTGCTCCCCGAGGACACCGAAACCGCAGGATAAGGTATGGACGAGGCCACAATAAGGCATATCCAGATGGAAGGCGCGGATGCGCTGCTCGATGCCGGGGTTACAATCCCCCTGATGCGTCTGCGCCTTCCTTTCAGGAAAAAGCCCATAGAAATAAGGCTGACCATGAAGCGGCCGTGTCTGTCGGGGCAAATCCTCATAGCGCGGACATATTTGTCAATGGATGTGACAAGCGAGGAGATGTGGAGGTTCACGAAAGAACAGGAGATGGCATTTATCGCCAATCACGGCAGGAAGTTGGCGCGGATGATAGCCTTGACTGTCTGTAGAAGCCCTCTGTCCCGTAAATGTTTGCTTGGGCTGACGGCATGGCTCGTGAGGAACTTCATGAGGAACGAATATCTGCTTGGAGCGATGAAGCGATTTGTATCGCTTATGGGCACGGACCCTTTTATACCTATTATCAGATCAGCGGAAAGGACGAATCCGATGAAGCTGAGGATGAGCCAAAAAAAGAAGGGGAGTTAAGAACCGAACATGAAGGTTCCCATAGCCTCTTCGGGTTTGTGTGGCAGATTGCAGATAAGACCGGATGGAGTGTCAGATACATACTTGACGGAGTGAATTACCAGACACTGATAATGATGCTCAGTGATGCACCGCGCTATGTCCGGCGCAAGGTGAAAGGAGCAGGCGGCATCTCATCCGCCGCCAGTGCAGAGGATGAGGCAAACGAGGTAGCAGGATATTTCCGAAGCAAACTTAACACCTAATCTCTATGGAGCCGGTACGCATTGAGATACTTTTGAACGACAGGGCATCGCAGGGGGTCAGCCGTGCGAGAAGCGGTGTGTCCAATCTCAGTAATGATGCGAGAGCAGCCAACCGTGAAATGCAGGAACTTGACAGGACGACTCAGTCGATGGATAAAACATTCCGTCGGCTTGCCGGTGCGTTCGCCGTCAAGGAACTTGTGTCGAAAGTCGCTACCGTCCGGGGAGAGGTTCAGCAGCTTGAGGTCGCTTTCAGAACCATGCTCGGAAGCGTCTCTCAAGCTGATGAACTGTTGCAGCAGTTGGTGCGCACTGCCGCCATCACGCCATTCGGTCTTGAGGATGTGGCGAACGGAGCCAAACAGCTTCTTGCCTATGGCCTCGAAGCCGAGAAGGTAAACGAGACCCTTATCCGGCTCGGAGACATAGCCGCCGGTCTGTCCATTCCATTGAATGACCTTGTTTACCTTTATGGAACCACAATGGCTCAAGGCAGACTTTATACCCAAGATCTAAATCAATTCACAGGACGTGGCATTCCAATGATCTCGGAACTTGCAAAACAGTTCGGGGTTGCTGAAAGCAAAGTCAAGGAATTGGTGGAATCCGGGAAAGTCGGATTCCCGGAAGTTCAGAAAGTCATCGAGAGCCTTACCAATGAGGGTGGCAAGTTCGGGGGACTCATGGAGGAACAGTCCAAGACAATCACCGGGCAGATCTCCAACATCGAGGACGCGGTCTTCATGATGTTCAATGAAATCGGACAGCAATCAGAGGGCATCATCAACTCGACGCTCTCCGGAGTGTCGTACATGATTGAGAATTACGAGAGGTTTGGCCGGATCCTTCTTGCCCTCGTGGGGACATACGGGGTCTATCGCACCGCAGTCATGGCCGTAGTGGCGATGAAGGGATGGGCTACCGCTGCCGAGGCTCTCCATTATAATTGGCTGCTGCTTGTGGAGAAGGCTCAGAAGATGCTCAACGCCACCATGCTCTCCAATCCATACGTCCTCATCGCCACATTACTTGCCGGAGTGTGTGTCGCGCTTGTATCGATGAAGACCGAGACTGAGCGACTCAAGGAGGCAGAGGAGGATTATCAGAAGCAGAAGGAAAAAGTGATCGAAGCCGAGGACGAGCATCGGCGCAAGATCGAGGAACTGTGTTCAATAGCCGGAGACGAGGCCATTTCAACCGATACACGGCGTGAGGCTCTGAACAAGCTTGAGATGAAGTATCCGGATATTTTTGCTAAATACGATACGGAGTACGAGAAACTCAAGAATATCAAAAAAATCAAGGAAGAGATTGCAGCTCTCGATGGGAAGAAATCAATCACCCGTCCGGAGAATGAGCGTGATGCTGTCAATAAACGTATTGCGGAACTTAATGCGATCAAATCATCGAGAACCAGAACCACGGTGGTCACCGGAGGCTTTGGCAAGGGGAATTATACAAAAACCATCGAAGGTCAGCTGTATGGATCGGAAAAGACCGAATATGAGATGCTCTTGAAAAAGAGAGAGCAGCTTAATGTTCAGATTCGCAAAAATAAGGCGAATGATTATTTTGCGAATCTGACAGGCGTAAGCAATGAGACACTCGCGCAGCAGATAAAACAGCGTGAGAATCTGTTGGCGCAGATGGTGGTTCAGGAGAAGAAATATGGCTGGATAACCACCGGGAATTCTGATTTGACCGGCACATACTCCAAAGACGAATTGCAGTATCAACTAAATAAATTACGTGCCGAGCAAAACCGCCGCAATAAACCCAAGGACAGTTCTGCTGATTGGGCTGCATCTGCAAAAAAGAAATATCAAGACGCACTGAAGGCATACAACGATTTTATCCGGGATGCTTCCAATTCATTGTCTCAAGAAGATTTTGAGAAAAAGGCGAAGGAACTCAAGGATGCTGCCGATACGGCGAAAAAGGAATATGACAAGGTGAAGCCGGGAACCGACAAGGATTCGCAGGCCGCAGCCCGACAACATGAGAAGCAGGAACGGGAAGCGGCGAGAAGGCTTGAACTCCAGCGTAAGCTCGGACAGGAACTTGTCGCCCTTCAGCAGGAGAATGACCAAGCCGAAACCGAGGCTATGGATGAAGGCTTGCAGAAGAAACTCAAGCAAATTGAAGACGAGTATCAGGCAAAGAAAAATGCCCTTGCCAAACAGAAGAGCGATTGGGGGGCAGAGAACGCCAAGGCCGGGCTCGGCAATTCTCTCAGTACGGAACAGCAGAGTGCCATAGATGAAGCTTCAAAACTCAACGAGGAGAAACGACAGAAGGCAATTGCAGAAACATACCGGTCGGAATTCGCCCTTATGCAGGAGCAGCTCCGGCAGTATGGAACGTTCCAACAGCATAAAATTGCCATAACAGCCGAGTATGCCGAGAAAATCAGAAAAGCCGGGAGTCAGACCGAAAAGGAGACACTTGGCCGCGAGAGGGACAGCCTCCTCGCAGGAGTAAAGGCACAGGAACTTAGGACAAATATCGATTGGGGCATAGTGTTCGGTGAATTCGGAGGTATGTTCAACAAGGTCATCGCTCCTGTCCTTGCCGATGCCAAGGCGTATGTCCAGACCGACGAGTTTAAGAATTCCGACCATGCGAGTCAACAGGCTCTCATTGATGCCATACGTCAGATGGAAAAGTCCCTTGGCGGTGCAAACAATGTCAGCTTCAAAAAACTCGGAGCCGAGATTAACGATTATCAAGACGCAGTTACCCGGCTTCATGAAGCGCAGGTAGAATATGGGAAATGTTTTGCAGAGCTTGAAAAAGCTCAGAAGGAATATGTACGTGCGCAGTCGGAAGGAACCGAGGCAGAGAAAGACGCTGCTCAGACTGCCCTCACAACCGCGCAGAATAATGAGAATGCAGCCGCAAAGAATGTCGAGGCTTTGCAAGAGACAGCCGATGCAGTTCAAAGATCTATGACTAATACAGCGACCACGCTCAAAAGTTCAATGGACGGTGTTGTCGATGGTCTTCAGCAGTTGGCATCCGGAAGCCTTTCGGGAGCCTACAACGGCCTGATCACGCTCGGGAAGAGCGCGAAGCAGATGGGCGGTGTCCTCGGAGAGGCATTCGGCAAAGTGGCCGACGCGCTTGAGGATGTTCCAATCATCGGATGGATTGTCAGTATCATCGATGTTTTCAAGGACGGAGTCAGTGTGGTTGTCGGAGGCATCCTTGATGCCGTATTCAATGCGGTGAGCGGCATTCTTGACGATGTGCTTTCGGGAGACCTCTTTGTAACTCTTGGCAAAAGCATACTCTCGGGCGTTGGCAAGATATTCGATGCCATAACGTGGGGTGGGTTCTCATCATGGTTTGGCGGAGGAGACAGCGACAAGACCCTCGCTCAGGACATAGAGTACCTCACCAACTCTAATAAGGACTTGCAGAAAGCGATTGACAATCTGGCCGAAAAGATGGACGAGGGTTCTGTCGCAGACGCGCAAGGTGTATATAATCGGCAGAAGGAACTGCTTGAACAGTCGATGGCCAACACCCAACAGATGATGGCACGTTCCGGGGCGGCATGGAGTAATGGATTCCTTGGAATCGGAGGCCACCATTCATCGAATTATAAGATCAACAAGGGGATGTCGGATGCCGATTGGAAGCGCATCAGTGACCTCACAGGCAAGAACATCACGGATGCCGGTGCGTTCTTCGGCCTTTCAAGCGAGGATATGGCCAAAGTGTTCAACGAGGCCAACGATCTTTATTCAAAAATCAAGACCCTCGCTGATGACGGCTATAAGGATGCCGCTCAGTATATGGATGACTACATCGATTACTACAAGCAGATTGAGGAACTACAGGATGCGCTCCGGGAAAAGCTCACAGGTATGTCGTTCAGCAGTCTCCGGGATAATTTCAAGAGTCAGCTGCTTGACATGGAGTCCGATGCCGAGTCGTTTGGCGAGAACCTCGACGAGATGCTTTTCGGGACGATTGTCGAGAGCCTCATGAGTGAGAAATACAGCGATATGCTCAAGGCCTGGTACAAGAAGCTTGCTGATTCTATGGCTGATGACGGCAAACTCGATGATGCCGAACTCGCATCCCTGCGGAGCAGCTATAAGAAGATTGTCGATGATGCCATTGCAGAACGCGATGCTATTGCAGATGCGATAGGATATGATCCCGAAGGCTCCGGCACAAGTCAGTCCGGGAAGTCCGGAAGTTTTGCAGCCATGAGCCAAGACCAAGGTACAAAACTTGAAGGATTGTTTGTCAGTGCCCAAATGCATCTTTCATCGATTGATGACAACATCGAGGACGTGACCTCCAAATGGGGTGCCGCATCCGACTCGCTGAGAAAGATCGAGGAGAACACCGGGCGCACCGCCGACAAGGTTGATGAACTGTCCGATGATATAAAGAAGATTATCAGAGACGGAATAAAGACGAAATAACATGGATACCGAGGCATTAAAAAATCTTGTCGTAATCAACGGCACTGATATATGGACGGAGTTCGGAGCCTTTCTGACCGAAGAGAAGAAGGGTGGCCGGGAAAACCTTACCGCCATAATGACACCATCCAAGGTCAAGAGCCATGTGGCAGTCAATATCCGGGAAGAGAACGGTTCTAAGTATTCATCCCGGCTTGAGATCAAGAACGGGGAGAGAGACGTGACATTACACTTCGCACTGTTTGCTCAAACACAGAGTGAATGGCTGCGTCGCTACCGTGATTTCATAGCCTTCCTGAAGACCGGAGATAATGGCTGGCTCAACGTGCGGTTTACCGAATTGAACCTCACTATGCGGATGTTTTATGTCGAAAGTCCGTTCTACAAACCTCTCACATACCTTTGGAAAGAGGGTGTACAGGCAAGCCGCTTCAAGGTGAGATTCCGCGAGCCGGTACCGTCATTCTAACGAAATTCTTTGCAGAGCAAAGCGATTAAAAACGCCTTTAAAACATGCTTATAACGATATACGACAAAGCCGGGAACCCGAAGGTGGAACTGTCGCCGAACGACAGCTCCACCCAGGTGACAGAGATACAGGGCGACAGTGTCCTGACTCTCTCGTTCACCCATTACGAGCATATAGACCTCGATGTCGATGACTACGCCGACTTCGAGGGTGAGCGCTACTGGCTGACCGAGAAATACCGTCCGAAGCAGAAATCCACGAAGGAGTGGAGCTACGACATCAGACTCTACGGTGTGGAAAGCATGATAAAGCGTCTGCTGGTGATCAAGACCGTCGACAACGAGGAAGAGCCTGTGTTTACCCTGACCGCACCGGCGTGGGAACATGTCGCCATGATTGTCAAGTGCATGAACGCCGGCATGGGCAACATCACGGACTGGAAGGTCGGGCAGGTGGACGGCGCGGAGAACATCGTGATCGACTACTTCGGCAAGTACTGCGACCAGGCCCTCAAGGAGATTGCCGAGAAAGCAGGCGCGGAATGGTGGGTGGAAGGCCAGACCGTCAATATCTGCAGGTGCGAGCATGGCGAGCCGGTTTCCATGGGCTATGACAAAGGGCTGACCGGCATAGAGCCGGGAACAGCGGACAATGTGAAGTTCTACACGCGGCTCTACCCGGTGGGAAGCAGCCGGAACATAGACCGGGAGAAGTATGGATCCACACGGCTGCGGCTGCCAGGCGGTCAGAAATATGTGGAGATGAACGCCGACAAGTACGGGCGTGTGGACCATTACGAGGCCGATGCCTTCGCGGACATATATCCGCGCCGCGTAGGCGTAGTGAGCAGCGTCCGGAGCGAAGTCAGGACAGGCGAAGACGGCAAGCCCTTCACCATTTACTATTTCCGCGACGACAGCCTGCCGTTCGACCCCAACGACTATGAAATCGGCGGTATGGTCAAGCGGGTGTCGTTCCAGGAAGGGAGCGAGCTGGCCGGACTCGGCGACGAGGAAGACGGCACGTATTATTTCGAGGTGAACTACAACAGCGACCCCCGGGAATTCGAGATAATCACCATCTGGCCCTATGACGATGACACGCAGTTGCCCGGCGGTACGCTCGTGCCGAAAGAGGGCGACAAATATATCCTGTGGAACCTGAGGATGCCGGACGAGTATTACACCCTGGCCGAAGAGGAATTCCTTGCTGCGGTAAGCAAATACAACGCAGAGCACAATCTCGACCTTACAGTCTATAAGGCTTCGACGGACCATGTATGGATCGAGGACAACAACGTGGAGCTGGCCATAGGGTGCCGGGTGCGTCTTGAGAGCGAGGAGTATTTCCCGGGGACCGGGTACCGCGACAGCCGGATCACCAGGATCAGCCGGAAGGTGAACCTCCCCTCCCAGATGGATCTGGAGATAGGAGACGCACTGAGCAGGACGGCGATGTCGACAATGAGCGACAGCATAGAGTCCGTGCGGAGCTATGCGCGGACGATGGCGGAGAGCATATCGCTTCCGGACATCATCAGGACCGGCGACATGACAAGGGCGACTGACAACAACCTACTGAGCGCGTTGCGGAGCTACTGCGACCTTATGCGGAAGGACCGTGACGACAGGTCGCCGCATAAGATCGCATCGGACCAGGGGTTCGAATCCGGCACCTTCACCTCCGGCCTGTATGCAGGCACCGGAGCGGCCATCGACGGCCAAGGCAACGCGGAGGTCCAGAGCCTTCGTGTCCGGACAAGCCTGGAGGTCCTGGAACTGATCATCAACAGGCTGTCGGCACGGCAGGGCGACGAGCTGTTCACCGAGTCCGACACCATAGAGTCGTTCTCGGTCCGCGCCGACGGCACCTATGACCTTGTGCTCAAGAAACAGCACGAGGGTTACTTCACGGCCATGGCCGAGGGCAACGTCTGCAAGGGCATAGTCAACACCTTGGCCAAGGACTTCGGCGTGAACGGAGCGCAGACAACGGCGCCCGGCAAGTACTACACCTCATGGTTCCGCGTCAACTCTGTGAACACCTCGGCCAACACGGTCAACGTCACGCTGTACGCCGACAACGAGGTTCCGGGTGGCAAGAACTACCCGCTGTGCGAGCTTATGAACTTCGCGCGCTGGGGCAACCAGACCGACAAGACCCGTCAGTCCTGCTTCTACATCAGCAGTTCGGAGGGCCGCGTGGTGCATCTGACCGGAGTCACCAGGCCGATCATCGACAAGGGCAACTGGGGGATGTCGCTGGGCGTGACACCGGAATGGCTCCGCACGCTCCAGGTCACGGACTCCAACGGCACGCACCTGATGCCGCTCAATCCGGACCACGACTACCTGTACGCACGCGGCATCGTGGTGCAGGACCTGATACAGGTGGACTACCAGAACAATCCGGTGCCCACCTACATCTACCGTGGACAATGGAACAGCGCGGTCACTGACTACCGTTCGGCATCGATGCGCAACGGCATATGCGAGACGTCGCTTGTCACCCATTACGGGTGCGTCTGGGCGTGCATGAAGACCGGCACGACGCAGGAACCGGCATGGAACAGCACCGACTGGGCCTTCTACCAGGGCAATCCGGACTTCACCGTGGACTTCGCGGAGCGCGAGCTGTACTGGCGCGGAGACTCCTTCAACGCGACGCTGACCCTTGTGGCCCGTCTCCACAACCGCGACATCACCTCCGATGTACAGGGTGCCGACGTGGAGTGGACCCGCGAGAGCTACAACGCCAGCGGCACTCGGCGCTTAGGCTCGGACAACGCATGGATTCCGACAACCGACAGCGACAACAAGCGTCTGCTCCTGACCACCGCCGACCTCGACTGGGACGGCGTGGAGGGTTCGATAAGCAGGATAATGTTCTGCTGCAAGGCCACGATAAACGACGCCCAGGTGGCGGTGGCCGAAATGGATTATGAATTCTAACCCGATACCGACATGGCAAGACAGACAGTAAGACGGAGCGCGTTCAGGCTGCATGAGGGACACAGTTACTCGTGCTCCATCGCGGCAGTGGGCAACGTTCCGCTCAACCAGACCTATCTGCAGAGCGCGAAGGAGTACGACTTCGACCGCACGCTGTTACCGGTGACGGTGACGCCCTCGATAACCTGCGACGGCACCGACCTGGACCTGACGAAACTGTCGGGCAAGGCATGGTACGAGGTGGGCGCGGACGGCACCGAGACGCAGATAACGAGCGCGGACACCGCCTTCGCCCTCTATCCGACGGGCTATCCCTGCGGACTGCAGATCAAGAAGAACGGCAACGTGAGCCTTGTGTTCCGCGCCAAGTACGGCGTTGACAACATCATGGCCAAGGTGTCGGCGCGGATGCAGACGGCTGCGGAGCCTCAGCTGGAACTGGAGCTTGACGCTCCTACCTCGCAGACGTGGAATCCGTTCGTCACAGGACATGACGAACTGACTATCACGCCCCGCCCCCACCGCGGAGGCAAGACCGTGACGGCCACGATCAAGTGGCAGAGGCTCCGCGACGGCGTATGGACGGACCTGAAGCCTTACGTCCCCGGCGACGCCACTACGGAGATCCTGGACTGCGACGTGTGCGTAGACGCGACCACGGGCGCGCTGACCATCGACCGCCGTTTCATGGGCGGGTCCGCATTCCTGCGTTGCGTAGCCACGCACGACGGGGCCACGCGCACCGTGGAGGCCAGCATGACGCGCCGTATCCCGGAGGTGGACGTCGACACCATCATGTCCGCGTATCTGCCGGACGCGGGGCAGACGCTCCACGCCGACGCATACGTCCGCTACCGTGGCGGCGGACGCATAGCCGATCCGAGCGCGGAGTTCCTGATCTCATGGCACGTCAACGGCTCTGCAACGGCATCAGGGTACGGCAACGGATTCGATGTCAGGTCCACGGGTGACAGCATGGACGTGGAGATGGCCGTCGAGGACAAGGGGCCGCTGTACGCTGCGTGTGATTCGGACGGATCCGTGTTCACCGACTCGGACGGCAAGGTATTATTCATCTAAAACTAAAACAACAAGACTATGTACGTTAAGGCACCTAAAGAATTTGTGGACTACCTGGCATCGGTCCACGGGTATGACCACCGTTATGACACAAGCAACGACCGCCAGGTGTTCGCCGACGGCAACTATCTGCTGTGGGACCGGGACTTCCTGCCGTTGTGTTCGTCCGAGAATATAGCGGCCACGCTTCCCGCGTTGGGGTGCGTCGCGCTGACCGCCCAACAGGTGCGCGCCGAGCAGGACGGGACCTGCGTCAACGAACTGCCGCCAATCACAGACGAGCGTCTGCTGGAGTTCCTTGGCAAGACCGAGCAGACCGTGGAATCCGAACCCGAGACTCCAGTGGAGTCGGAACCCATTGACGAGGAATCGGCTACCGAGGAGGAAGGAGGTGATACTGTATGAGTACGGCAATGAACAAGGTGTCGGTCACGCGCCTTAAGGACGGCACCACCTATACGGCCATGATAGCCTGTTCGGCGGGCGACCTGATACAGTACTTCAACCAGACCAAGGTCGTTCCGGACTGGAGCGACGTAAACGGCCATCCGGTGCTGGTGTTCCATGCGGTGTCCACGCTTGGCTCCGGCGAGACAGACCTCGCGAACATGAGTCTGTACTATGACGGCGTGCAGGTGATCGCCGCCGGAACGTTCGCCGACACGCAGGGCCGTTTCAACCTGGCCAAGGGTACTGACGGCCTGTGGCGTTGCACCATCCTCAAGAACCTCGTTGCAGCCGGGCCGTCGGGCAACGCGGCCAACCACACCATCCGCATGGTGGGCGAGACCGTTGACGGGAGCAGGATACAGGCCGAGACAATGGTCAGCTGCTCGCCTCTGACCGACCAGGGCAAAAGCGCCGTGATCATCGCCGGGGACGCCAACTGCTTCACCGTGGACCAGGCCAAGGGCAACTCCTGCGTGCTGAAGGCCATGCTCAACGACAGCGGAGTCATATCCGACCCGACCAGCGGATACGGATACCAATGGTACCGCCAGACGTCGGCCAGGGGATGGGACGCAATCAGCGGAGCCACAAGCCAGACTCTTACGGTCAGTTCCTCGGACGTGGAGACCATGGCCGTATACCGCGTGAGGATATACAACACCGCGACAGGCTCCACCGAGGAATACTACGACGTGCAGGCCGTCATGGACATCGGCGACCCGTTCTACCTCAACATCAACGTGTGCGAGGGCGGCACCGCCACATCGGCGTCCGCCACATTCGCGCCCGGAGAGGCCGGTACGGCCTACCGCACCCTGCGTCCCTCGCTCATCAACAGGGATACAGGCTCGGCCTACTCCGGCACCGTAAGCTACTACTGGTCGATAATGAAGCCTGACGGCGTGTACGCCAACAATTCCGCGCTGACGGTGGGCGGCAGGAACATCCCGGCACGCACCACGGCCGCCGCCACGCTCGACTTCCCCGCTGCGCTGGTCGACGGCAACGGCGGCCAGCTGGACGTGATATGCGAGGCAGAGTTCACAGTGTAAATCCGATTGTCCATGGCAAGGGTATCGAATAAAGTGACGTTGCTCCGCACGCCTAAGGGCGAACCGGGGCAGGACGGAATCGTCGTGACGGTGACGCCGCCTGACATCGTGCACCGCGAGGGCGAGGGCAAGACGTACAATATCTATGTGGACGTGCGCAAGGGCGCGGCTCAGGTCAATTACGGCGACTATGGCTGCTCTCTCCTTGTTTCTTCAGGACCCGGTGCGCTTGCCGACAACATAAGATGGAGCTTCGGCACGGAGGACGGACGGTTCTTCTACCGACTCATGATTGCATCGGAGGCAACAGGAGTGAACTTGACCGTACCGTTCACCGTGACTTACGGAGGCATGGATTACGCAATGTCGTTCCACATCGTGACGGTGGCTGACGGCGTGCCTGGAAAGCAGGGTCCCCTGCCTCGCGGACCGAGGGTATGGGCCGACATCCCGGACGGCGAGATCCTGTATGACGGCACCACCTCCGAGGGCATCCGCGACATCGTGCGCCATGCCGGGTACTACTGGGCCTGTGCCGCGACACACGCCAAGGGGTCGGCGCATGAGCCGTCGGAACCATCGACGGACTGGAAACGCTTCCAGTCGTGGGACCTGGTGGCCACCCAGATACTTCTGGCCGACAACGCGGTCATAGAGAACGGCGTGATCCGCAACCTCAAGACCGACATCGGCGGAAAGCGCGTGGAGATAACGCACGACTCCAACGACATCTGCGTCTACGACTCCGGCGGAAAGCTCTGCACGCGGATGAGCGGCGAGACCATGACGCACGCCGCCCTGTTCGGAGACGGCGGAGACCTGGATCCGTCAAGCCTCGGCAGCCTTGCGTCACCGGTCTGCGCGGTGACGTACACGTCGGCGTCGGACGGAAGCTCGGCCACCGAGAACACTTACACCCTCGGCACTGTCGCCGCGGGGGCCGGACTGCTGAGCGGCGTCATATCGGCCTCGGTCCAGGTGAGCCAGAGCCTGACGCCCGTGACGTCCTCCGGAGGGACCGGGTCGGGAGGCATCACGGTCGACCCCACGTTCCGCAGGTATCCCGCGATGACGGTCAGGGTGCGCGTGAACGGAACGACCGTGGCCACGCTCGAGCTGAACCAGATGAACTCGACGCAGGGCGTCTCCACGGTGGAGGCCCCGTTCTCGGTCCACAGCAGCGGTCCGTCAGTGAAGATAACCGTCGAGGTGACCAGTTCGGGATACATGGGCTACACCGGGTCGTGGACAGCCAGGCCGTTCGTCAAGGCGTCGGGACTGAGGCTCGACAACGCCAAGAACGTGTCCTACCTGTTCGAGAACGGCCTGGCCACCGGGGCGAGCACCGCCAACTACCTTGAGGCGTTCACGGACCCGGACGGCGTAATGGCCATCAAGGGGCGAAGCGGCGAGGCGGGGTTCATGTGCTACAGGGACAGCCTCTACCTGCGGATCGGGGGCGCCTGGCGGCGGCTCGGCGTCTCGGGCTCCGCGCTGACGCTCACGGCGTGTGCCGAGCCTAACATTGAGACAACATAACCTAATAAACTTATATGCTTATGAGTATGGCAAAGAAAATGAACGAGGTGCCGGTCATCGGTATCGACACCGGCACCTCTCTGCTGGCCCTCGGAACGGACGGCAAGGTCAGGCAGGGAACGTATCCCGATGCGGGGTGGCAGAGAACACATCTGAAGTCAATCCCTTTCGTCGGGGGATGGTACCGTATCGCTGATGTCAACAAATGTGGTGCCGGACTGATTGCGATAATTGAAGACTGGAATTACGCGGCACCGAATCCTATGCTGATAGCGGTTGCCTGCGACATGTACCCTGGAGAAAAGGTCATACCGGAAGCCAAGGTGCTTGTCGGACATCCCGGCCATGTACTTAAACTCCGGTATGTCGTTGATGCGTTCAACACCGCCTGGGGCGGCCATATAGACATGCAGATGGTAAATGCAAATGCATCATCCGGCAACGTTGTTCGGGCTGCCATCTGCGGCCTTGGCCTCCGTGCCACCATCATCACCGAGGCACCGGATGTATCGTCCGCTTACTCTGTCAAGGAAATCGCGCTGACCAAATCGGGGGGGGTAATTTCCTGCACCTCCGTGGGCCCGTACCGTGTAGCCGTCACGGAGAAAGGAGGGCGGCATGAGCGAGGCGAAAGTGCTGACCGGAGAGAAACTGCTTGGATTGCTTCCTCTGTCACAGTTCATGACCGTGAGGATGTCCAGGTCTTCCAGTATTATCAACATCGACACGGACACCCAGCCGGGACTGATACTGGACATGGGCATAGCCGGAACACGGCCATCGGGTGTTGCGGGAAGCGGAAACATGATATTCAATCTCATATTGAACGAGAGCATACGGTATCAATTGTGGTTCGCCTGGCAGGGAACCCCGAAAATTCTTGTCAGGACTGTGGCAAACGCGGGCAGATGGAGCGCGTGGTATCCAATGACGTTAGGAGCGCCATTGTCCTCGTAACTCCCCGAAAGGAGGTGGTTGCGGCATGAGCGTTGGAAAAGTACTGACCAAAGCCATATTAAAGAACATGCTGAACGACATGATGGTGTATCGAGGTGTATGCTCAAATATTGACGAGTGCAAGACATGGGGCATATACTGGATAAACTCAGAAACATCCGGGGACGTACCCTCTAATTTCCCTGAGCCTACTCTGGAAGTGATGGTACGCAATGGGATTGTCATTCAGCGTCTAACAAGTTCTGACGCCAGAGTCGCGATTCGGGTTTCCAAGTCGCAAGTATGGTCTTCCTGGAAGTTGCAGTCATCAACCGGACTTATGGGGGGGTAAAACGTTGCACTTCTTTCACAAGAGAGCAGAAAGGAGGGTGGCGGTATGAGTACGCAAGCAAAGGTTCTGACGGAAGAGAAGCTGAAAGAACTGCTTCCGAATGCAATGATATTCCGAGGACGCTGCGCGGACTTGAACGCATGTCGGGAAACCGGGATTTGGTTGGTGGATGTCAACACGAAAAACAAAACCGGACTGTCGAACATGGACTACGGCATACTGGAGGTGCTTGTGCGGCGCAAGAATGGAGCCAATACCGAAATCTTCCAGCGCATCACCTCATGGCAATGCACGTTGTTCGCGATGCGGCATGGCGGAGTGGATTACTGGGGCAGTTGGAAACAAGCGACCCTGACCCCTCTGTCAACCTCTTAACCGGAAAGGAGGTGGTTGCGGCATGAGTGTAGGCAAGGTTCTAACAAGCAACCACCTCAAAGGATTGCTGACTGACGGTCTCGTATTCCGTGGAGCGGCGAGTGGTTCACTGAACGACATAACCGTAACAGGTTACTACACCACATCTCCAAGCAACCAGGTGGCCGACCTGCCTGATGGTTCGTATCAGTACGGTTTCCTCATCCACCTGAAAGCACCAGACCGTACACTCCAGGTCTACGTTTCCATCGGAAACGGCAACCCAGTGTATCTGCGTTCATATGCAAACAACGCATGGCGTCCGTGGAATCAACTGTCTAATTCGGTGGGGGGGGTAAAACGTTGCACTTCTTCCGCAAGAGAGCAGAAAGGAGGGTGTCGGCATGAGTCAAGCGAAGGTACTGACGAACCAGCGTCTGAAAGGATTACTCACGGATGCGTTGGTGTTCAGAGGGAACGCACCCTCAGACCTGAACGATTGCAGGCAATGGGGACTTTACCACATTCAGTGCAACGAAGCGAATTTGCCCCCTGGCCTAACGCAAGGGTCGGTTATGGAAGTGATGCAAAGGCTGGCCGACAGAATCATACAACGCATTGTAACGCAAAATGCAATTTATTGGCGTTTCTGCATTGCTGGTGTGTGGGAGAAGTGGTATTACGTCAGCGGCACAAAATTAACCTGACTTACGGAAAGGAGGTGGCCGCATGAGTGACGGTAAGAAACTGAACACCGCGGCCACCGCTCCAGCAAAGATCGGCGACAAGGTGGTGACGGTAAAGCAGGACGGTACGACCCAGTTGACTGATGTTGGATATGGAAACGGCATGATTCCGCATCTTATGTTTATCCCGAATGTCCCAGGGCTTATCAAAAACGGGTATATGCCGTCAGGTTCTAAGAACAACGACATTTCGGAATATGCCAAGGGAGTATTACGGTATCTTGCGGACAAGGCTCCGTGTGGAGGGGTGTTCATCGGTCAGATTAATCCTGGAACCTCCGGATTTTTCATCGCCAATATGTACGACATTGCAGTCAATGGCGGCGTTGACGCGGATGGATTGCCTAAATACTCCATGGGATTGTTAATGGAATTGATTAACCACAATATTGTGAAATTCGGTACCAGTGCATACGAATTTTGGATAAAAACAACTTAAAACAGAACCAAAATGAAAATACTGATTGAGGCGGGTCACGGCAATGCGCCGCTGACCGGAATTGGCAGCAAGCAGTCCCCCCGACGGACGGCTTAAGGAATACGTCTACTGCCGCGAGATTGTCAAGGAGGTGGTGAAGCGTCTTAAGGCCCAGGGCTATGACGCGCTGAACACCGTGCCGGAGGACGGCGACATCAGGTTGGGCGAGCGCGTCAGCCGTGTCAACGCCTGGTGCGACCGATTAGGCGCGAGGAACGTGGTGTTCGTGAGCATCCACAACAACGCCGCGCCGCCGAACGACAACAGGTGGCACACGGCACGCGGATGGGAGGCATGGACCAGCAAGGGACAGACCATGGGCGACAAACTCGCCGACTGCCTGTATGACGCCGCCGAGAAGTACCTGCCGAAAGGCACCAGGATACGAACGGACATGACAGACGGCGACTGCGACAAAGAGGGCAACCTGGCCGTGGTGCGCGGCACCCGGTGCGCGGCCTGTCTGACGGAGAACCTGTTCCAGGACAACAAGGAGGACGTTGCCTGGCTGTTGTCGGACGAGGGCCGTGAAGCCATCGTGACGCTCCATGTGGAGGGAATCAAGGCGTACATCGCGAAATACGGCAGGACATAAGTCAATACAACAACCGTTGACAATAAAACTGTAAAAATGGCCTTCGGACAATGTTCGGAGGCCATTTAAATTTAGGTTCAAACCGGTATTTCAACTAATGATGACGCCAATCCAGGATATTAAAAAAATTAATTCGTGATACGTTTCGTTTTACTGATGATAACGTATCGTTTTCATAAATGGGAACATTTCGTTTTGCGGATTATATACTGGTGTGATATTAACCGTGATTACATTGAAGTTGTCTAAACTAATTTACGTTTAATAAAGAATCTGAAGAAATGTAAACTTTATGGCAACCTTTATTAATCTTTCGGGCATCTTTGACCGCTCTCATCGGGACCAACCGAATGGTTGCTCCCTCTTCGATCGGCCAAACCTGCTCCGAAACCTTAATAAATCTTACCATAAAAATTAGTTTAGACAACTTCCAGGAAAAAAGAATTCAAATATATGTATATTTACAATTTATGGTTCTACGCATATCAGAACATAAGGACATAAGATTTCATAAGATGCAGCCGCAATCCATCCGGCGGTCATAGCATAAGTATTAAATGGAGCTGACGCTCGACGTAAGGCCGTCCGGATGGCTTATGCCGACCGCTTGCGGTCCATGTCGTTCTTATGTCAAACTCCCGGACGGTTGCAAATATCCCTTATGAAAACTTATGTACTTATGTTCTAAAGGCGCAGATTAAGTGCCGTTGAGTAAAATACATGAATATTTATGTTCTAACATTTAACAACTTAATCAACTTATTCAATTAATTCATGAGAAACCATTATCTTGGGGTACTCGCCGGAACGTTGGTGTTCGTGCCGTTCCTGTCCTACGCGGAGACCCTTCATGTGTCCACTCCGGGCACATCACTCGTAATCGATGCCGAGAAGGGGAAGAAGGCGAGGTTCCTGTACTACGGCGAGCGTCTGGCGGATTCCGAACTGCCGTCATTGGCAGGATCTGGCGGCAGGGCACTGGATCTGTTCCCGGCATACGGAGTCAATCCGGAGAACGAGGCGGCTGTCGCCATGACCCACGCCGACGGCAACATGACGCTTGACCTGGTGGTGGGCGACACCGAGACCAAACGACTTCCAGACGGCACTCTGACGGTCGTCACGCTGCGCGACAAGGTCTATCCCATCGACATCAGGCTGAACTACCGCACCTACGACAACGAGGATGTGATCGAGACGTGGACCGAGACAGTCAACGGCGAGAAGGGGGAGGTGGTCCTCCGTCGCTTCGATTCCGGTTATCTTCCGGTCCGTTACGGTGACGTATGGCTTTCGAGTCTTTACGGCGCATGGGCCAACGAGGGACGTCTGGAGCAGGCGCCGCTCACCCATGGAATGAAGGTGATCAAGAACAAGGATGGTGTCAGGAACTCCCATACCGCCCACTCGGAGGTGATGCTGTCACTGGACGGCAAGCCGCGTGAGAACGACGGCCGTGTAATCGGAGCCGCGTTGTGCTACAGCGGCAACTATGAGCTGCGCATTGACACGGACCATAGTGACTACCATCATTTCTTCGCAGGCATCAATCCCGACGATTCGGAGTACAGGCTTGCCAAAGGCGAGACGTTCACCACTCCGCCGCTGGCGTTGACATATTCCGATCAGGGTCTGAGCGGTGTCAGCCGCAACTTCCACAAGTGGGGACGCGAGCGGAAGATAGCACACGGCACCCAGGAGCGCAAGATTCTGCTCAACAGTTGGGAAGGCGTTTACTTCGATGTCAACCAGGAGGGTATGGACGCCATGATGGCCGATATCGCCTCGATGGGCGGCGAACTGTTTGTCATGGACGACGGCTGGTTCGGCGTGAAATATCCGCGCAGCAACGACTCGACATCATTGGGCGACTGGACCGTCGATACCAAGAAACTTCCCTCCGGCATCAAGGGTCTGCTGGACTCGGCCAGGAAGCATGGAGTGAAGTTCGGCATCTGGATCGAGCCTGAGATGGTAAACAGCCTTTCGGAACTTTACGAGAAGCATCCGGAGTATGTGGTCAAGGCAGCCAAGAGGGAGCCGACCATGGGACGCGGAGGCACGCAGATGGTGCTGGATATGGCGAATCCGAAAGTCCAGGACCTGGTGTTCAATGTAGTCGACACATTGCTGACGCAGTATCCTGAGATCGATTACATCAAGTGGGACGCCAACGCTCCGATCATGGACCATGGCTCGCAGTACCTTCCGGCGGACAAGCAGAGCCATCTGTACCATGCATACCATGAGGGTTTTGCCAAGACCATGGATCGTATACGCGTCAAATATCCCGATGTAACCATCCAGGCATGCGCCAGCGGCGGTGGCCGTGCCAACTACGGCGTGCTTCCCTGGTTCGACGAGTTCTGGGTAAGCGACAACACCGATGCCCTGCAGCGTGTGTACATGCAGTGGGGCACCAGTTACTTCTATCCTGCCGTAGCCATGGGCTCGCATATCAGCGCCACGCCGAACCATCAGACGTTCCGCACCATACCGTTGAAATACCGTGCCGACGTTGCGATGTCCGGCCGCCTGGGTATGGAGATCCAGCCTAAGAACATGACCGAGGAGGAGAAGGAGTTCTGCCGCCAGGCCATAGCAGCCTATAAGGAGATCCGCCCCGTGGTGCAGCTGGGCGACATCTACCGTCTGCTGTCTCCCTACGATCACAAGGGTGTCGCATCGCTGATGTATGTGGCTCCTGACAAGAACGAGGGCGTTTTCTACTGGTACAAGACCGAGACGTTCGTCGGCCAGCAGTTGCCGCGCATCCCGATGGCCGGCCTTGATCCCGACAAGATGTACACGATTACGGAGTTGAACCGCATCGACAATAAGCCGCTGCCGTTCGAGGGAAAGACATTCTCCGGACGCTATCTGATGAGCAACGGCCTGGAGATTCCTGCAGCCCATTCTGTTGACTACCACAACCAGAGCGACTGGGCTTCGCGTATCCTCCGCCTGCAGGTGAAATAACAGGGGATTGTTTTAATGTTGTTGTCCCGGCCGTCACCCATGTGGCGGCCGGGCTTGTCTTACATATAAAAAAGCGGAGCCGCCGGTGGGCGACTCCGCTGAGGTCAGGGTATTTATATTAGGACATCGTTGATTGTCAGTTCCAGCCGGGGTTCTGCTTCAGGACTCCGTTCGACAGGGTGATCTGGTCGCCGGGAATCTGGCACAGCCCTTTGGTCCTCAGGATTTTCGCACGGTCGTAGGATACCGTTGCCGCGTGACCTCCATTCAGTACGCTTCCGCCCGAGGCGATGACAGCGTCGGCCAACGCAGTCACATCGCCGCCGTTGGCCTGACGCATCAGGTCCCAGTAGCGGATGCTCTCGAAGGCGAACTCACGCGCACGCTCCTCCATCAGGTTGTCGTGGTTCAACGCGATTGAGCCACGTCCCGAACGGGCGCGAACCTGGTCGAAGTAGTTCTGTGCGTTTGCCGAGCCAAGTTCGGCGGCCATCAGCAGCACGTCGGCGTAGCGCATATACACCTGTCTCTTATACACATCTCCGAGCCCACGAGACTACGCTGCATCTC
>ENA-OYXU01000091-OYXU01000091.1-human-gut-metagenome-genome-assembly--contig:-NODE-91-length-37228-cov-9.846259_pt1 | contig 37228 bp, 28 predicted proteins | sample MGYA00243243_ERZ653435 | MGnify/ENA primary metagenome ERZ653435 (study PRJEB26926, sample SAMN06165113) | human gut metagenome | biome: ENVO:00009003; feature: ENVO:2100002; material: ENVO:00002003... | reverse complement strand
CGCTTCTCGCCCTCTACGCGGCGCTTCTCGGTGACGTCGACGGTGAAAGTGTCGGCGTCGACGGCGCTGAGGGGCCCGCGGAGCTTGCGGCCGGCCAGGGTGAGGACCTCGACTTCCTTGCCGAGGTTCTTGATGTACTGTCCGCGCACACGGAAAGGTGCGGTGAGACCGGCGGAGCCGACTTCGAGGTTGTAGTCGTCGAGCTCGGCGCCGAAGTGATCGCGGATGGAGCGGGTGAGCTCGGCGCAGTAGTCGATGTCTACGGGCGCGGCCGAGTCGATGGCCACGGCGTAGCTGTCGGCCTCCGGCTGCTCGACGGCGACCAGGAAGTACGGGGAACCGGCCAGCCGGCCCTCCACGAATGTGCGTATGTCAGATGCCTGTACCATAATATTATCGTTGCCGGAGGCTTAACGCCAGCATACTGCCTGCGGTTCGCCTGCCGGACCGGACTCTCAAACTACATAAAGAGCCAAGGACGCAGGCCCTGGCTCTACAGCAGCTAATGAGTGTGGGCGAAGATGGATTCGAACCACCGAAGGTATAAACCAGCAGATTTACAGTCTGCCCCATTTGGCCACTCTGGTATTCGCCCTAAGTATAGCAAAAATACTTAATCACTTGAGCCTCTTGTCGGATTCGAACCAACGACCCCGAGATTACAAATCACGTGCTCTGGCCAACTGAGCTAAAGAGGCAAACTTTGCATCCGATTTTCGCTGAAATCTTGCGAGCCATCGGAAATCGGCTGCAAAGGTACGCATTATTTTTGAATTACCAAAATTTTTCGCGCTTTTTTTTCAATAATCTCTTGTTTTTTCTTTATTTTTCTGTAATTGAACCTTCAACGAGTCCACTCCGAGGTCGATTGCCTCCTCAAAAGTGTCGCAAACCTTCTCCACTCTCAGCGAGCCGCTTCCCGGCACCGATGCCGTGATGCTCACCTCCTTGTTCAAGGCTGTTGCAGGCTTAACTACCTTTAATACCACCTCAACTTTCTGTATATCGTATGATTTTTCCAACTTGGCAATCTTCTTGTCGATGAAAGCCTGTAACTTCTCGGTAGCGTCAAAGTGAATTGACTGAATCTTAATTTCCATAATAACCTCCTATTTTTTAGAGTTAATAGTTATTCCGACCTTGGATGCGCCTTCTCGTAAGCCTTGCGCAGCTGCTCAAAGGTGGCATGTGTGTATATCTCCGTGGCATCAAGCCCGGCATGCCCCAACAGCAGTCGCACGCTCTCTATTCCGGCGTCATCATTGAGCATAGCAGTGGCAAAGGTGTGCCTCAGCACGTGAGGCGACCGTTTCTTCTGCGTGGTGACACGCGAAAGTCCCTCCTTCACAATGGCGCTCACCTGCGCCCTGCCCATACGTTCACCCTTGTCGTTCACAAACAGTGCTTCCGTGGCTCTTGCAGCGGCATCGTCCCTCATTGCGGTGTAATGCCTCAGCTCGCCGAGCATCTTCTCGCCCAAAGGTATTATCCTCTGCTTGTTGCGCTTACCCGTCACGGTGACCTGCTTGCGGATATAGTCCACATCGCCGTCGTCCATGCCGATAAGCTCAGCCAGTCTCACCCCTGTGTTGTAGAACATACTAATAATAGTACGCGCACGTACATCTTTATATTTAGTATCGTCCCACATCCCCTCGCCGTCGAGGAGCCGCTGCATGTCCTTTTCACGGACAAAGGCGGGCACAGGCTTTGACTTTTTCGGTCCCACTATTCCGCAACTGGGGTCTTTTGCCACAAGTTTTCGCTTTACGGCAAAGCGGTAGAAGCTGCGAAGCGCGCTCAGGCGCCGGTTCACCGATGTGGGCTTGCCGCCCCGGTCCATCATAGCCTCAACCCATCCCCTCACGACATCCGAGTCCGCCGACTCAAGAGGTAACGGTTCATCAAGAGCCTCGCAGTATTCCTGAAACATTCTCAGGTCCTCACCATAACTATCCACCGTGCATTGCGAAAGGTTTCGCTCGTACTTCAGATAATTCAGAAACTCTTGAATCATAGCCCTTACGTTGCTCATTATTGTTTTCGGCAACGAAGTTACGGAAATTATTTCAATCTACCAAATTTTTTAGCACTTTTTTACTCTTCAGTAGCGCGGAGCTTCTGAACGTAGATGGCGTGTTCCATCTTGAGGCGCTTCAAAACAGATGGCTTGTTGAACTGCTGACGTGCGCGGAGTTCCTTAACAACACCTGTCTTTTCAAACTTTCTCTTGAACTTCTTGAGAGCTCTCTCAATGTTCTCGCCTTCTTTTACCGGTACGATAATCATTTTGTTTACTGTTTTTAATTAAATTGTTTATTATTTTTATGCTATTCTGCATTTGGGGTGCAAAGTTACTGCTTTTTTCCGAATTACACAAATTTTTTACGACATTTATCACTTTCACCCTGTTTTATATGTCAAAAACAGAGGTGCATACACTCAAAATTCTATTATTCACACAGCCAATCCCTAATATGATGACATCTTATGCCTTCATACGCGCTTCCGGCATACATGCTGTCCATGCAGATAACATGCTTGGGACGGTCGTCGCGTATTTTCCTGAGATTTCCAAACTCACGCTCTATAGTGTCTTGTGATGACAGTACATAGCACACCTGAAAGTATTCACGCTCGCTGCCACGCTCGGCGACAAAGTCTATTTCTCCGTTTTGCAACTGCCCCACCGTCACCTTATATCCCCGTTGGCATAGATGCAGATACACGACATTCTCAAGCAGTTTTTCAATGTCGTGCATCATGTTCAGCCCCACAAGACTGTTGCGCAAGCCCAAATCATTGAAGTAATATTTCTCATTGGTGTCAAACAGCCGACGTCCATGCACGTCATACCGTTTTGACTGACGGATAATATAGGCATTGCACAGAAACGAAAGATAGTTGGAGGTCAGCGTGGGCGACACCACTACCCCCTGCGAGCGCATATACTTGCTGATGCTATTGGCAGAGATGTTCTTACCCACATTGTCAGCAAGAAATCTTACAAGGTCGCCGAGAAACCTCACATTGCGGATATTTTCACGGCTGATTACATCCTTCATTATCACCGTATTGTATATGTCACTGAGATAGTCGCGCGTCATGTCGGTGTTGCCAAGACCTATATGGGCGAGCTGTGGCAGTCCGCCGTATGTCATGAACAGGCGGAACGTCTCGTCCGTATTCGGCAGACCATGGAAAATCAGGAACTCGCTGTATGTCAGTCCCTGAATGTTTATCTCTACATATCTTCCCGACAAATAGGTAGCCAGTTCGCCGGAAAGCATCTTGGCATTGCTGCCCGTAACCACAATATCGCACAAATCCTTTGCCTGAAGGCTACGCAGCGTGTTCTCGAAATTGTCAATGTCCTGCACCTCATCCACCAGCAGTATGTTGCGGCATGACTGCAGCAGATGTTGTTCCACATATGAGTCAAACTGCTTTTCATCACGCATGTCGCTAAAGTCACTATATTCCTTATTTATATATATAATATTGGTGCCAGGTTGCTCTGCCTTCAACCTGTTAGCCACACACCTCATCACGCAGCTCTTGCCAACACGCCTTTGCCCCGTCAGCACCACGATGACTCCCTTGCCGATATAATTCAGCACCTTATCCACATATTGTTTTCTTTCTATCAGTTCCATGTTTAAGCGCCCTTATTTTAATTATAGATGCAAAAATACTGCATTTTTTTCACTTATACAAGAAAAAGTTGTATTTTTCACAACTTTTTTCACTTATACATGAAAATAACGGCAAATCATCTTAGTGAAGAACTAAGTGATACGGCAAATTACATAAATATCGCCTATAAATATCGCCCGTGCCGGACATCCGGCACGGGCGATATTGTGTATTGCAGCATGGGATAGGTCAGAAATCGCTTTCCTCGTCATCCCATAAGGAGTTATCAATGTACGACGGAGCATTGGCGCTGCCGTCTACTGTTCCAGAAACTGTACGGGTGGAACCGGCAAGTATAGACTCTGTATCTATCTTTATCACCTTTATTTGTGGTTTTATATATGTTCGTTTCATAGCTTTGTTATTTTAAAATATATTTTTTACCGTTTTTAATGTATATACCCTTTGTTGTGGTATTCACTTTTTCGCCTCTGAGGTTATAATAGCTGCCGCCGTTTTCAGCGTCTGCATCAAATTCACTTATGCCCGTGGTGCCGTTTTCTCCATTATGTATGGCTTTTAGCATTGGAGCACCGCTGGCTCCATTTACTTTAATCATTGCGCGGAATGGTGCGGCTGTAGCATTTACGGTAGCTATGCCGAAGCCTGAGCCGTCTGGTTTCAGTATGTAGTATCCTGCAAGATTAGGAGCAGCAATGCCTGTAAGCGTTCCTACAAACTCAGCATTACCGGTCTGCCCCTCGGTTTTCTCTATCGGTACATTGCTATTGCCAAATCTTGCGTTTCCATTTATATTGTATATATACGGTGTGTATGCATCCATGCTTGTCACCTTTTCAAATGTCACGGTACTATTCTGTGTATCTGCCGCAATGAATTTTTCCACGGTTATTCCATTTGGAATACTGCTCACGGCAAATGGCAGATATACAGAGCACCATCCGTTGGTTCCTGTTCTTTCGTATGTAGCATTTGCGGCAGTAAACTTGTACTGTGCCTCAAAAGGTGCAGCATCGCTAAGTTGCAGGATCTCGCAAGTGTATGTGTCACTTTCCTTCACAATCACGTTCTTTGTGTTTGCTGTCTGTGCGCCTTTATTTACATACAACAAGGTGTTTGGGTTGCCTGTTTTTATTTCCTTGGCGGTGTTCACTGATGCTGCTCCAGTGAGGTCGATGCTTGTTATGCTGGCATTTTCTTTAAGCATCGTGTTTAGACGGTCAACGTCAGTATCAGTTACGGAATAGGTTATTGCCATTTTTTCTGCGTCCGCAGCACCTGCCAGATAACAGATTTCATGGTTGTCAAACTGAACGGTGCCGCCATCTTGAGTGTTATGGCTAATTTTTGTTTCTAGTCCGGCAATAGTCACTTCTTCTGGCGGCAGAAGCTCTATGTTTACAGTATTGCCGGCACCACCTTCAACAGAAAATGCAAATGATGTTGTAACACCCTCTCCAGGAATTTTCAGAGTCTTTTCATAAAATTTATTACTATTTGTTTCCAAAATATAGAACTGTCCTTTATAATATCCGCCGCCATTTTTTATCTTAAATGTAAATTCAGCCTTTGTATCGTTTACCTTATCCATTTCCACTGTATACCCTTGGAAATCTGCATAAACTTTTTCACCCGAAATGTTGTTACATTTTATCGACACATACGAAAGTTCTGGAACTTGAGATTCCTTGACAGTTAAACTTGCATTACCTATTGGCTGCTCATCTGCATCGAGAATCCAAAGATTGTATGTTCCTGCTGTCTCTGGAACATAATCAAAGTTGAATGTGGTGCTTCCATTGGCAGGAACCGTGACGCCTGTAGCGTATGTATCTTTATCAGGCATTATATCTCCTGTTCCAACTCTTACACACACTTTGTCGTAATATTCCTTGTCGCCGGAATTGTTTACCGTAATGTTTATCGTATTACTCATTCCGGTATAGACATAACCGCCGCTCTCAGCGTCAAGCGCAGCAGTAGCCTTAAGTGAATATTTTTGAGAAATATCAGATAATGTCTGGTTTTCCATCTTAATAGTAATTGATGTTGTTTCAGCTCCATCACATGCGGTCCAGTTTTGCATATCAGTACTTTCTATAAGACATAATTTGTATATCTTGCCTTCTTCATATGGGAGAGATATAGGAGTCTCGGTTGAACAGAAATAATTTTTACCCATATTTATTTTTGTTAGAGTACTACCGATGTTTTTATATTGACCGTTATCCACATAGCCTGTGCTTACGTATATTTCCCCGTCAAGATTAGTATTTAGAGCAGAACCGGTTACAGTTGCGGTTATTTGTGTTCCGGAAATGTTCACACCACTCACTTGAAGTTTTTTTATAGACGTAATCTTGGGTGTTGAAACTTCGTCCACCACACCGTTATCAGGCGTGATGCCTATAATCATTCCATTGCCTATGCTGTAGCCATCTTCTGATGAGCTGGCTCCTGCTCCGCTTGTGCTATGTGGATTTAGAATTGTGATGTCAAAATAGCCGTCGCAATATCCGCCCCAGCCCCAGTTTACAAAATATAGACCGTCGTCGTAGCCGTGGATTACGAAAGCATGGCCTCCGCCTGTCGACTGTCCGTCATAATACACCGGACGCTTTGCCGCAATCTCGTCATACAGTATATTGTCCCACTGCGAGATATTATAACTGCTCCTCTGAACTTGTCTCACAAGTTCCTTGTCCATGCCGAAATATTTTGTAAATGTCTCAGCGGAGGCATTAGCTCCTGATGTAGGACCGTATTGCATCTCCACGGCGCAGCCCACATGCAACATCAGCTTTGCCACGGCATCGTTCTGTGGATCAGTCTCGCTGCCGCTATATGTGTTCAGCATGTTCTGCCAGTCGTACTTTTCACCAGCGTTGATTGCGGGCATTGTAGTCGTGTTCTTATATCCATTTACGGTCATTTCTGCTGTGTACTCTAGAATATCCACTTTAAGCATATCGGGACACTGATGATAGTGTAATATCTGCGCAATAGCTGTTGCAACGCATCCGGTGACGGATTTGTCGCTTTTAACTTCCGAACCGCTATTATATTTATATTCCGGGCACATATTGTTATACGGTGCACCTTGATTCCATTTTTCTTTCATCAGCGGAGCCACGGCGGCATGCTTTGCCTGCGTTTTCCATTGTCTTATTTCTTCAATCTGCTCGTCTGTGGCGTTGTCGGCAAAGTCCTGATAAGCTTGCATGAAGCTGGCGAGATTCTCGGGCAGGCGGTCGGCATCATAGTTGCCGATTTCGGTATAGCCCACGATTTCAGGCAGGCGGTCGTCACCCGACACGATGGTGTAGCCGAGGTCGCGCCCGGCAGAGAATACGTAATAGTAAGCCTCGTCCTTGTTTTTCTTTTCCTTGGCGAGCACTAACTGTGGACTTACAGCCGCAATAGTTCCGCCGTGTGCAGGCGACTTTTTAGCACTGTGCTTTTTCATCTGCGCGACGGCAGCCTTACGTGCCTGCTCCAAAGAGCGCGGCGCAGCAAGCATGACGCCAGTGGCAGTGAACATTACCGTCAGCAACGCAATAACGCGTAGGGGGGGAAGTTCTTGTGTTTCATAATTGAGTTGTTGGTATTTAATTATGTTTTTATAATATTTTTGTTCTTGCGTTTTATATATTTTGTTAGAAATATTTTGCAAATTTACACATTTTATTTTACAGTGCCAAGAAATTCTCTTTTATGTTGCACCATTTTAAGTTTTTTTACAACTTCCGCCAATTTGTCAGGTCCGCCAGGTGTTTTTCAACCTTTCACGCGCACAGGCGGGCGGGAACATTTTAAATTCAAAGTGACACGTGATTTCCCTAAGGGTTAAAAAGTGCCTGGCGAACCTGGCAGACCTGGCGAAACAGGAGCATTGCGGTATAAAAGCAAGCCTTAATTGGAGTTTTAAGGCAACAAGACAGAATGATGCCAGTTGACAACCTTGACAACCTTGACGGGTATTTTCAACCTTTCACGCGCGCGGGCGGGCAGGAAAGTTTCAAAATTGTGGTGACACGTGACACGTAAATCCCATAGGGTTCGAAAATGCCCGTCAAGGTTGTCAAGGTTGTCAACTCTACAATGTTTGTCGGACATTTACGGACAATGTCGGACACAAGAGATTTAAAACTCCGTACCTTTGCACCGTAAACAAGAACAAACAAGTAAGCCAATCGCCGTTTGCGTGACGCAAATCGGCGATTCAGGATTCTAAATCGGCGATTTAGACGCGCCAATCGCCGATTTACGGTAATGAGCCGATTGGCGCAAAGCTGTAAAAAAACTTAAAATTGCACGACGGTAAAAAATTTTCTTGGTAAATTAAGAAAAATAATGTAAATTTGCATTTTTATAATATACAATAACAACACGATTATGGAACATAGAAATTATGCAAAACGCTTCACAGCGTTGTTAATCTTAGTATTCACAGCCACAGGCATCATGCTTGCTGCGCCGCGCTCCGTGGAGCAGGCACGCAAGGCAGCCATGGCGCAGATGAAAAAACACAGTGCCAAAAAGTCGCCTGCACACGGCGGGACTGTCATTGCCACCAGTCCGCAGCTGGTGCTCGCCAAGGAAAAGAAGAACAAGGACGAGGCTTACTATTACGTATTCTCTGCCGGGCGCGACCTCGGCTACACCATCGTGTCGGGCGACGACCGCCTGCCGGAAATCGTGGGCTACACCGAAAGCGGCAACTATGATGCCGACCGTCTGCCCGAGAATCTTGCCAGCTTCATGCAGGCATATCAGGACTTTGCCGACAATGCCACAGACGGGCAGATTGAAGAGATAAGGCGATGGAAGGCGCAGGAAAAGCATACCGCCGTGGCTCCGCTGATGGAAGAGAAGTGGAACCAAAGTGCACCATATAACAATATGTGTCCAAACTACAGCACAGACAAAAAGACGGTCACCGGCTGTGTAGCAACAGCCATTGCACAGATTCTTCACCATTACAAATGTCCTTCACCACTCATGGCAGAAATTCCAGCCTATACAACTAAATCCTACACTATAACAATGCCTGCAATCAGTGCTGGTGAGCAATATGACTGGCAGAACATGCTGAACGTATATAACGGCAACGAGACTCAAACGCAGAACGATGCCGTGGCAAAGCTGATGCTCCACGTGGGCTGTGCTGTGAAAATGAACTATGGACCTAAAGCATCCAGCGCAAGCGCCACAGCCGAGACTTTCACAAAATATTTCGGCATGGACAAGGAGCTTGTGAGAAAGGTTCAGAGAAACAGCTATAACATCTCGCAATGGGACAAGATGCTGTATGACGAGATTGCAGCAAAGCGCCCCGTACTTTATGAAGGAGTGTCAACAGGCGGAGGACACGCCTTCATTGTTCACGGCTACGATGACGGGCTTTACTTTGTGAACTGGGGCTGGGGCGGTCACAGCGACGGCTATTTCGACATCACCATCCTTAATCCACATAACACAAGCGGTGCCGGAGCCAGTACGTCAAGAGACGGCTACAGCATGAGCAACTCAATGATTATCGGCATAACGCCCGACAACGGTGTGGTGGACGAGGTTTCAACATCTAAAATTACGTCTTACCAGAAGCTTCAAGTGAAAGGTGCTAACATTTCCGGAACAAAAATAACGGCAAATGTTGAGATTACCCCTTTAAACAACAGCCTTGACGGGAAAATAAATGTCAGCGTGGGCTATGCCGACAACAACGGCAAATACGTAAATATCGGCACTCCAAAAGAAATAGACTCAAAAGACTTGCAGCATAATTATTATCTTCAAACCAGCACACAAATATCCTTCCAATACGAAGAAGGCAAGGCATACAAGCTATGCCTTATAGAAAGTATAGACGGACAAAACTGGACCGCATGTGCCGGAGCTGAAACTACATCAATTACTATTAAGATTGAAAACCAGACATTATCTGATGTTTTTCAAAACTATTCGCTCACCGCCACTGCCGCGCTCGACACTGAGAGCGGCGGCTATGCCGGGATGAGCAATACGATAAGCATCACGGTAAACAATTCCGGCGAGAAGGAATATTACGACAAGGTGTACGTAATGGTGAGCACCGGAGAGACAAGACCTGAAGGCTATACTTACTCCACAGGCATCACAGCTCCCGTCAGCGGAAGCACCACATTCGACTTTGCATACACGCCACCGGCAGCAGGAAAATACAACTTCTGGATTTTAGACAGCAAGCTGAACGAAATAGGCAAGAGCAGCATCACATTCCAGTCATCCACTGCCCCCGTGCTTTCGTTTGTATCGATAAAATGCAGCAATGCGTCTGACGAAAAGGTCTATGCTGATTTCCAAGACAATAAAGTGGAAATGAACATGGTGAACGACACAAAGGCTGAATTCGTATTCGAGATAAAGAATGACGGCGGATATTACGAAGGGGCGTTCTATATTTTCAAATATAACATGGCAACAGGAAAATGGAACGGCTATCCCGAAACACTGAAAATACCGGCAAATGCCACAACTACATTCACGTTTACCGTTGAAGGCAACGTGGGCAGCACCGTGGGTGTGATGATTCAGACTGCCTCAGAAGCAGTGCCTATTGCCAGATTAACAGCGACAAACAACCATAAAATTCAAAACAGCGACAAATATTTTACGCTCGGCGACTGCGAAATCTGCTATCTGGCAGGCAACGGCGGCACGGGAATAGCTGACATTAATGCCGAAACAGTGGAAAAGGATGTGTACTACAATCTCCGCGGCGAGAAAGTAAGCAATCCCACAAAAGGCATATACATTAAGAACGGTAAGAAATATCTGTTGAAATAACAGGCTGACACAAACGCTGCATGACCATCAGAGAAGCAATAGCAAGAATAAGACGCACAGGAAGCTCACGGGGATTTGGCATACAGTCGCCCAGCGACTACAGCTTTGTATGCGACATTGTGAACTGCCGCTATCCCTATTATGCCTACAGCAGCCTGAAGAAAACCGTTGCCGGCATATCAAAGCAAGAGCGGAAAAAGGCAGAGCTACTGTTCAGAATCGCAAACTTCATGCAGCCGGACGTCACGGTGAACCTGGGAATGGAGCAGTGGTATGAGACGTATATATCGAGCGCCTGCAAACGGACAAGGATATACAGCGGAAGCAGAGCGTGCGGCATTGATGGCGGCAAGCAGCCAAACGGCACATGCCGCAGGCTGCTGCTCGCTTCATGCCGCGCAGCAGCCCGCGACACTGATTTATGCCAAGAAATAAAAGACGGGACAATTCTGATTGCCGACGGCATAGCCACTGACAATAACGCACGCCGGCAATGGGAAACGATAGCCAACGACGAACACAGCACACTGGTGTTCGACCTCTACGACATTGGCATAGTTATTGCTGACAAGAAAAGAAGCAAGACAACATACAGAATAAACTATTGACAAGGATATGAAGATAACAAAAGTGTACACACGCCACGGCGACAAGGGCATGACCGACCTCGTGGGCGGCGAGAGAGTGAGCAAGGCAAGCCGCAGGCTCGAAGCCTACGGCACCGTGGACGAGCTGAACAGCCACCTGGGGCTGCTCGCCGCAATGATTGGCGAGGGCGACGACCAGAGGGCAGTGACAAGAATACAGAGCACACTGTTCAACGTATGCACCAACCTTGCCACCGACCAGAGCACCACCCCGCTCTATCCCTCGGCACACGTAGACCCGAAAGAGACAGAATTTCTGGAGCATCAGGTGGACGACATACAGGCACTGCTGCCCGAAAGGCACGGATTCATACTGCCCGGGGGCTGCATGGCGGCAGCGCAGTGTCATGTGTGCCGCACAGTGTGCCGGCGCGCCGAGCGGTGCATCGTGGCTCTCGGCGAAGTGGCGCAGATAAGCCCCGAAGTACTGCAATATGTTAACAGACTGAGCGATTATCTGTTCGTTTTAGCAAAAAAGATTAATTTTAGCAAGGGTATAAGCGAAAAAATATGGGAAAACCCTTGTAAATAGAAAAATAATGTGTACTTTTGCGGTCAAAAAATAAAAACGTAAAGATTTAAGCTATGTATTGGACACTTGAATTGGCATCAAAACTGGAGGATGCTCCATGGCCTGCCACCAAAGAAGAACTTATAGACTATGCCACCCGCTCGGGCTGCCCTCTGGAAGTGCTGGAGAATCTTCAGGAGATAGAGGACGAGGGCGACATCTACGACAGCATTGAAGACATCTGGCCCGACTACCCATCAAAGGAAGACTTCCTTTTCAACGAGGACGAGTACTAACTGCTTATCATGCACAAGCGGTTAGCACTGATATTTGCTGCACTATGGATTTCATTGTCTGAAATGAGCGCGCAGTATGATGCCGCGTATGCTCATTATTGGGCAATGGAGACATCGTTTAACCCTGCCGCCACCGGCAAGGAAAAGAAAATCAATGTCACCGCCGCATACAACAACACCCTGACGGGATTTGAGAACAATCCCCGCACCATGTACGCATCTGCCGACATGCCGCTGTATGCCATAGGCAGCTTTCACGGTGTGGGTGCCCTGTTTCAGAACGACCAGATAGGTCTGTTCACACACACCAAGATGTCGCTGCAATACTCCTACAAGCATACGCTGTTTGGCGGTATGCTCAGCATAGGAGCGCAGGTGGGCATGCTAAGCGAGAAGTTCGACGGGACAAAGGTTGACACCGACACCCCCGACGACCCAGCATTCCCGTCGACCGAGGTCAACGGCAGCGCCATGGACTTTGGCGCAGGCATATACTATGTCCATGGCAGGGCATACGCCGGACTGTCGGTGCAGCATCTCAACTCGCCCATGGTGGAACTGGGCGAAAGAAACAATTTTAAGATTGACCCTACATATTATTTTACGGGAGGATACAATATTAATCTGAAAAATCCGTTTATATCTATACAGCCTTCGGCATTGGTGCAGTATGACGGAACGGAGCTGCGCGCCGACATCACGGCAATAGCGCGCTACACCCACGACAAGAAAATGCTTTACGGCGGACTGGGCTACAGCCCCACCAACTCGGTGACAGTATATGTGGGCGGAAACTTCCACGGCATCAGGCTGGGCTACAGCTACGAGGTCTACACCTCGGCAATAAGCATGGGCAACGGCAGCCATGAGGTGTTTGTGGGCTATCAGACCGACATCAACATAGGCAAGAAAGGCCGCAACCTGCACAAGAGCGTAAGACTGCTGTAACCAGACTTGAAACTGGTGACACGACATATTTTCATATTAATATAAAAAACAGAACCGTAAAACCATAAGAATGAATTTTTCGAAAACTATATCAACCGCACTGGTGGCTGTTGTGGTAATCACCACGCAGATTTCATGTTTTGGCGGACGCATGGCGTCATCGTCGGGAGGCGAGGTGACAGGTGTGAGCGGCAAAGCGTTCACAGAGCCTACCCCTTACGGCATGACACTCGTAAAGCGCGGACACCTGCGAATGGGAATAGAGAAACAGGACAGCCTGTGGGGCATGGAAACTCCGGTGAGAGACATCTCTGTGGAGGGTTTCTGGATGGACGAGACTGAGATTACCAACTCGCAATACCGGCAGTTTGTAAACTATGTGCGCGACTCAATTCTGCGCGAGCGACTTGCCGACCCGGCATACGGCGGCGATGAGACCTACAAGATTGAGGAAGACAAGAACGGCGACCCCGTCACACCGCACCTGAACTGGAAGAAGCCGCTGCCGCGCAAGCCCAACGAGGACGAACAGCGTGCATTTGAGAGTCTCTATGTCACCAATCAGGTGACAGGCGAGAAGATGCTCGACTGGCGGCAGATGAACTACCGCTACGAGATATACGACTACACCGAGGCGGCAAAGCGCAAATACCGCCCCAAGCACTCGGAGCGCGTGCTCAACACCGACATAAAGGAAAATCCCAACGAGCAGATCTGGATTTCAAAGGACACTGCATACATCGACGATGAGGGAAGGATAGTGCAGCAGACCATCAACCGCGAATACACCGGCGAATGGGACTTCCTCAACACCTATATAGTAAATATATACCCCGACACCACATGCTGGGTGAACGACTTCCCCAATGCCGACAACGAAGTGTACATGCGCAACTATTTCAGCAATGCAGCCTACAACGACTACCCCGTGGTGGGAGTGACATGGGAGCAGGCTAACGCCTTCTGCGCATGGCGCACCGAGTATCTGCTGAAGGGACTTGGCTCGGCTGCACGCTATGTGCAGCGCTACCGTCTGCCTACAGAGGCAGAATGGGAGTATGCCGCAAGAGGCAAGGACCAGAACGAATTTCCATGGGACAACAACGATGTGGCAAGCGGCAAGGGATGCTTCTTTGCCAACTTCAAGCCCGACAACGGCAACTACACCAAAGACGGCAACCTGATAACAAGCAAGGTGGGGATATACGCATCAAACAGCAACGGGCTCTACGACATGGCAGGCAACGTGGCTGAATGGACAAGCACCATCTACACTGAGGCAGGAGTGGAGGCTATGAACGACATCAACCCGCAGCTGAAATACAATGCTGCCATTGAGGACCCATACCGAATGAAGAAAAAGAGCGTGAGGGGAGGCTCGTGGAAAGACCCCGAAAGCTACATACGCTCGGCATGGCGTACATACGAATATCAGAACCAGCCACGGGCATACATCGGATTCCGCTGTGTGCGCAGCCTGGCAAACACCACAAGTGAGAAATCAAAAAAGAGCAAGAAAAGATGACACAGTACAGTAAAATAAACATTATATACCTGCTCCAGAAATGGATTGACAGCGTGCCAGGACAGACTTTCCTCAACTATGCATACAGTTGGGGCGCAAGTATAGTGATTCTCGGAACTCTCTTCAAGCTCACTCACCTGCCTGGCGCAAACATAATGCTTTATATCGGCATGGGCACCGAGGTGCTGGTGTTCTTCATTTCGGCATTCGACCGCCCGTTTGACAAGACGGCAATAGGCATGGACCTGCCAACACACCTGGAGGATGAGGAAAATGAAGGAGAAGTAGGAGAAGTAGGAGAAGTAAGAGGAGTAGGAAATTCAGAAGCTATGGGAATTTCTGGAGGACAAGAAATCACATTTGCCCAATCAGCCCAATTCGCCACATCTGCCCCATCTGCCCCATCACTCAACACAGAGAGTATGCAGGAGGCTACAGCCAGCTATGTGGAGGAACTGAAGACCCTCACCGAAACACTCCAAAAGGTGTCAGAGCAAAGCCGCCGCCTCACTCAGGACTCAGAGGAGATGGAGAATCTCAACCGCACACTCACCGGCATCTGCAAGATTTACGAAATGCAGCTCAAGAGCGCAAGCTCTCAGATAGGCACCATTGATGAAATCAACGGTCAGACGCGCAAGCTGGCAGAACAGATTACGGAGCTGAACAAGATTTACGCCCGTATGATTGAGTCGATGACAGTGAACAAATAAAACAACATTTTAAACAGCAAGGATGGCTATAAAGAAAAAACCGGTATCGCCGCGTCAGAAAATGATTAATCTGATGTACGTCGTACTCATGGCAATGCTTGCCCTCAACGTGTCCACCGAGGTGCTTGAGGGATTCTCTGTTGTGGAGGAAAGCCTCAACCGCACCACCCAAAACTCGACAAAGGAGAATCAGGGAATTTATAATGACCTTGAATCCCAACTGAAGGCAAACCCGGCAAAAGTAAAAGCATGGTTTGACAAAGCACAGGAGGTGAAGCGCATGAGCGACTCGCTCTACAACTTCGCGGAGCAGCTCAAGACAGCCATAGTGAAAGAGGCGGACGGTGACGACGGTGACATTCACAACATAAAGAACAAGGAAAGTCTTGAGGCTGCCAACCAGGTGATGCTGGCTCCGGGACGTGGACAGGGCAAAAACCTGTACAACGCCATCAACTCATTTCGCAACCGTATTCTGAGAATGGTCACCAGCGAGGAACAGCGTACCATAATAGCCAGTAACCTGACCACGGAGATTCCAGCCAACGCCGTAACCATGGGAAAAAACTGGCAGGAATATATGTTTGAGGACATGCCTGTGGCTGCTGCCGTGACACTGCTGTCAAAGCTGCAGAGCGACGTACGCTACGCTGAGGGCGAGGTGCTGCACACGCTTGTGGCAAACATTGACGTAAAAGACATCCGCGTGAACTCACTCAACGCATACGTGATACCCAATGCACAGACCATAGTGAGAGGCGACAAGTTCTCGGCACAGATTGTAATGGCGGCAGTGGACACCACACAAGTGCCAGACATATATATAGGAAACACGCGCGTGAACCTGAAGAACGGACTCTACGAGACCGTATGCGGACGCACGGGCGACTTCACACTTGCCGGATTCATTGAGACCGTGAACGGCAACGGCGACAAGATACGCCGCGACTTCAGTCAGAAATACACCGTGGTGGACCCGAGCGCAACAGTTTCGGCTGACCTGATGAACGTGCTCTACGCCGGATACAACAACCCCATAAGCGTGAGTGTCCCAGGTGTGCCGCTCAACAAGATTTCAGCAAGCATTAGCGGTGGAACGCTCACCCCGGTAGCTCCGGGCAAATACATAGCCCGTCCAGGCGCTGTGGGCAAAGACGTGACTATCACAGTGTCGTCGACCAACACGGGCAAGGCACAGCAAATGGGACAGTTCACCTTTCACGTGCGCAAACTTCCCGACCCGACGGCATTCATAGCCATGGCTGACGAGCACGGCAATCCCAGCCGCTACCGTGGCGGTGCATTGAGCAAGGCAAGCCTGATGGGAGCCAGCGGCATCAACGCCGCCATTGACGACGGCATACTCGACATAGCGTTTAAGGTGCTGAGTTTCGAGACTGTGTTCTTCGACAACATGGGTAATGCCGTACCTATGGTAAGCGACGGAGCGCAATTCTCCGCACGACAGAAGGACACCTTCCGCAAGCTGACACGCAACCGCCGCTTCTACATCTCACGCATCACTGCCGTGGGTCCCGACGGCATACAGCGCAAGCTCAACGCCTCGATGGAGGTGATAGTGAAATGAAGAATGAAGAATGAAGAATGAAGAGTGAAGAATCAAATAGCTTAACCCATTTTTCACGATGCGTTTGCAGACTAATTACAGATTATAAATTTACGAATTGATATAATGAGGAAGATATTACTGACGATGATTATGGCGGCTATCGCCATCGGAATAGAGGCACAGCCTGCCAAACGCCGTGCTGAGGCAAACGCTGCGGCAAAGAACCAGACGCAGAGCCAAGGTATGTCGCGCCGCGCCCAGCTGATGTACCCCACAGCTCTGGAGATGCCGGAGGATGTGGTGTGGAGACGTGACATCTACCGTGAGATTGACCTTAACCAGGACGACAATGCGGGGCTTTATTATCCTGTAGAGGTGGTGGAAAAGCAGATGAACCTGTTCACATATATCTTCAAGTTGGCGCTCAACGGCTATATCCCCGTGTATGAATACCGTCTTGACGGCAACGAAGTGTTCAGCAACGAGTCAAAGGTGACGATGAAGACAATCCTCGACAACTATCACATCTTCTATGAGGAGAAGAACGGCAAGCTGCGTGTTGACAACAGCGACATACCGTCGTCGGAAGTAAAGATGTACTATCTCAAGGAGAGCGCATACTTCAATCAGGCAAACTCCACCTTCCACCGCAAGGTGCTGGCACTGTGCCCCATCATGGTGCGCGATGATGACTTTGGCGGCGAGCCTGCCAAGTATCCGCTGTTCTGGGTGAAATACAGCGACCTGGCGCCTTTCCTCAGCCGCCAGACCGTGATGACCAGCAATCTCAACAATGCCGCGGTGATGACCATGGAGGACTTTTTCACCATGAATAAATACAAGGGCAAGATATACAAGACCAACAACATGCTCGGCAGGACTCTGGCGCAATACTGTCCCAACGACAGCGCACTGGCAAAGGAGCAAAAGAAAATAGAGAATGAGCTTGCTATGTTTGAGAAAAACATTTTTGGCGACCAGGCTAAAAAGGATTCTCTCGACAGCATTGCAAAGCTCGACCCTAAGACGGTGAAGGCTACGAAGAAAAAAACTACGGGACGCAGAAGCGGCAGCAACACAAAGAGCGTGAAAGCAAAACGCCCTAAGTCTTCTTCTTCATCATCCTCTTCGTCAGGAGCACGTATGACCGTGCGCCGCCAGCGGCACTAAAAACAGATTATGTATTCGCTGCTGCTTGCCATAGGCTCGTTTTTCACATTCATGGAACTGAACTGTGAGAACCTGTTCGACTGTTATCACGACAGTCTGAAAAACGACTATGAATATTTGCCCACAGGCAGCAGGCGGTGGACTCCCGGAAAATATTGGCACAAGGTGAACAGCATAGCCAAAGTGGTGATTGCCTGTTCACCTTCTTTTGACAACGACACCCGTCTGCCCGACCTCGTGGCGCTATGCGAGGTGGAAAATGACACGGTGATGACAGCGCTCACTAAGCGCAGCCTGTTGCGCAATGCCCACTACAGATACCTCATGACAAATTCGGAGGATCAGCGCGGCATAGATGTCGCCCTACTCTACCGCGAGACATTTACGCCAATACGTCATTACCCATTAAGAATAAAGCGCAAGGAAGACATGCGCCCCACGCGGGATATTCTTTATGTAAGCGGAACGATGAACTCACATGACACCCTGCACATATTCGTACTCCACGCTCCCAGCCGACTGGGAGGCGAAATGAAAAGCCGTCCGTTCCGCATGGCTGTGGCACAACGGCTGTGCGAGTCAACCGACAGTATAACGGCTATAAATCCTGATGCCAACATAATAATAGCCGGCGACTTCAACGACTATGCCGGCGACGCTCCACTGCGGGCAATTGCCACCCACAACCTGCACGACGCAACCGCCAAGGCAAAAGGCAAGAACGGGGCTAAAGGCACCTACCGCTATAAGGGAAGATGGGGCAGTCTGGACCATATTTTCGTGAGTGAAACGATACGTCAGCGCATTCATTCGGTATATATCAACGACATGCCGTTTCTCACCGAAGATGATAAAACACACGGCGGCAGAAAACCCTGCCGCACATACAACGGTCCCAAGTATCAGCGCAACGGATTCAGCGACCATCTGCCGCTGGTGATGAATATCAATATTCAAGAAGTTAAAGGACAAGTCACTACAGATAAAGAATGGATTCAGGCCCCATATTAAAAAGAAGGTCGAGAATGCTGAGGTTAGGAATGAACCCGTGCTTACGGGCAAACACCTGATAGTAAGGACGGGGAATGAAACTGCCGTCGGGCAACGGGTGCTTAGGGTCGATAACTTCGCGGTAGTCGGCAAATTCAGGCTCCTGAGCATACTGTTGGGAACGGCTGATACGCTTGCCGCTTAAATCCACATCAAGCAAACCGCACATTACACTATATATAGCCTCGTTGTAGTCGAGCAGATAATCCCACCGCTGTTCGTAAAACTGCCGTATGTCGTCGGCATAATACTCAAAGAAAGCGCTATCGCTATATGCCGCCACCAAGGCGTGCCAGTGAACATGGCGCCAGTTGCCGTGGTCGCTTATGCGCATATCCTTCATGGCGGTGTGGTGAAGCGGCGTGGCTGAGGGACGCTCCACAGGTATGGTGAGAGCCTCAACGCCGTTGGCACCGGCAATCAGGCAGCGGTTGCGGAATGTTTGCTTTCGGTAACTGTCGTGTTGCTCAATCAATATGGTTTCGGCCCTGTTCAGCTTTTGATACCACTGCACAGGACCGAAATATGCAGATGACAGGATAACGCTCTTCGACTCCACCGCCGCGTTCTTTGATTCTGCCATCCCGTTTTTTATTTTATGTTGTCAACAAGGTTGAACAGACGGTTCCACCTCACGCCGCGGCCGTCGGGGTCGCTGCTCCACCAGATGAATATCGGCTTGCCCACGATGTGGTCCTCGGGCACAAATCCCCAATAGCGCGAGTCGGCAGAATTATGGCGGTTGTCACCCATCATCCAGTAGTAATCCATCTTGAACGTGTAGCTCCTTGCCTCCTTGCCGTTGATCATTATCTTGCCGTCGTCGGTGATATTGAGGTCGTTGCCTTCATACACCCTTATCGGGCGCTCATAGATTGCTATGTTGTCGAGCGTGAGGTTGATGCTCTTGCCTTTTGCCGGAATCCACACAGGACCGTAGTTGTCGCGCGTCCAGTGCTTGTTGCCATTGACAGGATATATATCGGTGTCGTCGCAGTCGGTGTTGAGAGTTATCGACTCAACAATATCCTTGCGCGCTGCCAGCACCGCCACGGCGTGCTTGGTAAGCGGCATATAGCCTGCAGTGTTAAGGCTCATAAGGTCTTCATTCGAGATGCCCAGCTCGTCCACCAGCTCCTCGGGTATTCGCTGCTTCAGCTGTACATAGTATGTGTACTGCACATTCTCTGGCTCTTTGTTTGCCTTGCCGTCGAGATACACCACGCGGTTCTTTATCTGCAGAGTCATGCCCGGCAGTCCCACGCAGCGCTTCACATAGTTCTCGCGGCGGTCAACGGGGCGGCTGTCCACCATGCCGAACTCCAGCTGGTTGAGGTTCACGTCCTCACGGCCTATGCGGTAAATCTCGTTGTAGTATTTTATGCGCTGCAGCGCAGTGAGCGAATCGGGATTGGGGCGGTTCATCCACGACTGCATGCCGCGTCCGTAGACTATCTGATAGAAAAAGTCGGCATACTGCGGATTGGTGAAGATGGTGTCGCCGGCAGGATAGTTGAACACCACAATATCGTTGAGCTGCACCTTGCCCAGTCCCTCTGCACGGCGATATTCCCACTGCGGCCACTCTATGTAGCTCTTGCATTCCACCACAGGCAGGGTGTGCTGAGTCAATGGCATGGTGAGCGGAGTCTGCGGAATGCGCGGCCCGTAGCTCATCTTGCTCACAAACAGATAGTCGCCCGTGAGCAGTGATTTCTCAAGCGAGCTCGACGGAATGACGTAGTTCTGGAAGAAGAACAGGTTGATGAAGTACACTGCCACAAGGGCAAACACCAAGGCGTCGACCCACGACATGACAAATCTCACCACAGGGCTCTCAGCCTCTTTCCACCACTGCCACTTTATCTTCTTCGTGATATAAACGTCGAAGATAAACGGTATCACAATGATGCCCAGCCAGCTCTTGAGCCACACAAGGAACGCGATATACAGTGCCAGGACAACGATGAACTTTGTCCACTGCACTTTCATGTTGATAGGTTTCTTTTTTGTATCCATCGCCTTAGAACTTATACATGTCGCTAATGGTGAGCAATCCGCTGTGCTCCTTTGTGAACTCTGCAGCCAATACTGCACCCAAAGCAAAGCCCTGACGGTTGTGGGCATCGTGGGTAATGGTTATCATATCCGCCTCGCTGTTGTAGGTGATGGAGTGAATACCCGGCACCTCACCCTCGCGGATGCTGTCGATTCGCAGCACGCCGGGAGCCACCTCCTCACTGCCCGTAACAGTTCCGTCGGGAGCGGTGAGCGTGCCCACAGCCCATGAATCCTTACGGTCAAGATTGCTGATAATCTCCTCAGCAAGAGTTATGCCCGTACCCGAGGGATGGTCGAGCTTGTGAATGTGATGGGTCTCCACCTCTGTGACATCGTACTGCTCAAATCCGTTCATAATCTTTGCCAGATACCTGTTGACGGCAGAGAATATCGCCACGCCGATGGAGTAGTTGGAAGCCCAGAACAGCGTGTTGCCCTCCTTGCCGCACATACGCTCCACATCCTCCTTGTGGTCGCTGATCCATGCGGTGGAGCCGCTCACCACCTTGACGCCGTGGCTGAAGGCGCGCACAATGTTTCCGTATGCCGTATGTGGAGCGGTAAACTCTATCGCCACATCTGCCGATGCAAACTCGGGACTGTCAAAATCCTCCTGGTTGTCAATGTCTATAATGCTCACAATCTCATGTCCGCGGCCGAGGGCAATCTTCTCAATCATCTTGCCCATCTTGCCGTAACCTATCAATGCTATTTTCATATACTTTAAAATAACGTTAGCTTTATTTACAATTATTGAATGTGCAAAGTTACTGTAAATCATACGAACCACAAAACAAATTAACTTTATTTATTTTTATTTCCTGTCAATATTGTAATATTTCTCTAGCTCTACAGAATTTTTTCTCTCGCTCTACAGAATTTAAAATATTGCGCTACAAAAAAGAGAAAGCCGGCATGAGAAAAATTTTAAGCCCGATTCCGGCAGAAAATCACAGTCACATAGTCTGTTTTCTCCTTTTCTTTTGGTGATAAAAGAAAAAATTCGTATATTTGCAGCGTAAAACAAAAAAACAACAAACAGGAGGCAAAAATATGAAAACAGACATAGAGATAGCGGAGAGCACCCCGCTTAAGAAAATCGGAGAGATAGCCGACATGGCAGGAATAGGGGCGGAAAACATTCTGCCCTACGGTCACTACATGGCAAAGATTCCACTGGAGCAAATCGATGAGGAGCGCGCCAAGAAGAGCAATCTTGTGCTCGTGACCAGCATCACCCCCAGCAAGGCTGGCAACGGAAAGACTACGGTGTCACTTGGACTGACGCTCGCACTGAACCGCATAGGCAAACGCGCCATCGTGGCACTGCGCGAGCCCTCGCTCGGTCCGTGCTTCGGAATGAAGGGCGGAGCCGCAGGAGGAGGCTACAGCCAGGCACTGCCTATGGAGAACATCAACCTGCACTTCACCGGCGACTTCCACGCCATCACATCGGCAAACAACATGATTGCCGCCCTGCTCGACAACTATATCTACCAGAACCGGTACGACGGGGGAGGCATGAAGCAGATTCTGTGGCGCAGGGTGATGGACGTGAACGACCGCTCGCTGCGCAACATCGTGACGGGACTTGGCGGACGGCTCAACGGAGTGCCCACAGAGACAGGCTTCGACATCACGCCGGCAAGCGAGATAATGGCAATACTCTGTCTCTCGACAAGCCTCGAAGACCTGCGCCGCCGCATCGGCAAGATTCTCCTCGGATTCACCGCCGACGGCAAGCCGTTCACCGTTGAGGACCTTGGAGTGACGGGAGCCATAACCCTTTTGCTCAAGGACGCCATAAAGCCCAACCTGGTGCAGACAACAGAAAACACTCCGGCGATAATCCACGGCGGTCCGTTCGCAAACATTGCTCACGGCTGCAACTCCATCCTCGCCACAAAGATGGCAATGTCGTACAGCGACTACACAATAACTGAGGCAGGATTCGGTGCCGACCTCGGAGCAGAGAAGTTCTTCGACATAAAGTGCCGCAAGGCTGGACTGTGTCCTAAGGCAACAGTGATAGTGGCAACGGCTCAGGCTCTGAAGCTGCACGGCGGTGTGGACGAGAAACTGATAAAGGAGCCTAACATAGAGGGACTGAAGCGAGGATTTGCCAATCTGGACAAGCATGTGAGCAATATGCAGAGCTACGGACAGAGCGTAATCGTGACCTTCAACCGCTATGCTACCGACACCGATGAGGAGATGGCACTGGTTCGCGAGCACTGCAGGGAGATTGGCGTGGGCTTTGCCGAGAACAACGTGTTTGCCGAGGGCGGCAAGGGCGGCGAGGAGCTGGCACGGCTGCTGGTGGACACCGTGGAGAACAATCCCTCGAAGCCGCTGCACTTCTGCTACGAGGACAACGAGGACGTGAGGCAAAAGATATGGAAGGTGTGCCGCAACATCTACGGGGCAGCTTCTATAGAATACTCGCCAGCGGCAAAGAACAAGATGAAGCTAATCAAGGACATGGGAGTGGACCACTATCCCGTGTGCATAGCCAAGACACAATATTCGTTCTCAGCCGACCCCAAGGCATACGGCTACATGAAGGATTTCCCGATGCACGTCCGCGACATCGTGATAAACAACGGCTCGGAAATGAACGTGGTGATAATGGGCGACATGATGCGTATGCCAGGACTGCCAAAGAGTCCGCAGGCAAACCGCATAGACATCGTCGACGGAAGAACCGTGGGACTGAGCTGACTTTTTAAATGAAGAATGAAGAGTGAAGAATGAAGAATCTTATGAAGAGTAAAGAAACGTAAGTTCGACTAAGTCAATGAAGAATCCTATAGTAATAAAGAGTGAAAATGAAAAGTAAAGAATTTATACACAGAGGCTGTAAACTTATAAATAATCGGGAGAACCCGATTATCAGATCGCTTTGCGAAAAGATTCTTCATTCTTCACTCTTCATTGACTTCGTCGATTTTCGGCTGCACCTCAGTAAAGCTCAAGCAAGCTTGGCTCTCCATTCGGTTTGCACGAAATTTCTTCATCTAAAATCATTACTTATTTGCCTGATTCTTCATTCTTCACTCTTCATTCTTCATTTACATTCCCAAACCCTCACCCTTCGCACGCCGCATTTCGCAATCGGACTATTGAGCAACACCGACTCTATCAGCGGCGTGCAAATGGGTCTGTTCAGCAATTTTGCCAACAAGATGAACGGTGTGCAGCTGGCACCGCTCGCCAACGCCTGCACCACCGAGCTGAAGGGCATACAGCTGAGCGGAGTAAGCAATATTTCCACAGGCGTCAGAAAAGGCATGCAGATTGCCGCGCTCACCAACGTATGCTCTGAAAACATGCGCGGACTGCAGATTGCCGCATACAACTATGCCGACAGCCTGAGCGGCTCACAGTTCGGACTGATAAACTTCTGCATACACCATCCCCGCGGCGTTCAGGTGGGACTGATAAACTACAGCCGCGACACCACAGCCCACAAGATAGGACTGGTGAACATCAACCCCAAGACCCGGATGGACTTGCTTGCATTTCTCGGCACATCGAGCAAACTGAACATGGCACTGCGCTTCCGCAACCGAAGCACCTATAATATAATAGGTATGGGAACCCACTACATGGGAATCGACGAGAAGTTCTCGGGAGCCATCTACTACCGCATCGGTCAATATTTCAAAATAAACCGCCGCTTATCACTAAGCGGCGACATCGGCTATTATCATGTGGAAACATTTGAGGAGAACAATGACGCAAAGCCCGAGCGGCTTTACTCGCTCCAGGCAAGGCTGAATGCCGACTACAAGATTTCTCCCACGCTCGGAGCCTTTATGTCGTTAGGCTACGGCGACACTCGCTATTACAGCCACAACAGGCACTACCGCAGCAGGCTTATATTTGAAACCGGACTGACATTCAATCTGCGCAACAGAACCACGGAAGAAAAGACTCTACCCGTAAAAAACAGCCCCCAACGTATGCCGTCGCTCTACGAAGACGTGCAAAAGAATTCCATCTTTGCCTTCGACAATCCTGAGAATAAGAAAAAACATCCGTGGCGTGCCGCCATTGAGACCTTCGGCATCAACGTTGCCGTGCAGAGCTTCGACCGCTTTGTGCTCAATGCCGACTTTGCACAGATAAATTTCAAGACCATCCGCCACAACATCGAGACTGGATTTGTGTGGGACAACGACCAGTTCTCCACCAACCTGTTCGCACATCCCTATCACGGCGGACTTTACTTCAATGCCGCCCGCAGCAACGGGCTCACCTTCTGGGAGTCTGCTCCCTATGCTTTCTGCGGCAGCCTGATGTGGGAAACAATATGCGAGACAGAGCCGCCGGCAATCAACGACCTCATGGCAACCACCGTGGGCGGCATTGCCATAGGAGAAGTTACCCACAGAATATCAGCACTGGTATACGATGACCGCAAGCGTGGCTGGAGCCGTTTCTGGCGCGAGTTTCTCGGTGGAGTAATCTGTCCCATCGGGGCGCTCAACCGTATCATCAGCGGCGACGCATGGAAGGTGCGTCACGAATACTACAAGTATCACGACTACGACCGGCTGCCGGTGCATGCGCAGATTGGCGTAGGCTACCGTTATCTTGCCGACAACAACTCGCTGTTCCGAGGTGAGGGAACCCCATACATCAACGTGGCTCTCGACTACGGCGACCCGTTCAACGAGGAAGAGCGCAAGCCTTACGACTACTTCACCGCCGACATCACCTTCGGGCTGAGCAGCAACCAGCCGCTTGTGAGCAGCATCCATCTTTTGGGCAGACTGTGGGGAGCACCGGTAAGGACTGGCAAGATACAAACCGAATTCGGACTGTTCCAGCATTTCAACTACTACGACTCACAGCCTGTGAAAGACGGCACCAGCCTCGTTCCATATCGCATAAGCGAGGCAGCCTCGGCGGGCCCCGGTCTTATATGCCGTTTCCCCGGCGCAGGTAACCTCACCCGTCTGGAGCAGCGCATCTTTGTCAACGGCATTCTTCTCGGCGGAAGTCTCACCGACCACTACAACGTGATTGACCGCGACTACAACATGGGAAGCGGCTACAGCGCAAAGACAAGCACCTTGCTCGGATTCGGCAAATACGGATTCCTCTCAGTGCTTGCCGACTACTACCGCATTTTCACATGGAAGGGTTACAAGGACTCCGACCTCGAAACTGTAGACCCGATATATCTCAATGCCCAGGGCGACAAGAGCAACGCCACGCTCCTGGTGGTCAGTGCCCATTCGCAATGGAACCTTACCAACAGAATAGCGCTTGAACTCACTGCGTCACACTACTGGCGATACACTCACTATGCACGCCACAACAACATCAGCAGCAACACCTTCGCCGTAAGGATGGGACTGGTGTTTAAGCTGTAGAAAGTAAAAGAATAGAATTGATTCAAGCCAATTTACTTAATACTGCCATTGAACTGGCAGCGGACGGAGCAGCGAGAGCAGAGACCAAGCTCGCTTGAACTATGCCGAGTCGTGACTTTTGCCGATGGTCAAAAGTAGACATTGAAGACAAAGTCAACAAGTGGGGCTGCTCAACCACATGTAGGCACTGGTGTGGAGGCTCAACGTCAGACTTGCTTTGGAGATACAAATACAAGAATCCCAAGAAACAAACAACCATAAAGCGACATTAGTTTGCAAAATATGTCGGTTTTTGAACCAAATTTAAGCTAAAACACCTTTTTGACATCATCAAATTGCAGATTCTCGTCCATTTATGCGAGAGTCTGCAATTATTTTTATACCTTTGTGGTCAAAAGATGACAATTATCATAAAGAAAAGTCTTTCATAATAAATGTAACTTATGGGAATAACAGTGGAAGAAAATGACTTAGAGGCTGCTCACCCTACAGGAGTAAAACATCTTATATCAAGACGCAGAATCACCATTCCAAGGTATGAGATTGTCATTTTATGCCATGATACGATGGTTTCAAGCAGAGTCGCATTTACAGGAATGGGCTGTGAAGATTCATAAACACTACTGTGGAAAAGTTATAAGAACACTATAAATGATATCATAACGCAACACTATGGCAGAATACATCAAAAGAGAAATGCCGGACATGGACGGCAGCGGAGAAAAAAAATGCTACTATAAGGTCAAGACTTATAGCAATCTCAGCTCCAAAGATTTTGTAAAGAAGATATGTTATCCCGGTTCCGGATTGAGCCAGGGGGAAGTCGCCAAAGTAATATGCCATGTGGTTTACGAAATGAAACGATGGCTTGCAGAAGGCCATACGATCACCATCGACGGGCTTGGGACATTCAGTCTTTCGATTGGTGTGATGGACGACGATGAAGTAGAGGACTTTGAGGGCAACGGAAAGAAAGTGACAGCCAGGCGGATTGGCGTGCGCGGTGTGAATTTCCGTCCTGAAAAGCAGATGGTGAGAGGCATCAGTCGTGCATGCAAGCTGCATAAAGGATATGAATTGCCCAACAACCGCTCTCCCTACACGCGTGACGAGCGTCTGAAACTGGCACAAAACTATATTACCGAGCACCATTTCATGCGGGTGAGGGATTATGAGGCAATGACTGGACTTCCCCATTCCACAGCCGCCAACGAGCTACGTAACTTTTGCGTGCAACCTACGGGAATCACTTTTGAAGGAAGAGGAAACACCAAGGTTTATGTGAAACGGTAGATGGTTGAAATGGCTGACACCCGTACAACGTGAGAAAATAAAAACTATTATCAATAAGATACCACAAAGAATATATGGCATATTATTCAAAAACGATACAAGAGGAAGAACTCAAGAACAAAGTACGTGAAGACTGGTTCTCGGGTTACGACAATACCGCAATCCAAGGTAAGGTGGATTTTTACGTTGGTCATGAGAACAAAGTCTTCCTATGGGCAGAAGCCAAACGTGGAGTAAAGCGAGATATCTATGAGTTGTTTGTACAGCTTATACTCACCATAGGCAGGGACCACCGCTTTAACGAACTGGAAGCCCCAGATTATCTTGGTTCTTTTGATGCCGAGAAGATAGGCTTTGTGCATTACGACGAGATTTCCGAGGTGTTTGAGTTAAACGATTTCAATTGGCAAGTCACTCCATCTAATCGCACTACTAAAGAGTTCAAGCATCTTTATGAATTGTTGCATGACAAATTGAAGAATCATGTGTTCATCTTCAATTTCGAGCAACAGGGTGACAGTCTTCGTTTCTTTATCAAAGACAAATTCTCTTTACAAGGGCGACGTGCTTCAAAAATTAATGTAAACAAGAACAACTTTCCTCATATCTACCGCCGTTGGCTGAAGGAAGTAAAACCAACACTTTCTATTGACTGGGAAGACTTGAAACCGCGAGGAATATATGATTGTGATTTCTTTTTAGCCGACTTAATGTCGCAAGAAAACACAACATTATTGGAAAATCTATCTGTCCTATTGAAACTTGACCATTACAAAGTTGTAACAGGACATAAACAAGGCGGTCTGCCGCTATTTACAAACATAGACTTCAACGACGGGCAGATGGCACATCGCTTGTTTTGGCAAAGATACAAGCGACCACCACGCGAGGAATATAGGGACTATATCATAGAGCGATCTGACAGGTTACGCCCACAGAACGTGCGAATGTATCATGGAGCCTACTTTACGCCGTTACAATGGGTAGAAAAAGCACAGGAATATCTTGCCTTGGAACTTGGTGAAGATTGGCAGGACAAATATTATGTCTGGGATTGTGCTGCTGGTACAGGCAATCTACTGGCAGGTTTAGTAAATAAAAGCAATTTGTGGGCATCTACATTAGAGCAAGCTGATGTTGCCACTATGAACCAACGAATAGATGACGGCTTCAATTTGTATAAGAACCATGTCTTTCAGTTTGATTTCTTGAATGACTTTCTGTTTGACCATACTGATGATGAGGGGGAATTCAAGCAGTCAAAAATTCCTCTGCCTCTTCAAGAAATTCTCAGAGATGAAGAAAAACGCAAAAGACTCGTCATCTTCATCAACCCGCCGTTTAAGGAGGCTGCTACAAAGACTACAGTAAAAGGTACTGGTGAAAATGCTACAGGAGTAGCCGTCAACTCAAAAGTATATAAAACTTATGCTGGTAAATGGGGGATATCCTGCCGTGAACTGTTTGCACAATTTATGATTAGGATTCACGAAAAGATCAATGGCTGTAAAATAGGACAGTTCTCGAAATTAAAGATACCTGTCGCTCCAAATTTTGCTGGGTTCAGAAGATTGTTCCGCGCAAGAACCGGACGCTGTTTTATTGTTCCAGGTAACACTTTTGATAACGTGTCGGGGCAATTCCCTATTGGATTTTTTATATGGCACACGGATGAGAAACAACCTGTAGGTGAGATTGTAGCCGATGTCTTTGACAAAGATTGTGAGCCTATGGGCACTAAAAGACTTGCCGTGGAGCTGGATGCTCGTTCAATCAATGATTGGATTATCACTACACGCAACAGAACAGGCGAAAAGAATATTGGATTCATGTCCGCTAAAGGGTGTGATTTTCAGAACCAGAACTACAATTTCATCATTAACGACAAATGTCAGCTTCCTCATCCTCGCGGTACACAGGTAACAGATATGAATCTAAGGGAGGTTGCTGTTTATCTTGCTGTAAGACACTCCGTGAAGAGGAATTGGCTTAATGATAGAGATCAGTTCAGTGAACCTTTTGATTCTTGGAGCTCTGATATAGAATTTCAGAATGACTGTTTGGCATATACCCTATTCAGTAACTCAAACAACATCCAGTCTGAAACAGGTATGAATCATTGGCAGCCTTTTACCGAGAATGAGCTTGGTATAAACAATGAGTTGCCAAATCATTTCATGACTGACTATATTACCGGAAAGAAAAGACCAATCATAATACACGGTGACTTGTTTAAGAATGAAGAAGAGAGCAAAGAACCTTTGGCGTTCTCTAAGGAAGCAATGGCAGTCTTTGATGCCGGACGTGAGCTTTGGAGGTATTATTACCGGCAGCCAGATGCTGATTTGAATGCCGCGTATCATGACATCCGCAAGTATTTCCAGGGAACGAAATTGGACAAGAAAGGCAAGGAGGTAATGAATGCTACGAGTGAAGACGAAGTTTATACACGTCTGCTTTCAGCACTGCGTCAGGCACATCGAAAACTATCAGAAAAGATTGCTGTCAAAGTGTACGAGCACGGCTTTTTGAGATAAACAATCCGTTCATCAGAAAGAATTCTTGAAGCAACAATGATATGAAACAACTCGAACAACAATACCTCCTCCGCGAGTACTCACAGGAGAATGCCCTATTCGCAAACAAGCCATCTTGGATAAGCATCTAAAATAAATGTTACAGAGACATTTTTATACATGCAAGAAAATGAATTATAAATTAATCTCATATGAATAATATATCTGAATTTAAATGTTTTATAGCTTCTCCTGGTGACACAGCAGAAGAGCGTGATGCGTGTGAACAAGTTTTTGAAGAAATAAATAAGAGTATAGGCAAAGTGATGGGATTTAGGCTCTCATCTTTACGCTGGGAGAAAGATGTTTATTCAAGTGTTGGAGAATATGGGCAAGATGTTATTAATACTCAGATAGATGGTAATTATGATTTTTTCATAGGAATAATGAAAGCTCGTTTTGGAACACCCACACCTAAAGCTGGGTCTGGAACAGAAGAGGAATTTGATATTGCATATGAAAAATGTATAAATAAAGAGATAAAAAATATTTTCTTCTATTTTGGAAACCCTAATATTTCTCTTAGCAATGTAGATCCTTACCAATTATCCAAAGTCAGAGAATTCCAAAAGAAGTTAGAAGACAACAAAGTCTTGTATGTGCAATATACAGATGTTACAAGTTTTAAGGAAAGACTAAAACAAGATTTAGAAAACTATTTCAGACAAAACAACCTTTCTACAAAAAAGGGAGGGGAAGTAGTTGCTAAAACAATTGCAAAAGCTAAATCTCAAACCTATGATTATCGGAAATTATGGGAGGAAGCAAGAGAGAGAGTATATAAAAAGAAAAACATAACGGAGATTACAAAAAAAATTGTAACCAAAAAGAAAACAAATCGATTTGTAAAAGTCATTTTTCCACAAGAGAGTCTTATTAATCTCTTAATGAAGAAGGAACCTCTTAATGAAGAAAAAGCCTGTTTGTTTGCTTTGGCTGTTTCGGATATTGGTCAAATTCCAAGCTATTATAATGTTTATCACATAGATGATGCGGAGCTAAACAAACAGTCTCTTTGGATTCAATTGAAAGAACGTGAGAAGACATTGGGAGGTTCAAATAGGCCACTACTCAATGACTTGACTTCGGATTGGGGTATATATGAACAGATACAACGTCATTTATTCCATTTTGACTTTTTGCAAGCAAAAGAACTTGTTGATAAATGGGACGCAAAAGGATATTGGATTCAAGCTAAGGCTATGAGAATGGTTGTTTATCCGGAACTACGAAATGAAGTTCAATCCTTATTGGACAATACAATCAAAAAGGAAAAGAATCCATCAGAGAAACTATTTGAGGTGATACTGGCTAACTATATTTCACGGCAATGGCCATATCCTTACAGTACAGATGAGTTTTGGAAATATGGTTTAGAAGGGCAAGGGGATTTATTGAACAGCATGATGTCTGCCCTCCGTGGAAAAGAAGAAAAACCCCAAAGACGAGGGTGGATAGGGAGTACAACATATTTTGGAAATAATCACGGAGACTACGTGAAAAGTTTGCGCATCTTGCAATTCATTGTTGATTCCGGCATATATCTCTATCTTCCTGGAAGCTATCTGTTTGAAATAGCATCATGGTACAAAGTGTTCTTGAATCTTTATGAACATTTCCCATATCCATGTTTTTTCTATTCCATACAGTATAACGACAAAGAAGTGCAAAGACGTATTGGAGAAGATTTCGCATACAGCGAAGAATCGCAAAAGTTTGTTCAAGACATATTAAAAAAATCACTATCTGCAATCATCAATCTGGCTACCCCTCCATCTTTCAAGACTGGCATACTTAATGTTACTGCCGCTATGTATGTGGCAGTGGATGAAGATGAATGGTTTGAACTATTCAAAGAGACCGTATTCAAAGAATTGCTTGATTGGCTGAATGATATTGAGGATTCTAATGAACTGGTCTTTAACGTCAAACTTGCATTTGGCAGTCTTAAGAAACGGGAAAATATTTCTTGGGGGTTCTTGCAATTAATGAATAATTATACAAGAAATGAAAGTATAATATCTGATATTATCGTATATAATTTGCGTATTAGTCGTGTTTCTTCTGAAAACGCACTCAAGGATACATCTATTTTCTCCGATTTATTGAGTAGTGACGCATTAAACTTGCTTGATACCCTTAATAGTAGCAATCTTGTGTCTGAAAAATGCAGAAAAGAGATTTGTGAAAAGATTGTCAATACACCGGAAGAGAATATACCTCACAATCGTATCGCTCTATTGCAGTTGGTTAATCTGACAAAGTATAATCAAACGGCTCTTAAAAAAATAAAGAAGTGCTTGTTATCAATGGATATTTGGCATTGTGGTGTACTTAATGACAGCGAGTTTGGATGGACAGAGCCACAGTATATCATGCTTCATTTACTTAATGATAAAGTTACATGGACTGATGAAGAATTTGACATCATAAAGGAAAACCTTATTAGGAATGTAATTTCTTATGATAAAATACATGAGAAACTCCATCAAGATTCATTTATGAAAAATGTTCAGGTTCGATATTTGTCAAGTATGCTCAAGTTTATAGATAAGTTGGACGAGTTAAGAAGCAAACAACTGTCAGAAGCACGTACAAATGTTCAACGGTTGTTGGAAGACAGAATTCAGTTTGCCAACAATATAGACCTTATGATGTCGGAGCAGCCAGCAGATGTAGATTATGCTTTTAATAACATCTGTGAAGGTGTGACAAATTACGGCATCAAGAAATATCAAGATGACATAGATTTTATGATTGACAGGGCTATTATGAGAAATTCCATAGCACTTACCTGTAATCTCAAATATATCAATATTCTTGTGAATAAATACGGACAAGATATGACGGATTTGGGATATATCAGGAAAATAAGGAAACTACTCTCGATATTCAAAGATAACGGAACATGGGAATTATTGGATTTACGTTTTGCTTTCAACTACCTCTATCGTATAGCAAAAAAACTGAGTGAGTTTGGAGAGTCAGATGAAGCCATAGAATTTTGGTTAAATAATGAATTCGTGAAAAAGTTTGTAGTAGAATGACTTTGTCTACAAGAAAAGTTGTATAATGTATATATTAGATATATGATACTTGCAATAAACATAGAAGACTTGTTGGATAAGCAGAAGATTGAGTCCAACCGAATAGAATTCCAAAAGGTTGGAATCCAGTGGGCAATATACAATATATATGCTTTCGCTAATGACGACAATCTTAGTAATAGCTATGTTTTGACAAATTAAAAATTATGATAGAACTTGCACTACAACATATGATAGATTGATATCAAATAGACAATAAATAAAGATGATAGGAAATATTGACATACTGGTAAAAGAACTCTGCAAACTGCCCAAGGAAGTGGGATGGGTTGAGTTCAAACATAACAACTGTCAGCCTATGATGGTTGGCGAAGATATTAGTGCCCTTGCCAATAGTGCAACTCTACATGATAGAGACTATGCCTATATGATATGGGGAGTCGACGATAGTACTCACGAGATAGTGGGAACAAAGGTTCGTCTTCAACTTGAAAAGAAAGGGGAGCAAGAGTTGGAGAATTGGCTTCGCTATCTTCTCTCCAAGAATGCGGATTTTGAGTTTTATGATACAGAGATTGACGGGATGCATGTGGAGTTGATCCGTATTCACAAGGCATTTAATGAACCTGTCGCATTCCAGAAGATAGACTATATCCGTAGTGGAAGCTATACTAAGAAGTTGCATGAGTTCCCAGTATTCCGTGCTCAGCTATGGGATAAGTTGCGCCATGCCCAGTTTGAGGATGTATGCGTTAAAACAGAGCAGAGGTATGAGGATATAATACGATTGCTTCAAGTGGATGCCTATTTTACCTTGCTGAAGATACCTCAGCCTACGGAGAAGGATGCAGTGGTGCATTACCTGAATGAAGATGGGATTATCCAAATGCAGGATAATGGCTTTTATTCCATAACAAATTTGGGAGCATTACTCTTTGCCAAGGATTTGAATGAGTTTGCAAGGTTAGGGCGTAAAGCCATGCGTGTTGTACAATATAAGGGCAAAAACCGATTGATGATTCAGAAAGAAGAATCTTTCATTCAAGGCTATGCTGTTTGCTTTGAGAATATTGTGCGTTATGTGAATGCTTTGCTGCCAAGCAATGAGGATGTAAACGCCGTTCAACTATCAACGACCAGTAAGTTTCCTCTTCCTTCTGTAAGAGAAGCTATTGCGAATAGCCTAATTCACCAAGACCTTTATATAACAGGTGCAGCACCTGTAGTGGAGATATTCGAGAATCGTATCGAGGTAACTAATCCTGGCACTCCATTGGTAGATGTGCTTCGTATTATAGACAACCCTCCGAAATCACGAAACGAGAAACTGGCTTCTCTTATGCGCCGATTGAAAATGTGTGAGGAACTTGGTCGTGGTTGGGACAGAATGGTATTAGCATGTGAGGCGCAGTTCCTTCCAGCTCCCCGCATAGAGGTTTTTCCAGACAGTACCAAAGTTACTCTTTTCTCTGGAATGGAGTTTAGCAATATTCCAATGGAAGACAAATTGTGGTCATGCTACCTTCATGCTTGCCTTATGTACATACAAGGTGAGGCTTTGACAAATAAATCGCTTAGAGATAGGTTTAACGTAAAGGAGTCTTCTGCAGGGAGTATTTCAAGGCTGATAAAGGAGTCTGTTTCAGAAAGAAGGATTAAGCCTTTTAATCCTGAAACTGCAAAGCGGTATATGAAGTACATACCAAGTTGGGCTTAGTCTAATTTGTCGGTAATTTGCCGAGACACCGATACGAGAACTTATGAATGATGTTAATACTTTGATATTCAGAGTGATAAGAAAATAGATTTAATTTGCTGGTAATTTGCTTCAGATCCGTTCAAAGCGCAGGATGCCTTTCCCGTTGTCGTCCAGCTCTATGGCGAGTGGAATAACCTCGCGGCTGTCATCACCGAATGGGACAGCATATTGATTTTTGAGAATTTGCTGCCTGGCAGCCTCCAGACCGCCGTTGTTTGTGAGTTTCAGCTCTATGACATAGATGGCGTTCATTGCCCATGTTACAATGTCGATGCGTCCGCCAGTCATCATGTGCTCCACCTCAACACGCAGACCTATGGCGTGAAAAATGCAGCTGATGATGAAACGGTAGCGCTCCTCCATTCCCATGTTCGCCAGTTTTTTGTTGCTGTATGGCACATCGGCAACCATGGCTTTCAATATATTCATTGCTTCGTCAACATTGCCATAGTTGAGGTGGCTGCGCAAGCGGTTTTGTGCAGTCACCACATCGTTTTTGCTGCGAAGGGTCAATGCAGGGATGACTACCGCATACAGCGCCTGGCGCACTTCGTTGTTTGGAATGCCAAGTATGTAGTCAAAGCTGTTGAAGTCTTTGATTGTCAGGTAGCCCGACTGGTAGAGGAACAGTTCTGCACCACCCGTGACGTCGGAACTTTCCAAAATATTCTTGTCGACTGGAATGGCTTCCATATCTGTGAGTTTCAGTTCTAAATCTTCCACAAACTTTGGCAGCATTGATGTGGCTCCCGAGGATACCCAGTAGTTGCCTATGCGCAGCTGCGCAAGAGAAGTGACGAGACTGAAGGGATTGTATATGTCCACCATGTTCTCATCGCTGAAATGATAACCGTCGTAGTTGTATTTCAGTTTTGCAAAAATATCATCGGCAGTCTTTCCGTCATGTTTTGCCATTGCCTCAATCTCGGGCATGAAATTCTCGTGGATTTCCTGTTTTGTGATGCCGCAGATGGCCGCATACTGTGGCATGAAACTTACGTTGGTAAGGTTGTTGAGCACGGAAAACAGTGAGATTTGCGTGAACTTAGTGATACCGGTGAGGAATACAAAGCGCTCATATTGTGTGCATGACTTCAGTAGGGCAAATACTTTTCTGTATATTGCAGTACATGCCTCGTGCTCTGGAGTATGCCATGAATGTTGCAGCGGTGAGTCGTACTCATCGATAAGTATCACCACTGGATTCTCGCCCTCGTTGCTTGCGGTGCGGAGAATGCTCTCAAAGCGTGTTGCCAGTCCGTCTCCGTCAAAGGTCTTCACATTATAGTCATGTTCCAGTCTTCTGAATGTGGAGTTGAAATAGCTGTTCAAGTCTTCTGCCGAGGCTCCAGCGTTGCTCATGTCGAAGCGAATCACCGGGCTAACCTTCCATTCCTTTTCTAACTCCATTATCTTCAATCCCTCGAAAAGTTCTTTCTTTCCCTCGAAGTAACAGCGAAGAGTGTCGACAAGCAAGGACTTACCGAAGCGGCGTGGGCGGCTGAGGTAGTTGAACATTCTGCCGTTGGCAAGCTGCCACACCAAGTCGGTTTTGTCAACATATACATAGTTGCCCTTTCTTATCATTTCAAACGATTGTATTCCCTCGGGCAGCCGTCTCATGTTGTTTTGTGTGAAGTAGTCCGTCATATTCGTAAACGTTTTGTTGATTTTTTGCAAAATTACAAAGAAAAATGAAAAATGAAGAATGAAGAATGAAGAGTCATTTTTCTGAAGCCGTTTTTTAATGTTTTTTATTTGTTTCCCGGGCGAAAAGGCAGTGTGTAACGCACAAGGAAACAGGTTATCACGTGCGTGATAACCTGTAGAGATTTATTTTATGAATAAAATCTTTCTTATCCTTGATGTAGCTGCGCTTATGCGAGCTTTGCAATGTGTGCGCAAAGGCTTGACTTGATGTTAGCAGCCTTGTTCTTGTGGATGATATTGGTCTTAGCCAACTTATCAAGCATCTTCTGCACAGTTGGGTACAAGTTTGCAGCCTCGTCCTTATCTGTAATGGCACGAAGCTTGCGTACAGCGTTACGCATAGTCTTTGCATAGTACTTGTTATGCAAAGTTCTCGTCTTCTCCTGACGGATTCTCTTCTCTGATGATTTGTGGTTTGCCATCTTTTTAATTCTGTTTTTTATTTTTTCGTAGTCCCTAGGAGAGTCGAACTCCTCTTTAGAG
>ENA-OYXU01000088-OYXU01000088.1-human-gut-metagenome-genome-assembly--contig:-NODE-88-length-38907-cov-5.637573_pt1 | contig 38907 bp, 23 predicted proteins | sample MGYA00243243_ERZ653435 | MGnify/ENA primary metagenome ERZ653435 (study PRJEB26926, sample SAMN06165113) | human gut metagenome | biome: ENVO:00009003; feature: ENVO:2100002; material: ENVO:00002003... | reverse complement strand
GACCTTGGCGTCGGCAGGGAGCATATAATCGACCATCTTCTCGCGGAACAGAAAGACTGTGTCTGTGTATGTGGCGAGTGTCGAATACTCGCGCACGAATCCGAGCATGTGGAGCAGTTTATGCTGCCGCGACTCGACCGTAAGTTCGGGCAATTCGGCAAAGTTCTCTTGGAGAAACACCGTGTCACGGCTGTCGGCGTCTACAACGCGCTCTTTGAAGCCCAAATAGCGGACAGTCAGCGGATAAGACAACGATGAGTCATAAGGGATGCGCCCGCGTGAGTCACACATGCCGACAGGTTTGCCGTTACTGTCAAAAACGGAAGCTCCCGACAGGGGCATGTGTGTGACCGAGTCGGCGACAACGACCCGAGGGCCAGCCGACAAGCCGAATATACAGACTATCGTTATCGTCAGAAGGGAGAAAAGACGCTTCATAAGCCCATTGCCAAGAAATAATTCTTTACCACGGGCAAAAATAACATAAAAACTGTCACGAGTACACTATGCCATAAGATTTTAATAAATAAAAACAGTCGGCGAGGCGTCAAATAGAGCGCCGGAGCGAAATTTACCGCTCCGGCGCCGGATGCTCTGCGCAATTAATCTCAATCACGCTGCCAAGTGTTCTCAATAATTTTTAGCAAAAAAGGTTTACTGTAGTCAGATATAATCTATGGTTAAATTTTAAAGATTTTCACGTCGGGAACATCAGAGCTGAACGTGTGGTCCTGCCATGTGACACTACCGGGAGTGTAGAAGACCGCGCCGGCGATGCCGAGCCGTTTGTTAACGACAATCTGGCACTCGGGCGTGTTTGAGACAATCTCAATCTCTGTCGGGTCGAGATGTTTCAGAGCCATCGGCGAGGCTATGGCGGGTATCACGACGTAGGCATAGGTGTCACCGTCGGCCACGGGTCCGTGGCTTATCGCGAAATTAAACACAGGTTTGCTTACGTTTTCGTTAGACTGGTTGAAATTTATACGCGACCAGTTGCCGGTCTGTGTGGTGTTGCGCAAATCAATCTCGGTCTGCCCGGGCAGATAATATGCCACCTTGCCCTGCCACACATAACCCTTGAACGGGCCCGTGTACTGCGACTCGGGCGCCAAGCGTGTCGTCGTGCTGTCTGACATAAGAAACACGTCAGATGTCAGATGACACTGATTGAGAGTCGTGACGAGGCTGTCGCCCGATACGCCGGCTCCGAGGCACACAATCTGACGGTCGAACATAAACCACGACTTGCGGGCCGTGACGCCGTAATCGTCCATGGCATAAGCCATTACGCCGTTGCTGCCGTCAGATGCACCTCTGACGAAGTCAGAACATCCGTCGACGCCCCACTCGTGAGGATTGTTTTTCTCGCCGCGCGGCAATGTCGTGCCGGGTATGCGGTCCCACTCCCAGACGGGGAAAATATCAGTGTACTCGTCGCCGGTCACACGTATGCATGTGGCGCCTTCGCTCAGATAAAGTCCGAGAAGATTCTCGCCGTTACCGCTCTCTGAGCGGCATGTCTGCTTGGAGACAGCACGGACAGAAAAGTCATAACGCGGCTGATTATGAAGCATATAATCGGAGGTGTAAAACCACGTGTTGCGCGGTGTGCGGCCTGTCGAGGCGTTGCCTGTCGAGAAACGGGCTGCGGCCTGAGAGTACTCGTCGGCATGGGCGGGGTCGAGAGCGCTCATGCGTGCGAAGAAATCCTCGTTGGCGCCGGCGTCGAGCATCTTGGGTCGCGAGACGGAGCGTCCGCAGACACTGAAATCCATGTGACGGCCGCGGAAGACGTTGAGATAGGTCTCGCGCACAAACTTAGAGAACAGCTCGAGCTTATCGCCGGGCATCGCAAAACGTGTGCCGGCAAGCATGGGCGCAATCTTGGATATATTGTCAATCAACACCGTGCCGTAACCGCCGATATAGAGCTGACGGCGGTGCTGCTGGTATGACATGTCCTCGCGTATGCCCTCGAAGTCGGTTATGCGCACCGGCTCAAAGAACTCGCCGACGTTTGCCGTGACGATCGAGTCGCTTTTAAGGACGCAGCCGCGCACGATGTGGTGAATGGCAATGTCCTGCTTGTTTGCGCCGGTCCAGTCACGCGGGTTGCTCTGAGCCATCATGTCCATCAGCCCCTGCAGGACGTTCTTAGCCGGTTTTTGCGGAGCACCCTCGAGCAAAGCGAGTATGTCGGCCATCACCTTGGGGGCGGATATCTGGTTGTACCACCAGTTGAACGACGTGGGCTTGTATTTGTTCCACGTACGGATTGAGGCGTCGATGGCACGGAAGAGCACGGGATGTCCGTAAAACGACGATGCCGGATTGGCAAAGGCCGTCGACATGCGCTTGACATTGTTGAGATGCTTCAGCGGGTCCCAGTTTGTGCGGAAACGGCATGAATAGTCGATGTCGGGCCATGTTCCCTCAGGTGTCATGAGTTTCATGAGCGATGTGGCGTTGCGGTCGAGTGTCTCCGTGGCGATAGAGGCAAAAATCTGCTGACGGATGCGCTCGAGCACACGCTCGTAATCGTCGGCGGCCACGGGCGCAGGGGCGTCAGAGCGCTGCCCCTGTGTCGGGTCAAAGAAATTGATATATGAGTGATGCGCAAGCTGCACACGGCCTTCGACGGTCAGAGCCACGGGCTTGCCGGCGTTGGAGAATACTTCCGAAACAATCGAGATGCTCTCGGCTTTGCGTCCGTCGGGATGATAGGTTATCCTCACCACGCCGCTCTGGCCGGGCGCATACTCCTTGTCAGACCATTTTGCCGACGTACAGCCGCAGCCGGTGATGACGTCCTTAATAAGCAGAGGGGCGTCACCTGTGTTTGTAAATTTAAAATCGTGACTCACTTTGCCGTCGGCCTCGGATATAAGCCCGAAGTCGTGCGACAGGTGCTCGAAACTCAGTTCCTGAGCCAAGACAGCTGCTTGGCTCAGGAAAAGAGTGATAAGAGCGATTAACTGTTTCTTCATGAATAACGGTTAAAGAGGAGAGGGACGAATGAGATTATTCGATCTCGGTTAATGTGACGTTCTTTATATAATGTGTCTGCTGAGCATTGTCCTTGGCATAGAACGAAACGGTCACACCTGTGCTGAAATCGACATCGCCTGTAGAAATTTTAGAGAAGTCTACAGTGAGGCTCTTGTGTGTGTAGTCAGCCTGCGTGCTCTCGACTTTTGCAGAGGTAGCGTTGTTTACGGCAAAATATACATTAGTCGTCAATATTTCAGCTCTTTGACCTCGCATCACGGCAATCTGAATGTCGGTGCCACCCTTGACATCAAATTCGAGCGCATATTTATGAGCGGTCGCCTTATTGTCGGGCGAACGGAAAACGAGTGCACGCTGATACCAATTGCCGCCGTTGGTTGCTATCACAGCCTCATCGCCATTGACAGTTATTGTGGAAGTATTACCTGTCACAGCGGCAATCATAGCGTTCCAGCCTTCGACAGTACCCTGAAGACCGGTAGCGGGATTAAGAGTCTTGCCTGTAAAGTTGCCTTCGGCAGCCGAAATAATCTCCACATAGTCGCGGGCAATCTCGCCGTCGATATTCTCAGTCTTGTCAGGGTCTTCGGTCCAGTCAGATCCGTTGACAACAGATGCCTCGACATTGACGGTCTGGTCGGCGTTGACGGTCAGTTTGAAACGTTTGACCGTGTTCTCTTTAAACTCGATAGCGTCGGTCGGGGTGTAGATATAGGTTTTTTCGCCGATAGCAATCTTAAACAGCGGCTGAGCTGCAACCGAGCTCTGTGCGGGGACAAAAGCCATGAATACGCTGCTTTCGGCAACTTTATACATATTTACGTTGATAGCATCACCGGATGTCGCAACTGCGTCTGTTGCAGCTGTCCAGATAACAGAAGGTTTCATGCCGCAAAGAGTCAAACTTTTAGCGGTCTCGCCGAGCGCCCCACCCATCTCGACATATACAAGCGCCGTGCGGGGGGTGAATGTCAGGTTAGCGGCAGGCGCGTCTTTGGTTACTGTCGCATTAGATGTCAGGAAGTTTGAAGCGTTGAAATTATCGGCGACAGTCTGGTCTGCAAGGACAGTGTGTGTCAGGCCCGCAGCAGTGGCGTCGGCCGAATAAGGAGTATAAGCTGTCAGGTTTGCAGCCTGATTATACTGAAACGCAATCGGAGTGGCTGTCTCGAGCTTAGATCCGTCGGCAGCGACTTTGTATTCAACATTAGTTGCGACGGCACCTCCTGTGGCCGATACGCCGACCTTGTCACCGGCTACGAACGCAGTGGTGAGTGTGCCGTTGTTCTCGGATGTGCTTGTACGCGAGGTCAGTTCGCCGGGAGCGCTGACGCTCAGAGAGATAGTTTTGCCGGTAACGGGCTCTTGGGGTGCGTTCTCTTCGGAACATGATGCGAGGAGCATTGCACTCAAGGCAAAAAAAGCAATTTTTTTCATGATATTATTTTGTTAGAGGGGTTAATAAAGTTTTCATATCAGTTTTGTTTACAAGAGATGTCATCAAGCCAGAAATCAACGTCTTTGGCATTTGACGAGATGTAGAGAGTGACGAGTTTAAGCATTTCGGCATCAGGCTCGAGCCATTCGGTCTGAGCGTTGCCGTTGTGCACCTTAGACACTTTAGACATGTCAAACTCGAGTGTATATGTGGCGTATTCCTCTGAGGGCACCTGATAGTAAACCGCCGTCACGAGGTCATCGCCTTTGCTAAGGGCTACGAAATGGTCGACGCCTGCTGCATCCTTCATGTATGCGCCGATACGCAGCTGATTGCCCTTCATGTTTTCAGAGAACGACGAGCGTGCGGTGAAGGTAAGCGTGTATTTACGTTTTTCGGGATTTGCGGCAGCGTAATAAACTGCACCGTTGTGCCATTCGAGCGCTGTCTTGCCTTCCTGAAGAACGCGGCGTATGTGCATCACTTTGTCGCGGTCGCCGTCGGCAGTGACCTCAAGCACGTCAGTGTCGTAAAGATGGAAGAGATACCAACCGGGGGTGGTGATTTCCTCTTTGTTGCGCTGTATCATCACAGGATTGAAAGCAGAGAAGTCCTGAAGAGGCATAAGAGGGTCGGGCTCGACGAGCTCGCCGTCGCCGTCGATTTCATCAGGATCAGTCTGCCAAGGTTTCACCTCGAGCTCTGACGAGAAGACAACCAGCTGGCCGCTGTCGCCTACGCCGATACGGAATTTCTTAATCATGCCTTCGTTGAGTGTCACAGGCCCGGTGGTGGTGAAAGCATAGGTGTCGGCGCCGAAGTCAAGAGAGATGAGACGTGTGCCGGCAGCCACTGTCTGAGCCGGGATAACGGCCCAGTAGGTGAGTCCGTCGTCGCTGCGTCCCCACATTTTCACCTCTGATGCGTCGCCTTGGGTGGTCATAGCGTCAGAAGTCATGTTCCAGAGGGCTGTAGGCTGAATGTTGCAAAGGGAAGCGCCTTTAAAGTCATCGGCTTTGGATGTAACGACCTCAAGCTGCACGACTGCGAGACGGTGCTCGAAGATAAGTGTGACAGGGGTTTCGGCGCCGGTGGTCACGCCGAGTGTCGATGCGGTCATGAAGTCAGATGCGTTGAACAATTCAGCCGTAGACTGGTCTGCGCCTACCGTGAATGAAACGCTCTGACCACTCTGTGACGATGTGAATGGATAATAAGCGTAGAAATCAGATGTGGCTCCTCCGGCGGGGTCGTAGAAAATGCCACCTCCGGCCTCAGGCTGCAACTGCCCGTCGGCACCGACGATAAATGCGACATTTGTGCCGGTCGCACCTTTCGCGCCATAAATGCCGATACGGTCACCGGCGATAAAGTCGGTAGTGTTGTCGGTGTTGGTCACTGTGCGGCTGCGGACGGTGCCGATTTCAAAACGCACGGACTTTCCGGCCGACGGGAGTGGCTGTTCAGACGTACGGTCGGAGCACGAGCATGCAAGTGCGGCCAGACCGATTAATAAGGCATAATGATTGTGTCTCATATCAAATTACAGGAAAATAGGGTTAGGTTAGATTTTTGTTTCTTATTTTTTGATTATGGTGCCGAACTCCTCGTCGGGGTCATCGCTCCAGCTGAGGATGCATATCGGAGATTTGCCGGTAAACTGTATTTTCAAATCATCGGCCGCGAGATTTCCGGCGACGTTGTAAACCGTGTTCGGCTCAAATGTGCGGCCGTTTTCGAGTCCCATCATCGTGCCGAGAGCTACGGGAGGATAGGTGCGCAACTCGCGTCCGGAATTGTCGAGAGACGTAATCTCGAGGACCGGTCCGTCAGGGGCACTGTGTGTCGCCGCCACGACGGCCGTGAGGTCAAAGGCTCTCTCGAGATTTTTAACGGTAGCGCCGATAGGCGAGCCGCAGTCGGGTGTGCCGGTATACCGGCCGGTCAGGATGTCGAAGTCACAGCTGCGCGGGGCGCCGCTAATGCGTGCGACAATGCGCGCAACAGCCGGGTCATCGTTAAGCAGACGCACATGAATCTGCGCCAGCTGCGATTTAAAACCTAATGTGGCCTTGGGATTTGCCGAGGCAACATTTGAGGCTGAGGCCCACAGACAGGCGTCGGCTGCGGTGCCCTCGCGCACGGAGATTGTGGTCTGATGGTTACGCGAGACTGCCGCCTCGTCGTAAGGATAATATGCGGCAACAGATGTCGGGCTGCCGTCGGCAGGGAGTCTCAGAGCGTCGCCCGAGGGGACAAGATAACCGGTAACGCCACGGTCGTCGGCTATATGCCTGACGTTTGAGGCGACGGGGCTGTTATCGCCGGCGAGCATATACACGCCGAATACCTGTCCGGAGTGCCAGACCGACGAGCTCTCCGCATCTATGTCATAGACTGTGGCCATCAGCACCAGTGAAGCGGGCGCTGACGCCGGCTCGTCGTCGCTGCGGCATGAGGACATGGCGAAAGCGAGCGTCAGAGCTGCGGTTATGGAAAGTATCTTATTCATGGTAAGCATGTCTGTATTATTGTCTCGTTCGAAGTTTGAGCTGGGCCTCGTATAACGACTGAGGCTCGACGTGTGTGCCGTAGCTTTCGAGGGTCGCCGTCTCTGAAGGATTGAAAGTGGCCTGACCCGTAAAACCGGCGATAACCGGCATCACAAAACGATTGTTACGGCGCCAGAGGGGAAACTCCCCGTTTATCCCCCCTGTCTGGGTATAATTCCAAAGCACGAGGCCGCGCAGATGGTTGGGTCCGAGGGCGGCGTCACCACCTGCATGATCAGGATTCATGCCTCCGCTGCACAGGTCGATGAGTGTGTTGCGCGGCTGGCTGCAATGCGCCTCGAAACATGTTGTCGCACCGATGGCACAGCGTAGTATGACGGTGTGTGAGGCTGTCTTGGATACGCCGACCGAGTGGTACTGCCCCGAGCGGTCCTCGACACGTGAGATGAGCACATTGGTGGATGCCTGTGACCGTATGGCGGAGTGCCCGGCATTGCCGTCGATGATGCAGTCGTCGACAGTGATGTTGCATGACTGCATCACGCTGAGGGCCTCGCTGACATTGACAAACGAGCAGCGTCGCACCCAGCCGTGAGCCTGACGCAAGAATGTAAGCATGCGCCAGCCGCTGTCGTGGACGGCATCCTTATGGTGGACGAAATCTTCGGTAAAGGCGCCTTCGAAACAAATATCCTCAACGCCGCAGCCGTAACGGTCAAGCACGGCATGAAGCGTCCAGCCTCCATCGGGGTCGATATCATGGCCGAGAGGCTCGTAGAGGGTCACACGGTGTCCGCTTATGCGGCTGACGGTGTGATACTCGGCCACGCTGACACCCTCTGATATGAGGTCGGCAAACTCGCCGTCGACTTCATGGGGAGCGATTTCAGCGGCGACGGCGTCGCGGCGTGTGTCACCGGCGAGTCTGACCAAGACGCGCTGTCCGACAGACAGGCCCGAGACCGACGCCACCTCTATGTCATGGCTGCCCGATGAGGCCGGAGCGGTTATCGAGGTCAGACGCAGCTGCTCGTCAGTGCGCGAGCGTACGTAGCGGAACGACATGAGTTCGGGAGTGTTCCACAGACTGCCGTCAAGCACGTGTCCGGCTGAAGACATCGCAATGACCGTGCGGTCACGACCGGCGCCGCGCAACACTATGTTGTCGCCATCTATAATAACCGGTGTATTGGGGTCTGATGCGGCGTGGAGCTCATAGCGGCCTGCGGGCACATATATGACCGCACCACGCGGACTTTGTGCTACCGCATCTTTTATCGCATCTTCGAAAGCCTTGCGGTCAGAGAGTCCGTCATCGGCAACCGCTCCGTAGTCGCATACATTGAAGACACTGTATGTGACATCGGGGAGCGACTCCTCGCCCCAGCCGTAGCCGGCGAAGGAAAAGTCAGGAAGGAGCTCCGAACGGCCTGCGGCGAAGTCTTCCCACAGCGCGCATCCGTGTATAGGCTCTACGGGTGTCTCCGGGCGAGGATCATCGCCGGGCTCGGGCGTCAGAGGCGTCTGCGGCGTGTCATCGCTGCAGGCCCATGCCGTGGCGGCGAGAGCTATGGTGATATATGTGAGTTTATGCTTCATTTCACGTTAATCGTCAATTGTTTAACACATCGCTTGCTGTCCCACAGGTTAGCGTTAGTGGCGACGAATGTGGCTGTGTATGTGCCGGGGGCGGTGTAGACGTGCTCATAAGTGTCGAGACGTGCGGCGACCGACTTTATGGCCACACCGCGGTCAGGCTCGACTTTGCAGGGGTCGATGAGAGCCGAGACCATCCACACACGTTCGTCGGGCTCGCGTCCTGTAAGGGCGTCGGGGGCAGCCGCTACGGGCTGAAATAACATGCCGTCGTCTGTAACGCGGTAGTTGGTCTGATTGTATGAGCTGTCGTAGACCGGCCGCATGCCAAACTGAGTCGAGGCATTGTCGAGCACGGCGGTTGTGCCGTCAGAGAGTGTTTTTGTAATCTTAAGATTCGTAATGTCGATGCGCGGGCGGACGACATAGCGGCCCGAGCCGTTTGAGGCGGGTATGACGGCGCGTCCCGGGGCATTGTAGAGGAAGGCGATATAAAACGGTGTGTCAGTGCCTGCGTAACGTCCCAAGTCAACACTGCCGCTTGTCGAGACGGCCGAGGCGGTCGACGGCACGGGCACAGGCAGGCTGTTGGCGCCGACGCCGGTCATCGGTATCCATGTGGCGGCGCTGAGACCTTCGGGGGTATAATCGCCGTTGAAATCGGTCGAGACATAGGCATATATCAGCTGACGGTCAAGATACTCCCTGTCGTTATACTGCTGACGCATGTCACACGAGAGCTCGAGGGCGTCGATGTCGGCCCTGTAGCGGTCAGATGCGGCGTAGTCGCATCCGCTCTCGCCCGAAAAGAATGTTATATAATCGGGATTGCCGGCAAAAGCGAAACGCACAGGCTCGCCGGCAGCCACGGTCTGTCCGGCAGGCACGCTGACCGAGAAGTCTACGGGCTCGACCGAGTCGCTGCATGCGCTTAAAACAGCAGCGGCAGCTATGGTAAGTATCAGAGTCGGTTTCATTACCAGTTGACGTTTTGTGTACAGGCTGTGTTGACGTTGAGCTCGGCCTGCGGGATTGGGAAATAGATGTGTTTGGGCGAGAAGTTAAGCGCCGGGAGCGCTTTTATAGACTCGAGGTCGTAACCGGTCTTCTTGTTCTGGTCGTTGAGCGACTGGTCGGCGAGCACGGCAATCTGAGAGGCGAAGTAATCGGCTCCGTGACGGCGCAGCTCCATGCGGCGCGGCACTTCAAAGCAAAGCTCGCGGGTGCGTTCGTCACGCACGAGGCGGTCGAAGCTCTCGAAGTCGGGGGCGTCAGCCATAGTCATCTCCGACGCACCCGCACGGCGGCGCACACGGTTGAGGGCGGCAAAGGCTTCGGGTGTGGGTCCGCCGTTGACATGGTTAAGGCTTTCGGCCAGCATCAGCAGCACATCTGAAAAGCGCATCACCGGGAAATTGATTGACGAGTTATTGCGCGACAGAGGGCGTTCGGGGATATACTTCGCGCGCCATTTGGCAGCATTGCCGTCCTCCATGTTGCGTTCGGCGGCAGTGCGGGGCTGTTCGCTCACCTTGCCGTCGGTTGTGACATATTTATAGTCAGCCACATTCCACCACAGGCGGTCATCGCCGTCACCGTAAAGGCGGAACAGGTATTTTGTGGCGTCATAGAGGCCGTAGGCGTATGCGAAGTCGTCGCTCGGTGTCTGCTGAGTGACGCCGATGTAAAGGCCGAGGCGTCCGGCTTCGTTGGACTGAGTCTGTCCGTTGCCGTAGAACTCAATCTCAAACATCGACTCATAGGAACTGAGGTCATAAAGGTTTGAGCACATGTTGATAAACACCTGACGGTAACCGCCGTTTTCGCGCGGCAGCAGGTTATGACGGCCGGAGTCGGCAACCTTGCGCGCCCATTTGAGGGCATCGCCCCAAGTGTCAGCGTAGACCGGATATCCAGCCTGCCACATATATGCACGTGCCAGAAGGGCCTGTGCGGCGGTCTGCGAGATGCGTCCCGGGCCCGGAAGCTCGCGGGCATCGAGGCATCCGTCGGCAGCATCGAGCAGATCAGCCGTAATCTGAGCGTATATCTCTGATTGCGAGGCTTTGGGCTTAAGCTGCGAACTGAGGTCGTAGGTTGGCTCAACGCGCAGGGGGACCTCGCCCCAGAAAGCGACGAGATTCATGTAGCACAGCGCACGCAGGGCTTTTGCCTCGCCGAGATACATCGCTTTGGCGCGCGGGCCTCCGCACTCGTCGTCATAGCTCCGGCCTATGCGGCTGATGAAATCGTTGGCGCGGTTGATGCCGTTGTAGAGAGCAGTCCAGCTGTCGGTGAGCGCCTTGTCGCTGTTGTTGTAGTTATAGTTTGAAATCTGGATGTATCCCGTGCCGTAGTTGCGGTTGTAGACAAGGATATCGGTGCCGGCGTCGAGGTCGCCCCACAGATTCTGTCCGTAGGCTCCGGCTGAGGTCATGGCGTCGTAGACTCCGGCCAGTCCGGCGAGACAGGTCTCGGGACTGTGGTAGAGGTCGTCGCCTTGTATGTAGTCGATGGGGGCGGTGTCTAAAAAAGAGCATGAGCCGAGCATGCATGAGCATGCAAATCCCATAAGTATTTTACGTAGTGTCATAGTTCGATTTTAACTCCAAATGTAAAGGATTGTGCCTTTGGGTAAGCCGAGTAGTCAAATCCTCGTGTCATAGCCGAGTTGCGTGTGGAGACCTCGGGGTCGTAGCCGGTGTAACCGGTCAGAGTTGCCACATTCTGTGCGCTGAAATATGCGCGTACTGCCGCAATATGCGTGCCTCTGAGCCATTTTGCGGGGAAGGTATAGCCCAACTGAATGTTTTTGAGGCGCAGGAACGAGGCATCCTCGACTTCGCGTGAAGTGTGCAGGTTGTTGAGTCCGCGTCCGGGAGCCCAGAGATAGTCTGTGGGATTATCGGGACGCCAGTGGTTTTCGGCGGTGGCAAGCTGGTTGAGATGGCGGCCCTGAAGATTCTCAAGCAGGACGCGGTTGTAGTTAATCACGTCGTTGCCGTAGCTCCACTGGAGGAAAATGCTCAGGTCAAAGCCTTTCCACTCGAAGTTGTTTATGAAACCGCCGGTGTGGACGGGGAGTCCGTGGCCGATGATTGTGCGGTCTTCGGTGGTGACGCGTCCGTCGCCGTTTATGTCACGGAGCTTGGGGTCGCCGGGGCGGATATTGGCACGGTCGTTGGTGTTGTCGGGTATTCCGTCTTTAAGACGATAAACGCCGGGCGACACCTCGTCGAAGTCGGAATACTGGTAGACACCGTCGTAGATATAACCGTACATCTCTGAGAGCGGATGGCCGACCTTGCAGATGTATAAGTCGGGGACGGCGGGGTATCTAACTCCGGCCATGCGGCTTTCCTGCCCGTTTGAGAGGGCTGTGACTTTGTTTTTATTGAAAGAGATGTTGAAACTCGATGTCCATTTGAGCGAGCCGCGTGCGCCGGGGAGTATGACGCCGTTGAGGGTGATTTCGAGTCCGCGGTTTGAGATGCTGCCGATATTCTGCTGCACCTGAGTGAAACCTATCGACGGCGGGACGTCGGCGTAGAGGAGCAGGTCGCGCGTGTCTTTGTCATAGACGTCGACCGAGCCGTTAAGGCGGTTGCGCCACAGGGCGAAGTCTATGCCGATATTGGTCTGATATGTTGTTTCCCAGCGCAGGTTGCGGTTGGCGAGCTGGAGCATATAGAGCGCTTGGTGGAGGTTGTTGTTCCACGGGTAGTTTTCGCCGCCCCAGTATAAAAGGTCTGAGGGATAGACCTCGCGTGTGGCGTTGTTGCCGGTGGCGCCCCAGCCGACACGCAGCTTGAGGTTGCTGAGCCAGCCTGCTGCGCCTGCCATAAAGGGCTCGTCGATGATGCGCCAAGCCACGGAGGCCGACGGGAAGAGTCCCCACTTGTGGTTTGTGAATCGCGATGAGCCGTCGGCGCGCAATGTGAATGTCATCAGATAGCGTCCGCGGTAATCGTAGTTGAAACGGCCGAAGAACGACATCATCCTGTCGATGACATTGTCAGCGGTAATGCTCTGAGGGATGCCTGTGTCGATACCCCAAATGCCGAGGTCGTCCCACGGGATGTGCACGCTCTTGGCGCCGAGGTTTGAAATCTGTTTGCTCGACAGAGACATACCTATCATGCCGTTGAACTTGTGGGCGCCCCACTGATGACGGTAGGTCAGGGTGTTCTCGTTGCTCCAGCTGTTCCACTCCTTGATGTTGAAGCTGCCGTTGGTGCCTGAGGGCGAGTATGCCGGATCACCGAAATAAGTGTCCTTGTTATAGAACTTCTCGGTGCGCGCCTCACGCCAAGTGTAGGCAAATGTCGACTTGAACATAAGGTCGGGCAGGATGTCCCAGTTTAGATAGGCGTTCATCGACAGCTGCCGGTTGCGGAGTTTGTCGTAAGTGTTGCGGATTGTCTTGACGGGATTGTAGGGATATGTGCCGCCGTTGTTGTCGACGATGTCTTCGAGGTCGTCGGTCGAACGGTATTTGACCGGACGGTAGGCGAGGACCTGATAGAGAAAATACTGTGTCGACTGGCCGTCGCCCTGTGTCGGAGCGGAGCCGACAGAGAGGTTATTGGCAAAGTTAAAGGCGGTGCCGACTTTTACGGTCTTTGAGATGCGCTGGTCGAGTGTGGCTCGGGCCTTGAGGCTGCTGTATGACGATTTGATGATTGTGCCGTCCTGATAATAATAGGACGCGGAGGCCGAATAGCGGGTGTTGGCAGTTCCGCCCGTCAGCGCGAGGTGATGGTTTGTCATCGGAGCGTTGCGAAACACTTCGTCCTGCCAGTCAATGGATTTACGGTAATTATAATCGTCAAGAGTCTGATAACGTCCGAGCGCCTCGTCATAGCTGAAGTAGGTCTTGTTCATCTCGTCGGGCGTGAGGATCTCGGTCTGCAGCTCGACGAATTTACGTCCTTGGAGCAGTTTGAGCCCTTTGGGACGGAGCTGGTAGCTCACGGAGCCCTCGTAGGTGATGCGCGGAGCCGACTCAGAGCCGCGTTTAGTCGTGATGATGATGACGCCGTTGGCGCCGCGTGCGCCGTAAATGGCTGTAGCCGAGGCGTCTTTTAGCACATCTATCGACTCGATGTCGGCGGGGTTGATAGCGCCGGCGTTAGGGTCGTCGGTGGCAAATCCGTCAATCACATACAGCGGAGTGCCGTCGGCCTCGTCAGAAATGGTGTTGGAGCCGCGAATCACAATATTGGCTCCCTCGCCGGGCTGACCGTCAGACGCGACGACCTGCACACCGGCGATACGTCCGCCGAGGGCTTGGTCAAAGGAGGAGACGTTGGCACGGTTGAGGTCGTCCATCGAGACTTTTTCGACCGAGCCGGTGAGGTCGCTTTTCTTTACGGTGGCGTATCCGATAGCCACGACCTCCTCGAGCTCGGTGGTGTTTTCTTTCAGGACGATTTCCATTTTTGTACCGGGTGTGGCTTTGACCTTGGCGGTCTCATAACCGACGTAGCTCACCTCGAGGTATGCGTCGGCCGACGGCAGGCGCAGCTCGAAATTACCGTCAATATCAGTTATGACGGCTACCGGAGGTTTTGCGCCCGAAAGGCTCACGGATGCGCCAATCAGAGGCAGCGAGGTCTCGTCGACCACAGTGCCTGTGACTGTAATGCTTCCGGATGTCTGTTGGGCCGGCGCAAGTGCCGGAATCATCAGCATCAGAAAGATTAAATAAATGACAGTAAAACGATTCATGCCTGATAAGTTGTGATTGCTTTTTTAGAAAAGCTTGGTAGAGCCTGAGTCAAGTCTGCTCTTGCGCAAAAGAGCCTCAAGATAGTAGTAGTCGGCGTAATTGATAGGCACATCGATTTCGTGGCCGTGGGGAATAGAGCCGACAGAGTGCATGAGCAGGAAACTGCCGTTAGTACCGATTTCGGCACGGTATGCGGGGGCCGAAAGCGAGGCAAGCACTTTGTCTGCCAGCTCTTTATAACCACGCTGAGGCAGGTAGGTCGAGAGTTCGTAGAGTGCTGACGCAGTGCATGCGGCCGCAGAAGCGTCGCGCGGCTCGTCGGGGATGCCGGGTGCGTCATAATCCCAGTAAGGAATCAAATCGGCAGGCAGTGACGGGTCAGAGAATATCATGTCGCACACTTTGGTCGCCTGATAGAGATAGCTCGGATTGCCTGTATAACGGTAACACATTGTGTAACCGTATAAAGCCCACGCCTGACCGCGTGCCCATGACGACTCGTCGGCATAGCCCTGAGCCGTTTGGCGATGACGCACGGCGCCGGTCTCGGGGTCATAGTCTACGACATGGTAGCAACTGAAATCGGGACGGAAGTGATTAGCCATCGTAGTGTTGGCATGAGAGACGGCCACATTATAATATAATGGATCGCCTGTCATGCGGCTCGCCTCGAAGAGTATCTCGAGATTCATCATGTTGTCAATGATGACCGGACAGGCCCATCCGCGCTCGCTCTGCCAGCCCTTGTCGACATTCCATGACTGAATCACGCCGACTCCGGGACGGAAACGGGTCGACAATGACTTTGCGGCATTGATGACAGCCGACTTATAATCCTCTTTGCCTCCGAGACGGTAGCCGTTGAGATAGCTTGAGCCGATGATGAAACCGACGTCATGGTGCCATGTGAGATACTGCGCGGTGTCAAGTGTCTCGGTGTAGGTCTCGGCACGCTTGTTCCAACTGCGGTCGCCCGTAAGCTCTCCGAGATACCACAGGCTGCCGGGGAAGAATCCCGAGCACCAGTCGTCGACAGGGACATACCAAATTTTGCCGTCAGGGAGAATGGTGCGCGGATTAACAAACTTGCCGACACTGTCTATAACATTAAGGTGTCCTCGATACTGCCGCGCGGCGTGAGAGACATTATCTTTTACGAAGTCGGAATCCGTCGCAGCGACAGCCGTTAGCGCCGCAGAAGCCGTTATTAATAAAATACTTAATCGTGATAGGATTTTCATGGTTTGGTTGGTTATTATTATATCGTTAGATGCTTTATGATTTAGCGTTTTGTTTCGCATCGTAAAATTAGCCTGTATAAAACTGAGATATCCGCTTAAACAATACAAAAAATACACATAAAGAGAACTATATATACTATTTTGTACTATTTAATACATTTGTATGTACTCTAACTGCATGTTATAGAAAAATATTGTATACCTTTGCATTACCATGAAAAAATATAAATCTCTCCTGTCGCGCGTCGCGGCATCTGCCGTCCGGCTGTCATGGCTGTCAGTGCTTGCAGCGACTCTGTCGTGTGCTCCTGCAGTCCGTGCATCGGAGCCCGAATTCAGCCGTCTGACAATGGCTGACGGCCTGTCACACTACTCTGTCATGTCAACCTATCAGGACGAGCTCGGGCTGCTATGGATCGGCACACGCGGCGGCTTAGACGTCTATGACGGCACAAAAATCAAGAATTACCACCGCATAGCGGGCGACAACACCTCGCCTGCGAGCAACTATGTGCGTGCAATCACCGGCGACAAGGCGGGCCACATATATGTGATGACGATACGCGGCATAAGCATTTACGACATCGCAACAGGCCATTTTAATAATATCGACTTAAAGCAGCCGTCGGCCATGACTTACACTGACGGAAAGCTATATTATGCCATCGGACGACGCGTCGCGTCGCTGACTGCCGACGGCACAAAGATGCCTGTCAACATCAGCGGCATACAGTCAGAGATAACGGTGCTTCACGCACAGGACTCCATATTATATATAGGTACGGCCGAAAACGGATTAATCAGACACGACCTTAAAAACGGCCGCATGGCGACTCTGATGGCCACAGGCAATATCACGTGCATATTCACAGACTACGACGGCAAGCTATGGGTAGGGACACATGCCGACGGCCTGTTTTTGATTGATCAAACAGGCAGGCATACACATTTCAGACACAACGCGCTGAATCCCAACTCAATCAGTTCGGACTTCATCAGGAGCGTCTGCCGCGACAGCCGCGGGAGACTTTGGGCCGGAACATTCGAGGGCCTGTCGCGATATAATGAGACGGATAATTGTTTCGACAACTATCTGACGGGCAACGACACACCCTACAGCACGACGCCCGAGCGCCTGAGCCACTCGTCAGTCTGGTCTCTGACCTGTGATCGGCAGGGAACAATCTGGATTGGCACATATTTCAACGGATTGTTGTCATATAATCCCGAAAATGACATTTTCCGTACATATCGCACCGATAATGCCACAGGCAGTGCAATCAGCTATCCGGTAATCGGCGAGATGGCCGAAGATAATGACGGCAACGTATGGATTGCCACCGAGGGCGGAGGCATCAACCGTCTGAATCCCGTCACCGGCTCAATAGACTGGCACATCGACAAATCTAACCGTTACAACAATATAAAGGCGTTGAAATATGACCCTACACGCAGATGTCTGTGGGCCGGGACGCATCTCGGAGGTCTTAAAAAGTATGATATCGCATCGGGCCGGTACAGTGTCTATCCGCTCCGCAACGACAAAGCAAACATTATCTGCGATATCGAGATTTATGACCGCAACACGCTCCTGATTGCGACTCACGACGGCATTTACAGTTTCAATATAGCCCGGGAGACGTTCACGCCGCTGTTCCGTTCGGGAGCCGAGGGCCATGTCATCGCCCTTGCGCTTGACCTCGCCCTCGACCACTCAAACACGCTATGGATTGGCGGAGCCGAAGGCGGATTGTATAGCTACAACTTCATTACCAAACGGATGAAGAAATACAGCCATGACGACGGCGCACCCGGCTCTTTAAGCAGCGACGGCATCAACTTCCTGTATGTCTCTCCGTCAAATGACCTGTGGATCGGTACATCGGAGGCCGGACTCGACAGATATGACCGTGTGCGCGAAGAGTTTATTCACCACACGCATGCCGGCGGCAGACTGCCGTCAGACTGTGTGTTCGGCGCCCGTCAACTGCCGGACGGTCGTATACTTGTGCTGACCGACAAAGTGCTCGCACTGATGGACGGCGATACGTCGACATCATACAGCATCGGCAACACCGTGCCGCTCAACGCATTTAACAACAAGGCGATACATCTGTCAGCCGACGGCACCCGTGCTTATGCCGGCGGCATAGACGGCATGGTAGCCTTTAACCCCGACAATCTGAAGCCGCGGGAGACACGATATAATGTCTTCCCGAGCCGCCTTTTAGTCGACGGACGCGAAGTCGTCGCCGGCGACGACTCTGACATATTGCCGGGCGCCATCACTGTGGCAAAATCGATAACAATACCCTCGTCACACAACTTCATAACGATATATTACGCGATAACAGACTTCACGCACGACAATAACCTCAAGCCGCAATACAGGCTCGAAGGCTACTCGGACGAATGGCTACCGATGCGCGCCGACAACGGTATCAATTTCACCAATCTTGCGGCCGGCGACTACAAGCTGCATGTGCGCGGCTCTGACGAGCCCGGAGCGCCCGAGAGCGTTTTAGCCATGAGCATACTGCCTCCTCTGTATTTAAACCGTTATCTGATACTCGCCTATATACTTACGGCGCTCGGACTGGGCTGGTGGAGCGTAAACACCTACCGCAAACGCATCGCCATGCGGCAGGCCTTGGCGCTCGAACGGCAGCGCAGCCACGACATGGAGGAACTCAACCAGAACAAACTGCGTTTTTTCATCAATATATCAAACGAGTTCCGCACGCCCCTCGCCCTGATTATCGGCAAGATGGAGGCGCTGATGGGCTCGCCGCAGCTGCCACATTCGCTGCTCAACAAGGTTAACGGCGCCTACACCAACTGCATACTTATGCGCGACATGATGGCCGAATTGCTTGACTTCAGACGATATGAGCAGGGCGCGATGAACATCAAAGCGGGCGAGCACAACGTGGTGAAATTTCTTTCAACGATATACGCGCTTTTCCGCGACTATGCCGCCGACAGGGGCATACGTTTCCGCTTCAACCGCTCCAACGAAATTATAATGGTGTGGTATGACCCGGCACAATTGCGCAAAGTAATCAACAACCTGCTGTCAAACGCCTTCAAACACACCGAGGCCGACGGCGAGGTCACCCTCAGTGTGCGCCGCGGTGACGGCTCGGTGATAATCGAGGTGTCAGACACGGGGTGCGGCATTGCGGCCGAAGACATTGACAAGATATTCAACCGCTTCTATCAGGCTAACGCCGGTGTCGACGGCGACTGGCAGGGAATCGGCGTTGGGCTTGCGCTCGCAAAGGGCATCGTAGAGCTGCACCACGGCAAAATCGAAGTGTTCAGCACACCCGGCGAATCGGCCACTTTTACAGTCACCCTACCCTTGGGTCGTGACCATTTCAGCGACGAACAGATTGCGGGCGCCGGAGATTACCGTCAGGCACAGGAATACAACATTCAGCATCCCAGACCGCTCATAACATCCGAGGCCGAGACGCCCGATATTAATGAGCCGGCCACGATGCCCGGCGATGTAATGGTGGTGGCCGAGGGCAACGAACAGCTGCGAGAAATGCTCACCGACATTTTCAGACCTTATCTGCGCGTAGTCGCCACAGGCGACGGCGAGGAGGCAATGCGCATGATTGACGAGAACTCTCCCTGCCTGATTATAAGCGGCTACAATCTGCCCGGCATCTCCGGTGTGAAGCTATGCCGCAAAGTGAAGTCGCAAAGCACTACGGCCGACACACCATTTGTGTTTGTCACATCACACAACGCCGACAGCGAGGTACTCGAAATGCTGAATGTCGGGGCGGACGATTACCTGACGCTGCCGTTTGATGTGCGGCAACTGCTCGCACGATGCCGCAACCTGATAAACAAGCACCACAAGCTCACTGCTGCCAGACCCGCTCTGCCAAGTCCCGAAGACAACACAGACCCGATTTTCGCATCGAGCGGGACCGACATTGTCTTTATGCGCCGGGCTGTAGAAATAATTGAAGAAAATATGTCAGACGGCGACTTTAATATCGACCGCTTCGCGGCAGCGATGAATGTCTCGCGCACGTCGCTCTTTCAGCGGATAAAGAAAGCAACGGGACAGACGCCCAACGACTTCATAATTTCGATTAAGATGAAACAGGCTGTCAAGATGCTCACCGAACAGCACGAAACTAATATCACTGACATAGCCTATGCTTTGGGATTCTCTTCGCCAAGATATTTCAGCCGCTGCTTCAAAGAGCATTTTCACACCTCACCGCGCACCTACCGCAAATCCGGCAGTCAGTGACGGCAGACTGACAATATGCGAGACTCGCCAATAAGTTGTGGAAGACGTATTCTGAGCGCTTAATGCGATAAAATGCCAGACAATGACGGGCAAGCAGATAAGTCGTTACATGGACATGACTACTTCTTACCCTTATAAAGCCAGTGATTTTTGAGCCACTCGCGCACAGGTTCGTCATAGACCTTGAGGCTGGCGTATGCCACTGCTATTGAAGCGACGAAAATCCATACTGCGACCCAGATGTGGGTACTCAGCGGGAAATTCACATATGGTGTATTTCTCGATTCTATCCGAAAGCAAGCATTTTGGAGACCTCAGTACCGAATATAGTTGTCAAGGAATTATTATTTACTGCTAAAAAACAGATTATTGGACGCTTGGATAACCAATAGCGGTACAAAAAGAGGAAAAATGAGCCTTGAAACGCTGATTTTTACCTTTTAACGAGGATTCTTTACGGGATTTGTATCATCTTTGCATTTGGATTGAGGCAACTCTTTCCACGACATTTTGAAATAATAAGAAGCGTTATGCTCATCTCGTAAGTGTAAACGTAGGAAATTTTGACCGAGCAAGGATAGCATAGTTGGCTCACGTTTCTACATTATTAATTAACCTCTCCATCGAGTCAATGGAGGCGAGTTCTGTTTATGAGATTTGGACAATTAATTGCAGTTGCGGGATGCGCGGCTCTTTTGGGGGCTTGTTCGGGTCAGTCGCTGCTGCCCGGAGACGAGGGATCCCTGAGCCGGCTGGATGTTGAAGACTTGGGCATAGTGGTGCCGGCCGACAGCCAACGCGAATATTCTTTTACGGACAAAAAGGCCTCGTTCTGGTATGGCATGACGCACACCGATAACTGGAACGACTGGTATTCGGGCTGGAATATAGCTAAACGACGCATGCTTAGCGACTATACTGTCGGCGTTGACGGCGACACGCTGTCAAGGCGCAAGGCCGAGGTGACGGTATATCCCTATAAAATTAACCGTGTATATGAGAAGGCTCACGAAAATTTCTATATGTTCGACCGTGTGGAGCTGCTCTATGTCGAACTTTCGGACGTGAAAGGCGATTCGGTGTGGATAGAGCTGTCACCGAGGCTTATTTCGGCCGGCAAACAGGGGGCCGCAGGGGTTGAATTCGTGCCCAAAGAATCGACCGGAGGTGTCATCACTCTGCAGCCGTTCAAAGATGTAACCTGTCGATGGAACGGCACCCGGTTAGTGGCTCCTGCCGATGCCGGAGGCTTCATCATTTCATATACGGAAGATGGGAGTGCCGCGCAGGTTGCCGCACTCTTCCGCCGCGACCACAAGAAAATGCTCCGTGAGCGCATCGACCGTATGAACGCTTTGGTGGAGAAGTCCAACCCCCTGTCTTCGGACAATGACACGCTCGACAGAGCCATGTCATGGATTGTCCTCACCACCGACGAACTTGTCACCTGTCAGCAAGGCAACGGCATCTATGCCGGCTTGCCATGGTTCAACGAGTACTGGGGGCGTGACATGTTCATCTCAATGCCGGGGGCTGTCTTCTGTACCGGACAGTGGGAAACGGCGCGAAGCATATTCAGCGATTTTGCCAAGTTTCAGGACAGAAATCCCGAATCGGAAACTCTCGGCCGCATTCCCAACCGCGCCAACCTCGAAAGCATAATCTACAATACTGCCGACGGTACGCCGCGTTTTGTGACGGATGTTTACGAATATATGCAATATACCGGCGACACAACATTCCTTGCTTCGATCTATCCGGCTGTTGAACTGAGTATCAACAGCGTAATTGAACGTGGGACCGATGCCGACGGCTTCCTCGTCCATGCCGATGCCGACACATGGATGGATGCCAAACGGCAGGGAAAATATTCCTGCTCGCCACGTGGTAACCGTGCCGTCGACATTCAGGCGTTGTGGTACGGGCAGTTGCGCAACGGTGCCGAGATGGCCCGCATTATGGGAGATGACGATGAGGCCCACCGTTGGAATCTGGCTGCCGATTCGCTATTAGCAACTTTCAACCGCATGTTTGTCAACACTGCCGACACATTGGTCTACGACCATCTCAATGCCGTCGGCACCCCCGACCGCCAGTGCCGCCCTAATATGCTCTATGCCCTCGACATGGTGGCCGACACGGCAGTCGTTATGAAAGAGACTCGCGATGCATGGCGGAGGCTCGTATATCCGTGGGGTGTGGCATCGCTCGACCAGAACGACCCTCAGTTCCATCCCTACCACGAGAACTGGCATCACTACCACAAGGACGATGCCTATCATAACGGTACGGTGTGGCTGTGGAACAACGGCATGGCCATGCAGCGCATGATAGAGGCCGGACAGCAGGATATTGCATGGCAGCTATTCGAAAACATGAATCGTCAGGCTCTCTACGAAGGAGCTGTGGGAAGCCTGTCGGAGAACGCCGATGCCTGGCCCCGCAAGGGTGCGCAGTGGGCGCGACGCTCCGGCACTTTCCTCCAAGCATGGAGCAATGCCGAGCAAATCAGAGTATGGTATCAGGGCTTTCTGGGCATACGTCCAGCCCTCCTCGACGGCTGCATCACACTTGCACCGCGCATACCTTCGGCCCTGAACACGTTGCGCTACAGCGAACTAATTGGCAACGGCTCGCTCCTCGGAGCCTTCGAGCGCACCGCCGACTGCCGCATCTATGAATACCGGCTGTCGGGTATTGCAGCGCGTCTGAAATTTGACATCGAAGATTTTGCCACCTTCGAACTCCCGGTGGCCGAAGGCTCGACAGTCCGCGTGAAAGTGACAGATACTGAACTGACAGCAAAAGTAACCGACCGAGACGGAAAGACGACATACAATAGCACCATCGCTCCAGACCCGTCAAAAGCAGCACGCCGCCAAGCTATGAACCGCTACTTCAAAGACACGCACTTTGCCGTACCCTCAATGAAGGAAAACCTCCCGTCGCTCAGCCGCTACTTCGACCCGCCCCTCGACTACTCCAGCGTTGAGTAAATCATAGGTTGATTCCACGTCGTCCTCAATCTTCCGGTCATACCGACCTTCCGCGACATCGCCCCTACTTTGATGCCGCTAACGCAGACGTCACTTTTGCAGTTGCCCCTTCCGCGGAACCCTTCGAATCGCTCTATAACGCAAACAGGCAGCTTTTTAGCTGCCTGTTTTGCGGAGAGAGTGGGAGTCATTCTCCGCTGCGCTACGAAAGCGCTGCGCGATTACGAGGGGTCAGCGGATTTGTGTGTGCATTTTTGTGCGTATATAAAATTAACACCGCCGCAAGTCATTGACTTACAGCGGTGTTAACTTTGTTGTTGGCGGAGAGAGAGGGAGTCTTTCTCCGCTGCGCTACGAAAGCGCTGCGCGATTACGAGCCCCCTTCCGCGGGACCCTTCGAATCTTCATTTCTCTCAAAACGCAAAACAGCCTCCTGCAATGGAGGCTGTTTTTGCGTTTTAGCGGAGAGAGAGGGATTCGAACCCCCGGAGGTGTGACCCTCAACGGTTTTCAAGACCGCCGCAATCGACCACTCTGCCATCTCTCCTTTGGATTAGCGAGGGCAAAGGTAGATATAATTTTTGTATTATGCAAGTGTATAATATATTTTTCATTTGCATAGTTTTATATCTACCTCTGTGTTTCAGTGCTTTAAGTCACAAAATATTTTAAAGTAAAAGTGTTAAACAGCACAGTCTTGCAAAAATGACAGCTCGCCGGCACGGCGTCAGAAGTAATTTCGCGGTGTATTTCCTTTAATTTTAATCGTTTTAAAGCTATGAAAAGATTCACACATCCAATCGATGAGATTATCGTGCATTGCACGGCCACGCGGCTGTCTCGTCCGTTAACAATCAATGATTTACGCGTCTGTCACCGTCAGCGCGGTTTTGATGATATAGGCTATCATTATGTCGTGATGCCTGACGGACATGTCGAAACGGGGCGTCCGGCGGACTTTGTTGGAGCGCATTGTCTCGGCCACAACAGCCGCTCGATAGGCGTGGCTTACGTGGGAGGGTTAGATGAGAAGAGACGTCCTGCCGATACGCGCACCCCGCAGCAGCGCGAGGCTTTGGAGCGTCTGCTGCGCGAGCTTGTCGCGACTCACCGCGGGGCACGCGTCTACGGTCATCGTGATTTCGCGGCGAAGGCTTGCCCGTGTTTCGATGCGGCAGCCGAGTACGGTCACCTTAACGGAGGGCGGTTATGAGAAGCCGGTTTGTATTTGCCGCAGCCGTAATGGCTGCAGTGGCCGCGACGCCGTCATGCGGCAGCCACAAGAGTGTCGAGACTATGGCTGTAAAGACGCAACTCGACGCGCGTTCGGCCGCAGAAACGCAGGCTGCTGTCAGACTGTCTGCGAAAGACTCGCACATGAGGGTCATCGAGAGACCTCACATCACCATCGCGACAGACAGCTCGCTGACAACGGTCACGGCCGAGCGCATCACCGTCGCCTCCGACGACAGCATGACGCTGCGCGCAGTCAGCCGAGAGTCAGCGTCAGACACTGTCGCCACAAGGTCAGACATCAGCGGCGAGCGCACGGACAATCGCACACTCGGCCCCGCAGGTCAGAGAATCGCGCTTATAATATCGCTGATGCTCAATTTTGCTCTGCTGGCTCCCCGTCTGCTATCATCGCGAGGAAGGTCTGCTCGTCGATGACGGGTATGCCGAGCGCCTCGGCTTTCTGTAATTTGGCCGGTCCCATGTTGTCGCCGGCGAGGACATAGTCGGTCTTGCGTGAAATCGAGCCGACATTACGGCCACCGTTGGCCTCGATGAGTTCCTTGTAGCGCTCACGGCTGTTGAGCTGAAAGACACCGCTGATCACAAACGATTTGCCTCCGAGGCGGTCGGTGTGACCGGCGGTTTCTTCTTCGGGGAGGGCGAGCTGCACGCCTGCCGCGCGCAGACGCTCGACAGTGGCGCGGTTGGCGTCGACCGAGAAGTAGTCGATGATGCTGTCGGCGATGCGCGGTCCGACGTCTTCGATGCCCATAAGGGCCGTGCGGTCCATCTCCATCAGACGGTCGACAGAGCGCACCTGACGGGCGATGCGCTTGGCCGTGGTCTCGCCGACGAAAGGTATGGAGAGGGCATAAAGCACGCGCTCAAAGGGCACGGCGAGCGATGCACGCAGGCCGTCGACGACACGTTCGGCGCTGCGCTGCCCGAAGCCTTCGAGGGTCATGAGGCGCTCGACGGTGAGGTCATAGAGGTCGGCTATATTCCTGACAAGTCCGGCGGCATAGAGGGCGGCGGCGGTCTCCTCGCCGATGCCGTCAATGTCCATCATGTGACGGCCGACAAAGTGCTCGATGCGGCCGATAATCTGCGGCGGACAGTGCCAGCGGTCGGGGCATACCCACGCGGCCTCGCCCTCGACACGCACAAGCGGAGCGCCGCATGCGGGGCAGTGAGATACGAACTCGACGGCTGTGGAGCCGGGCTGACGAGCGTCGAGGTCGACGCCGGTGATTTTGGGGATGATTTCGCCGCCTTTCTCGACATAGAGCATGTCGTCGGTGTGGATGTCGAGCGTGCGCATTATGTCTTCGTTGTGGAGCGAGGCGCGCTTGACGATGGTGCCGCTGAGGAGGACGGGCTCGAGGTTGGCGACGGGGGTGATGATGCCCATGCGTCCGACGTCGAACGAGACGAAGCGCAGGCGTGTAAGGGCACGCTCGGCCTGAAACTTATAGGCGATGGCCCAGCGGGGCGACTTGGCCGTAAATCCGAGATTGAGTTGCTGACGCAGGGAGTTGATCTTGAAGACAAGGCCGTCAGTGGCTACGGGGAGTTCCTTGCGGGCCGTATCCCAGTAATTAATGAATCTGTCGACGTCGTCGATGGAGTGCAGGCGCGTCATGGCGTCGGAGACCTTGAAGCCCCATTTGCGGGCCTCCATCATGTTGTCGTAATGGTTGTCGCAGGGCAGATTGTCGCCGAGCAGATAGTAGAAATAAGCGTCGAGTCCGCGCGCGGCGACCTCGGCGGAGTTCTGCAGCTTGAGGGTGCCTGCGGCGGCGTTGCGGGGGTTGGCGAAGAGGGGCTCCTCGTTGTAGGCGCGCTCGGCATTGAGGCGCTCGAACGATGTCCACGGAAGGACGATTTCGCCACGTATCTCGAAAAAGTCGGGCCAGCCCTCGCCGCGGAGCTCGAGGGGTATGGAGCGTATGGTAGCGACATTGTCGGTGACCACGTCGCCTTTCTCGCCGTCGCCTCGTGTGACGGCGCGCAGCAGGCGTCCGTGCTCGTAGATGAGCGAGATGCCGGTGCCGTCAAATTTCATCTCGCCGACGATTGTCGGCTGCTGCCCCATCAGGGCCGTCTCTGTGCGGCGTACCCACTGGTCAACCTCCTCGACGGAATAGGTGTTGCCCAAAGAGAGCATCGGGTAGATATGCGCGGCCTGCGTGAAGCCCTTGGTGATGTCGGAGCCGACGCGGTGAGTGGGCGAATAAGGGTCGTCATACTCGGGATGCTCGCGCTCGAGCTGCTCCAGCTGTTTGAGCATCAGGTCGAAGTCGCGGTCGGAAATTTCGGGCGCGTTGAGTACGTAATAGTTGTGGTTGTGGCGGTTAAGCTCCGCGCGCAGTGAGTCAATCTGCTGTTTTATGGGGTCCATGATTATCAGTGGGTAAGGTCTTTAGGGTCTATAGGGGCTTTAAGGTCATTAACGACTTTTGCGGGATTAATGTTTACGGTGTCTGAGCGAGGGGAACATGCGGCGGATGCGCAGCAGGGCGGCGGGGACGTTGTCGCCGGCGATGACGGTGGTGACTGCGCCGAGCACGAGGACGAGGCCGACGATCTGACGCGGCGTCAGCACTTCGCCGAAGACCATCACGCCGATAGCCACGGCGGTCACCGGCTCGAAGACGCCGAGGATGGCTGCGGCCGTGGAGCCTATCTCTTTGATGGCCACATTAGTGAGGCTGAACGACAGGACGGTCGGGAAGAAGGCAAGTCCGGCCACACAACCCCACTGCAAAAGGGTGTGAGGCACGACAAAGCAGCCGTCAGCCACGGCTCCGCCGGCGAAGATGACGATGCCGAAGAGCAGGACGTAGAAGGTGAGCTGCAGCGTGGGCATGCCGCGTATGGCGGCTATGCGGTTGACGGCCACGATGTAGACCGCGTAGGCCAGCGAGGAGCCGATGACCCACATCAGGCCGGGGATGCTGACGGTGACGCCGCCCGAGGTGCGGCAGAGCAGCCATATGCCTGTCATGGCAAGCACAAGGCACACGATGACGCGCATCGTCAGGCGCTCGCGGAAGAAAGCCATCATGATGAGGGCGACCATAAGCGGATAGACAAAGAGCAGCGTCGAGGCGACGGAGGCGTCCATGTAGCGGTAACTGGCGAAGAGCCCGAACGACGAGAAGCCCATCAGCAGGCCGAGGACCACGAGGGGCAGCAGCTGCGGCCGGCTGATTGACAGGCTGCGGCCGCGCAGGGCGAGCATGGCCCAAATCATGGGCAGCCCGGCGAGATAGCGCCAGAAGAGCACCGAGTTGACATCCATGCCCGTGGCGTAGAGCGGCAGCGCGAAAAGCGGATTGGTGCCGTATGTGGCGGCGGCGAGCACGCCGAGCGCATAACCTTTAACCTTAGCTTTATTCATAATAAATCATAACACGGGACGCAAACCCGTGCGACTGCAAATTTAATCAGAATTTTTTGTAAATTTGCATTTCAAAGACGTACACATTAGTACAAAACCATACATATGAAAAAGCTCGTATCTTTAATTCTGATTGTAATCGCATTTGCTTTCGCAGCCTCGGCTCAGACGCCCGTGCGCTGGCGCACATCCATCTCGATGACCTCGCCGACCGAGGGCGTCATCACCTGCAAGGCCCTGATTTCGACCGGCTGGCACCTCTATGGCCTCGAAATGCCGCAGGGGGGCCCGCGCGCCACGACTTTTGACTTTTCGGGCTGCCGCGGCGTCAGCATCGAGGGCAAAGTGACTCCGTCGACCGCGCCCATCGAGCAGATGGACCCGCTTTTCGGCAAGACGCTGACATGGTGGGACCGCAACGTGTCGTTCAGCGTGCCGTTCAAAGTCACTGACCGCGACGAGGCGGCTGTCAAGATAGTCATCGGCTATATGTGCTGCAACGGCGGCTCATGCACACGCCCGCAGAGCGAGAGCGTGACCATACCCATACCCGAATACAACCCCAACCAACTGTCAACCAAAAAGAAATGAGACATATCGCACGACGACTCATGTCTGCGGTCCTGAGGTCAGCGGCCGCAGTGTTGCTCGCCGCAGTGCTGCCGCAGAGTCTTGCAGCGGCACCGCCGAGCAACGTCACATGGACCAACTCTGTCGAGCAGACCGCCGACAATGAAATCACCGTCAGCTGGCAGGCCGACATCGCCGACGGCTGGCATATCTACGGACTGGAGATGCCCGACCTGCCTGACACGCCGCTGCCGCAGCCGACCACATTCGAGGTGACGGCGAGCGACGGCCTCACGCCGCTCGGTCAGGTAGAGTCGTCAGTGCCGATTACGATGCATTATGACGATGTGCTCAAGCTCAATCTGCCGTGGGTCAGCGGCAAGGTGACTTTCAGTCAGAAATATACCGTGGCCGCGGGCGTCAAGGGCGCCACGGTCAGCGGCACAATCCGTTATATGGCCTGCAACAACAGCGCCTGCACTCCTCCGGCCCGCGAGAAATTCGAGCTGACGTGGGGCGATTCGGCCCCGGCTGCTGCGGCGCCCGAGGCCGCTCCGTCGCCTGCGGCCGAGGTCGAGGGCAAATCGGTGCTCGGACAGCATGATGTCAGCCGGTGGTGGGAGCCTGTCAAGGCCGAGTCGCAGGGCGTCGAGACACATTCGAGCCTGCCGGCTATCTTCATTTTCGGCTTCCTCGGCGGCCTTTTGGCGCTGCTGACGCCGTGTGTCTGGCCGATGATACCGATGACCGTGAGCTTCTTCCTCAAACGCGGCAAGAGCCGCCGGCGCGCCATCGGCGACTCGGTGGTCTACGCGCTGAGCATCATCGTGATATACTTAGTGATGGGCATCGCGCTGACGCTGATTTTCGGCGCGGGCAAACTCAACGAGATTGCCACGGGCGCGGTGTTCAATCTGATTTTCTTCGCGCTGTTGGTGGTGTTTGCCATCTCGTTTTTCGGCGCGTTTGACATCAAGCTGCCGTCGCGGTGGTCAAACCGCATCGACAGCAAGGCCGAGTCGACCACGGGCATAATCAGCATCTTCTTCATGGCCTTTACGTTAGTGCTGGTGTCGTTCTCGTGCACGGGCCCCATCATCGGCACACTGCTCGTCGAGGCCGCCTCTGAGGCGAGCATCCTTGGCCCGGCCATAGGCATGGGCGGTTTTGCGCTCGGACTGGCGCTGCCGTTCGGACTCTTCGCCTTCTTCCCGTCGCTGCTCAAGGAGATGCCGCGCTCGGGCGGATGGCTCAACTCGGTGAAGGTCGTCTTGGGCTTCATCGAGCTGATACTGTCGCTTAAATTCCTGTCAGTGGCCGATTTGGCCTACGGCTGGCGCATCCTCGACCGCGAGGTGTTCCTGTCGATATGGATAGTGCTTTTCGCGCTGCTCGGCCTGTATCTCTTAGGCAAGCTGCGATTCTCGCACGACTCGGAGTCAAAGCACACGTCGGTGGGCGGCTTTTTCATGGCCGTGGCGTCGCTGTCGTTTGCGGTGTATCTCGTGCCGGGTCTGTGGGGCGCACCGCTCAAGGCCATCAGCGCGTTCGCTCCGCCGCTGACGACTCAGGACTTCAACCTCTACGGCGGCACGTTCCGCGAGTTCCACGACTATGACGAGGGCATGAGCTATGCCGCCGAAAACAATCTGCCGGTGCTCGTCGACTTCTCGGGCTATGCCTGTGTCAACTGCCGCAAGATGGAGGGCGCCGTGTTTGACACCGACCGCGTGCGTCAGGTCATCGAGAACGGTTTTGTGCTCATCAAGCTGATGGTCGACGAGAAGACTCCGCTTGAGCGTCCGCTGACCGTCGAGGAGTATGGCTCGGAGACTGTCTTGGAGACCGTCGGCGACCGCTGGAGCTATCTGCAACGCCATAAGTTCGGCATCAACTCACAGCCCTACTATGTGATGCTCGACAACGACGGTCAGCCTCTCGGGCCGGCCCGCGTCTACGACGAGAACGTCGATAAGTTTGTCGAGTGGCTCAACGAGGGCGCCGAGGTCTACGCATCACGCCGCTGATACATTTGTACAGTGCAGTATGCATTTGTATGCATTAGTATAGATAACTATAGTATAAGTAATACGTTATGATACATAACCGTCAGGAGCGTCTCGAGGCTCTCGGGCGCGTCATCGACACGCTCGAGGTGCTCAGGGTCAAATGCCCGTGGGACGCCAAGCAGACCAACGAGAGCCTGCGCGCCAACACCGTCGAGGAGGTCTACGAGCTGGCTCAGGCCCTTATCGACAACGACAACGCCGCCATACGCAAGGAGCTGGGCGATGTGCTGCTACACATACTTTTCTACTCTAAAATCGCCGACGAAAAGGGCGCGTTTGACATCGCCGACGTGGCCGATTCGCTCAACGACAAGCTGATATTCCGCCATCCGCACGTCTTCGGCGACGTCAAGGTGGGCTCGTCGCACGACGTCGAGACCAACTGGGAGAAAATCAAGCTCAAGGAGAAGGGCGGCAACCGCACGGTGCTGGCCGGTGTGCCGGCGGCGCTGCCGGCGCTCATCAAGGCCGACCGCATACAGGAGAAGGCCGCCAACGTGGGCTTCGACTGGGAGAGCCGCGACGATGTGTGGGACAAGGTCGGTGAGGAGCAGCGCGAGGTACGCGAGGCAGTCGCTTCGGGCGAGCCTGACGCCATCGAGGCCGAGTTCGGCGACCTGCTGTTCAGTGTGGTCAACGCCGCGCGTCTCCACGGCGTCAATCCAGAGAACGCCTTAGAGCGCACTAACCGCAAGTTTATCAGCCGATTCAACTACATCGAGGAGGCTGCCCGCCGCGAGGGCCGTGCCATCTCAGAGCTGACCCTCGCCGAGATGGACGCCCTGTGGAACGAGGCCAAGGCGCAAATGTAGGGACGTGCATGTAGAGGCGATTTTCAATCGCCCGCAATGTAGGGACGTGCCTTCGGCACGTATACGACGGCCGCTTTATACATGCCGCCGCTCGCAAAGCTCGCTTTGGCATGTCCCTACAATGATACGGCCGCCAACAAAGGAGGGGCGATTTTCAATCGCCCGCAATGTAGGGACGTGCCTTTGGCACGTATACGACGGCCGCTTTATACATGCCGCCGCTCAATGGCGGACGCTCGAGCCGAGCGTCCCTACAAGCAATGACGCAATATTTTGAAAATCAACAACAAACCAACTGATAAATCGTGAAAGTCTGCATCACCGAGAAACCGAGCGTGGCGCGCGACATAGCGCGCATCATAGGCGCCGACAGCCGCCGAGAAGGCTACTTCGAGGGCAACGGCTATCGCGTCACGTGGACCTTCGGCCACCTCTGCTGCCTCAAGGAGCCGGCCGACTACACGCCGATGTGGCGCCGATGGTCGCTCGGAGCGCTCCCGATGATTCCGGCCAAGTTCGGCATCAAGGTCATCGACGACGACGGCATACGCCGCCAGATGCAAGTCATCGAGAGCCTTATCGCCGAGGCCGACGAGGTCATCAACTGCGGCGACGCCGGGCAGGAGGGCGAGCTGATACAGCGCTGGGTCATGCAGAAGGCCTCGATAAAATGTCCCGTGCAGCGTCTGTGGATTTCGTCGCTCACTGACGAGTCTATCCGTCAGGGATTCAGCGAGCTGCAGCCCGAGTCGAAGTTTGACAACCTATATTACGCGGGTCTCTCGCGAGCCATCGGCGACTGGATTCTGGGCATGAACGCCACACGCCTCTACTCGCTCAAATACGGCGCGTCGGGCAACGTGCTCTCCATCGGACGCGTGCAGACCCCGACACTCGCCCTGATTGTCAGGCGCCACCACGAGATACAGAATTTCAAGCCCGAGGACTACTACGAGCTCAAGACCGTCTACCGCGAGGTGACGTTCAACGCCACGTCGGGCCGTTTCAAGGACCCGGCGGAGGCGCAGGATATCATCGACACCATCAGCACGCTGCCCCTGACGGTCACCGATGTCACGCAGAAAAAAGGCCGCGAGGCGCCGCCGAGGCTCTTCGACCTGACGTCGCTGCAGGTCGAGTGCAACCGCCGCTGGGGCTGGACGGCCGACGAGTCGCTGCGCCTGATTCAGTCGCTCTACGAGAAGAAGGTGACCACCTACCCTCGCGTCGACACGACATATCTGAGCGAGGACCTCTACCCCAAAATTCCGCAGATACTGCGCGACATGACGCCCTACGCCGACCGCACGGCTCCGGTGCTCGCCGGCAAGATACCCCACAGCAAAAAAGTTTTTGATAACGCGAAAGTCACTGACCACCATGCCATTATCCCGACGGGGCAGTCGCCGTCGGCACTCGTCGGCAACGAGCGTCAGCTCTACCACCTTATAGCCATGCGCTTTATCGCGGCGTTCTACCCCGACTGCGTCTTCCGCCAGACCACCGTCACGGCCGAGGCCGGCAAGGTCACGTTTAAGGCCGGCGGCAAGGTCATCGAGGAGCCGGGCTGGCGCAGCCTCTATGCCGGCGACAAGGACCGCGCCGAGGGCAGCGGCGATGACGACGAAGAGCGCATAATGCCGGCGTTTGAGGTCGGCGAGAGCGGACCGCATGAGCCGTCGCTCGTCAAGAAGACCACGCAGCCGCCCAAATATTACACCGAGGGCACGCTGCTGCGCGCCATGGAGTCGGCCGGCAAGACAGTCGACGACGAGGAGCTGCGCGAGGCCATGAAGGAGAACGGCATAGGACGCCCGTCGACCCGCGCGTCAATCATCGAGACCCTCTTCCGCCGCCGCTACATCTACCGCGAGCGCAAGAACATAATGGCCTCTCAGGCCGGCATCGACCTCATCGCCACCATCAACGAGGAGCTGCTCAAGAGCGCCAAGCTCACGGGCCTGTGGGAAAACAAGTTGCGCCGCATCGAGCGTGGCGACTACTCGGCCTCGGAGTTTATCGGCGAGCTCAAGACGCTCATCGGCGAGATAGTCATCAACGTGCTGACCGACAATTCCATGCGACGCATCGAGACTGCGCAGTCCGACAAGTCTGACAAGGCCGATAAGGCTGACAAGCCAAAGAAAGAGCCTAAAAAGCGCGCGCCGCGCCGCAAGAAGGCCAAGAGCCTCGACGAAATCCCCTGCCCCGTCTGCGGCACCGGCCACATCATCAAGGGTCGCACGGCCTACGGATGCAGCCGCTACGCCGAGGGCTGCGCCTACCGCCTCAACTTCAGCGACGCCCCCGCCGATCTCACCCCCGCCAAGCTTCAGGACATAATCGAGAAATCAAAAGGCAAATAAACAATGTCACAGAACGAAATTTTCCCCATAGTCGACGCCGAGGGCCGCACCATAGGCCGCGCCACGCGCTGCGAGTGCCACTCCGGCTCACGGCTGCTGCACCCCGTGGTCCATCTCCACGTCGTCAGCTCGGACGGACGCCTGCTGCTGCAGCGACGCTCGGCCGACAAAGACATACAGCCCGGCCGCTGGGACACCTCGGTCGGAGGCCATGTCGACTACGGCGAAAGCGTGGCCGACGCCCTGCGCCGCGAGGCCGCCGAAGAACTGTCGCTGAGCGCGTTTGAGCCGCGCGGGCTCGGGGCTTACGTCTTCGAGTCTGACCGCGAGCGCGAGTTGGTCAACGTGTTCACCACAGTCATCAATGACTGCAGCGGCCTGCGCTTTCAGGAGTCTGAAATCAGCGAGATACGCCTCTTCACCCCCACCGAAATCGAAGCCATGACCGGCACCGGCGCCCTCACCCCCAACTTCGAGCAGGAATACAGGCGGATAGAGCGCGAGCTATGGAGGGTCGATTTTTAATCGACCGGTGAGTATACAATTAATTATGTTTAGGGCGATTACAAATCGCCCCTCCATATTCCCTGACCCGTCCACCATTACCAAAAAAATGACACTCAACGATATAATCCAGACAGTCATCGTCGCCGTGATAGTCATCGCGGCCGTCGTCATCGGCGTGCGCAAAATGCTGCGCAACCCCGGCGGCAGCTCCTGCGGCAGCGACACCCGTGACGGCAGTCGCGACAGCTGCGCCGACTGCCGCGACTGCGCCCTCCGCAACAAATGCCGCAAATAACCATAAACACCTGATAATCAACTACACAACGTAGGGACGTGCCTTTGGCTCGTATACGACGGCCGTTAATATTTGCGCCATATACATGCCGCCGCTCAATGGCGTACGCTCGAGCCGAGCGTCCCCTACATTTCGCTTTGGCATGTCCCTACTACATTACATATATCATTTCCGGCAATCTTGCTAATTAAAATTGCACAACTACTTGCATAATTCAAAATAAAGGCTTAACTTTGCCGACGCAAAAGCCACTGTTATGGTTCCTTGGCCGAGTGGTTAGGCACCGGTCTGCAAAACCGTTTACAGCAGTTCGATTCTGCTTGGTACCTCACCGACAAGAGATAAGCGCCGCCGCGTTTGTCTCTTGTCGCTTTATATCCCCACCTGCCACCAACACAGCTTCGCGACACGGGCCACGCTGTCTGCCCGGCGGAAACAGTCCAAGGCTTCGTCATGATGACTATGAAGACGGGCAGTTTCACCTTATAATAATAGAATAGCGGAACAAAGCGTTATTGCTCCGGACAAAAGTGGGAGACTGTCTGATATAGCCATTAGGATAAATTGAATGTAGAATGGCTAAATAATGTTATAATTTTATATACGTTTGGCATTTTTACGCTACATTTGCAACCGAATTTCTGAAAACATATTCGTCTATTCCACGAAAGTCAGTTTTATGAGTAAAAACATTGTGGCCTCGGAACACCGCGGCCTCTTCACGACACGCATGGGTGTGTTGGCGGCTACTGTCGGGTCGGCTGTCGGCCTGGGCAATATCTGGCGCTTCCCATATGAGGCGGGAGTCCACGGAGGAGGCGCTTTCATGTTCTGCAATCTTGTGTTCACGCTGCTGATAGGCATACCTGTGCTATGCGCCGAATTCACGGCCGGACGCGGCTCACGGAGCAATATCATCGGAGCTTACCGCAAACTCGCCCCAAGCGGACGCCGCTGGGCAGGTGCCGGCTATATGGCCGTACTGAGCGCCGTGTTGATTCTGGGCTTTTACTCGGTTGTGGCGGGCTGGACCGTTGAATATTTCGCCCGGTCGGCGACAGGCGCTCTCGATCTGCCTTCACAGCAACACTATCACGACATGTTTGACGAATTCTCGTCGAGCACATGGAAACCGCTTATCTGGATAGTAATATTTGTGGCTGCCAATCTGGTCATCCTGCTCAAGGGAGCCAAAGGCATCGAGCGTATGTCAAACCTTCTGATGCCGGCGCTGTTTCTGATTCTTATTGTATTCTGTATCAACTCACTGACTCTCGACAAAGCCGGCGAAGGCCTCTATTTTCTCTTTCACCCCGACTGGTCGATGATAAACGGTCCGACAATGCTCGCGGCTCTCGGACAGTCTTTTTTCTCACTCAGTCTCGGCATGGGATGCATGACAACCTATGCTTCATATTTCAGCGACGACACTAACCTTGGCCGCAGCGCCATCACCACTGCCCTGCTCGACATATTCGTCGCCATTATGGCTGGAATCATCATCTTCCCGGCTGTCTTCACATTCGGCGGATCGGTCGCCGCCGGGCCCAAGCTTGTCTTTGAAGTGCTTCCGGGCATCTTCCACAACCTGACGTGGGGTCCTCTGTGGTCAACACTCTTTTTCTTCCTGCTGATTCTGGCGTCGCTGACGTCGACAATATCCATGCATGAGATAGTTATCACGTTCCTGACTGAGGAGCGGGGCATGTCGCGGCGCGCGGCCACCATCCTCGACTGCTCGGTCACACTGACGCTGGCCATCGTCTGCAGCCTCAGTTTCGGAGTGTTGTCTGACCTGAAATTGTTCGGACTGACAATATTCAATCTGCTCGACTTCGCCTCGTCCAACATACTGATGCCTTTGGGCGGGCTGCTGATTTCGATATTCGTGGGCTATGTCGTCGACCGCAAATTCATACGCGACCAGATGACCAACCACGGACACATCACGTGCCATATACTGCGGCTGACAGTCTTCTCGCTGCGCTATCTCGCGCCCGGAGCCATCATTCTGGTCTTTCTAAACTCCATAGGGCTGCTCTGAAACCTCATTTTATGCCTCCAGGAAGCTCAGTATGCCTCCGGGAGACTTTTTTCACGCCTTAGAGTTTGGCAATCAGTGAACATTTCGTAAATTTGCGGCACATACCCATAACCTTAACCCATGGAGACGCAATTCCATGATTTAAAAACTAAAGCTTAATTATCATAAGCAATGGCAGAAGAAAAGAAAGAACGTTTGTTTGACATGTTTCCGCCCGTTTCCACCGAGGAATGGCGCGCGAAAGTCGAGGCCGACCTGAAAGGCGCACCTTTTGACAAGAAACTTGTCTGGCGCACTCCCGAAGGATTTAATGTCCAGCCGATGTATCGCGCTGAAGACATTGAGGGACTGCCCACAACCGAGTCGCTTCCGGGCGAATTCCCCTATGTGCGCGGCACACGCGACAACAACGAGTGGCTGACCCGTCAGGAAATCCTCGGCAAAACACCCGAAGAAATGAACGCCACGGCCCTCGACGTCCTCAACAAAGGCGTCAACTCGCTTGGCTTCAACGTAGCAGATGAGCCCACTCAGGAGACACTCGACATCCTGCTCAAAGACATCGTTGTCCCCGCAGTAGAGATTAACTTCACATGCTGCCCCAAATCAGCACTGCGCCTGACACGCGAACTCGTAGCCTGGCTCGAGAAAAAAGGCTGGACCAAAGAGTTCAAAGGTTCAATTGACTTCAACCCCATGCGCAAGGCCCTGCGCCACGGCAAACCCTTCGGCGCCGATATCGCCCAGATGGCCAAGGAAATCGTCGAGGCCGCAGCTCCCGTCGACAATCTGCGCGTGCTCGCCGTCGACTCATACATGCTATCGAACGCCGGCGCATACATCTATCAGGAACTTGGTTACGCCCTCAGCTGGGGAGCACAGTGGCTCACAATGCTGACCGACGCCGGCCTCGACATCGACACCGTTGCCCGCCGCGTGAAATTCAACATGGGCGTCAGCTCGAACTATTTCATGGAGCTCGCCAAGTTCCGTGCCGCCCGCATGCTCTGGGCTCAGATCGTCAAACAGTATGGCCCGAAGTGCGACTGCGCCTGCAAGATGGCCGTTCACGCCATCACCTCACGCTACAACCAGACCATCTATGACGCACACGTAAACCTTCTGCGCTCACAGACCGAATCGATGTCAGCCGCCCTGGCCGGTGTCGACTCAATCACAACCACACCGTTCGACACTCCCTACAAGACTCCCGACGACTTCTCGGAGCGCATCGCCCGCAACCAGCAGCTGCTTCTCAAAGAAGAGAGCCACCTCAACAAGGTTGTTGACCCCGCCGGCGGTTCATATTATGTAGAGACCTTGACAGTCAATATCGCCCGCGTAGCCTGGAAACTCTTCCTCGAAGTCGAGGAGAAAGGCGGCTTCCTGGCCAACATCGACAACGACTCTATTCAGCAGGCAATCCGCGAGACCTCGGCAAAACGCCACACCGACGTTGCCCGCCGCAAAGAAATTCTGCTCGGCACCAACCAGTATCCCAACGTCAACGAAATGGCCGCTGAGAAGATTGTCTGCGACTGCGGCTCCAACTCGTGCGGATGCGGTCACGGCGCTGAAGAGGAAACTGCCGCCGGCCTGCCCAACCAGCGCGCCGCAAGCCAGTTCGAGGCCCTGCGTCTCGAAACCGAGCACGCCTCACACCGTCCCAAAGTATTCATGCTGACAATCGGCAACCTCGCCATGCGTCTGGCCCGCGCACAGTTCTCGGGCAACTTCTTCGGCTGCGCCGGTTATGAGATTATCGACAACAACGGCTTCAAGACCGTTGAAGAAGGCGTCGACGCCGCTCTCGCCAAGGGAGCTGACATCGTCGTGCTCTGCTCGTCAGATGACGAATACGCAGAATACGCTCCCGCAGCCTTCAAATATCTCGACGGTCGCGCACAGTTTGTCGTAGCCGGCGCTCCCGCCTGCACCGACGACCTGAAAGCTATCGGAATCAATGACTTCGTTCACGTTCGCTGCAACGTCCTCGACGTCCTCCGTGACTTCAACGCACGTCTACTCAACAAATAAACGACATCTTCACCCCAAAACCGTTAAAACCAAATGAAACCCGATTTCAAAAACATCGACATCGAACGCGACGCTTTCTCCAAAGAACACGGCGCGATTCCCACGGGTGAAGAATGGATCACCCCTGAGCTGATTCCTGTCAAGCCCGTATACACCAAAGAAGATCTCGAAGGCCTCGAACACCTCAACTATGTATCTGGTCTGCCTCCCTTCCTGCGCGGCCCGTACAGCGCCATGTATCCCATGCGCCCCTGGACCATCCGCCAGTATGCCGGCTTCTCGACCGCCAAAGAATCAAACGCCTTCTATCGCCGCAACCTTGCCGCCGGTCAGAAAGGTCTCTCGGTGGCCTTTGACCTGGCTACACACCGCGGCTATGACGCAGACCATCCCCGCGTAGTCGGCGACGTCGGCAAAGCCGGTGTGTCAATCTGCTCGCTCGAAGACATGCAGGTGCTCTTCAACGGTATACCCCTCAACAAAATGTCTGTCTCGATGACAATGAACGGCGCCGTGCTCCCCGTGCTCGCCTTCTACATCAACGCAGGTCTCGAACAGGGCGCCAAACTCGAGGAGATGGCCGGTACGATCCAGAACGATATCCTGAAGGAATTCATGGTGCGCAACACCTATATCTATCCGCCCGAATTCTCGATGCGAATCATCGCCGACATCTTCGAGTATACCTCGCAGAACATGCCCAAATTCAACTCTATCTCGATTTCGGGCTACCATATGCAGGAAGCAGGCGCAACATGTGAC
>ENA-OYXU01000087-OYXU01000087.1-human-gut-metagenome-genome-assembly--contig:-NODE-87-length-39067-cov-9.397442_pt1 | contig 39067 bp, 31 predicted proteins | sample MGYA00243243_ERZ653435 | MGnify/ENA primary metagenome ERZ653435 (study PRJEB26926, sample SAMN06165113) | human gut metagenome | biome: ENVO:00009003; feature: ENVO:2100002; material: ENVO:00002003... | reverse complement strand
TTCTTCATTCTTCACTCTTCATTCTTCATTTCCCACTCTTCATTTCCCACACATCCTCGGCAATAAGCTCCGGAGTGAGACGGAACTCCTGCAGCAACTCACTGAGCGAATAGCGATCCTCAAACACCTTCTTGGCTCCGCGGCAAAGCACCTTCATGGATGTAGGAGCGAAGTGCTGGGCTATCTTGGCACCGAAGCCTCCCTCCAGCGCACCGTCCTCAAGAGTCACCACAATGCTGTGGCTGGCGCTCAAACTGTCCATAAGCTCTGTGTCTACACCCGAGATAAAGCGCGGATTGATTATTGTGGCATTGATGCCGTAACGGCTCTCAAGCTCACTGGCGGCACTAAGGGCAAGCTGCAGATAATGCCCCACTCCGATTATTGCCACCTCTGAGCCGCTTTTCACCACCTCATAGCTGTTGATATTGCCGTAGCTTTCGGCTACGGGAGTGCTGGCATGAGTGACGGCACCCATCGGCACGCGTATTGCCACAGGATGCTCGGTCTGCCGCAGGCTCCAGTCGAGCATGGCAAGATATTCCTCGCAGTTGGTAGGAGCGAGATACACCATATTCGGTACATTGGCGATGAGCGGAATATCCCACCAGCACAGGTGAGTAACATCGTTCATTGAAGCCATTGAGCCCCAGAACACAAGCATCACAGCAGGATTGCCGTTGATGCACAAATCCTGCTGCAGCTGGTCGCAGGCACGGGTGGCAAAACAGCTGAACACGCCAAACACAGGACGCGCTCCAGCCTTGGCAATACCGCTTGCCATAGCCACTGCCTGCTCCTCAGCTATGCCCACGTCAACAAACTGGCGTCCCGCCTGCTCACGGCGAACCTTGTTGAATCCCATCACGGCAGGAGTTCCGGCAGTGATAGCCACCACCTTTGGGTCGTCCTTCATCTTCTTCAACAGATGCTCGGCAGTAATCGACTGGTAGTCCTCCACAGCCCCACCCGATGCCACGGGCTTGCCTGTCTCCACATCAAACGCACCTGAATAGTGCCAGCTCTCCTTGTCGCTAACCGCGGGAGCATAACCGTGTCCCTTCTCGGTGTTGATGTGCACCACCACGGGGCGGCTGCTGTCCTTCACCTTGCTGAAAGCCTCAACCAGCGCCTCAATGTTGTTGCCCTCGCCCACATACATATAATCATAACCAAGCGTGCGGAAATAATTGTCGGAATACTCGCCATTGGTGTCGCGCAGCTGCTGCAGGTTGCGGTACAGTCCGCCGTGGTTCTCGGCTATCGACATCTGGTTGTCGTTCACCACCACAATAAAGTTGCTGTCAAGCTCGGCACCGACGTTCAGTCCCTCAAACGCCTCACCGCCACTGAGTGAGCCGTCGCCAATTATCGCCACGACATTCTCACGGCCGCCCACAATGTCACGGCCCTTTGCCAGTCCCGAGGCAAGGCTCACCGATGTAGAGGTATGACCAATGACAAAGTGGTCGTGCTCGCTCTCCGTCGGCTCACTGTATCCGCTCACCTCGTCATACCGCTCAGGGTCGGTGTAGGCAAAGGCACGCCCAGTCAGCATCTTGTGTGGATAGCTCTGGTGGGACACGTCGAACACGAGCTTATCCTCAGGCGAGTTGAACACATAATGCAGGGCTATCGTAGCCTCAACCATACCGAGGTTAGGACCAAAATGTCCGCCGTGAATACTGCCGCGCTTTATAAGACATTGGCGCATCTCTCCGGCAAGCTCCACGAGCTGCCCCATATCCAGTTTTTTAACGTCTGCAGGAGACGCAATCTTCTCTATATACATAATCCGTTTCTATATATTTAAGTTACACTTAATCTGTCTTCATCGGGTGCAAAATTATAAAAAAAACTCCATACCTCAAAAGGCACAGAGCATATTGGTAATAAATCCGTGATTGAGGTAATAAATAAGTGTGTAAGATATGTAATTTTCAAGAAAATCCTTGCAGATATGATTTTTTCTTTGTAACTTCGCAGCGAATATAAACAAGGGAACATGGAAACCATTAGAAAATACCCGGTAGGCATGCAGACCTTCTCTGATATCATAGAAGGTGGATATGTATATGTAGATAAGACGAAGTATATTGCTGAGTTCTTGAAGAACGGTTCAAAATATGTCTTTCTGAGCCGTCCGCGCCGGTTCGGCAAGTCGCTTCTTGTATCTACACTACAGGCTTATTATGAAGGCAGAAAAGAGCTTTTCAATGGGCTGGCTCTCGGGGATTATGAGAAAGAGTGGGTGAAACATCCTGTCCTTCATTTCGATATGAGCACGGCAAAGCACATGGATTCCAAGGGACTGCTGAGCGAGCTGAATCTTAAGCTTGCGCAATATGAGCGGATTTATGGGCGTGATAAAGATGCTGAGAATCCCAATCAGCGTCTGGAGTGTCTGGTAAAGCGTGCCTATAATCAGACTGGGCAGAAAGTTGTTCTTCTGATTGACGAGTATGACGCTCCGCTGCTCGATGTGGTGCATGAGAAGGAAAATCTTGCCCCGCTGCGTCTCATCATGCAGAATTTCTACAGCCCCATCAAGTATCTCGACCCATGCCTGCAGTTCGTTTTCATCACTGGCATCACCAAGTTCTCGCAGCTGAGCATCTTCAGCGAAATAAACAATCTGGACAACATCAGCATGTACGACCAGTACTCCGCCATCTGCGGCATAAGCAAGACGGAACTGCTCACGCAAATGAAGCCGGACATTGAGCAACTTGCCAAGGGACTGGGAAAAACATTTGATGAAACTGTGCAGGAACTCAAGGATTTCTACGACGGCTATCACTTCAGCAAGAACTCGGAGGATATTTTCAATCCCTTCAGTTTGGTGAAGGCTTTGAGAAGTCACGACATATCTGCCTATTGGTTTAGCTCAGGTACTCCCAGCTACCTCATCAAGACCCTGCAGAAATATCATGTGGGAATTATGGACATTGAGAAGAAGAGCAGCACGGTGGACGACTTCGACATTCCGCCTGAGCAGATGACCTCTCCCCTGCCCCTGCTATATCAAAGCGGCTATCTCACCATTAAGAAGTTCAACCCCATACTGCAGAGCTACCAGCTGGACTATCCCAACAAGGAGGTGCGCATGGGCATGATTAAGTCGTTTGCCCCCAACTACCTCTCACCCATTCAACTCAACAACAACAGCTTTATATTCGATTTTCTGGAGCAGCTGTATGAAAACAATATGGACGGTGCCCTGCAAAAGATGCAGGCATATCTTGCCAGCATCTCCAACCGGCTGTCAAACAAGAATGAGAAGGATTTCCAAACCGTGTTCTACCTCATCTTCAACCTCATGGGAGCATACATCAAGGTGGAGGAAGACAGTGCTATAGGCAGGGCGGATGCTGTGCTCCACATGCCTGACACCATCTATGTGATGGAGCTGAAATATGACAAGACCGCTGACGATGCTTTGCGTCAGATTGACGACAAAGGCTATCTCATACCTTACACCGCCAAAGGAAAACGCCTGATAAAGGTGGGTATAAGCTATGACAGTGACAAGCGAACCATTGGAGAGTGGAAAATCAAAGAAATGTGACAAAATTTCCCTTTTTTACATAAAAACTTTTCTCGGCGACACGTTTTGTCGCCGAGATTGCGTATCTTTGCAAACAAAAAGCTATGAGCAAACAAATTGAAGGAATACGCAGGATGCTACTGATACTCAACAGAATCAGAATGGCAGCAGGGAAATTTGTTTCCCAAGACGAGCTGATAGGTTATGTAAACGAGAAAATGACCGAACGCTACGGCTATACCCCGATTGTGAAAAGGACCCTACAACGCGACATACAGGACATTGGCGAGCTGTTTCACATCTATATATCCTACAACCGCACGGGACAGGGGTATTTCATAGAAGAAGACCACGGCAGATATGAAGAAAGAATCAGCGAGCTGATTATGAACTTCGACCTGCTGAACGCCATCGACCGTGACGCCAATCTGTCATCGTACATCTTAGCGGAGCATCACCGACCGCTTTACAGCGAATGGCTCATTCCCCTTACCAAAGCCATCAAGGAGACGCATCTCGTAAGGTTTGAATACGTAAACTACCGCAAGGACAACGCCACGATGCAGGTTGAGGTGAAGCCACACTATCTCAAAGAGTCAAACCAAAGATGGTATCTGCTCGCTTACGACGGTGCGGTGATGAAGACCTACGGTGTAGACCGCATACGCCATCTGGAGATATTGGAGCAGACACGTTTCAACCGCAACATGTATATAGACGTCACGGAGCTGTTCAAGGACTGCTACGGAATATGGAATGACCCGACAATGCCAATCGAGGACATCGAACTGCGCTACAGTCCTCTTGACGGGCGTTTCATAAAGTCTGCCCCGATACACAGTTCACAAAAGGTGCTTGCCGACAACGATAATGAGTTTCGCATCTCGCTACGGCTGCGCATCACCAACGACTTCGTGATGGAACTGCTCTCGCGCAGCAACTCATTGGAAGTGATAAGCCCTCAACATCTGCGCCAACGTATACGCAAAGTTTACGAGGAGGCGCTAAAGCGCAATTCATAAAGGTACAAAAGCTATCATCGGTATAAAATCTACCATGAAAAGCACATTTTTACCAAAAATGCCCCACAAAATTTGTCTATATGGAAAAAAATATTTATATTTGCACCATGAAGTCCTTCGGGACAGACTTATTTGATGAAGGTGTATTGCTTTTATCCGTCTCTGGAAATCTGGTAAATTTCAAAAAGGACGAGGATAGACAATCGCTCTCATCACTTGTTATTTCCATGCGGCTTACTGCCGCAGGAAATACACAAGTGTGGGGCACTGTTTATACGTCCATAAGGTTTTACCAGAACCTCCAGAGAGATAAACAGGCGGCTCCACACTTTCTGTATAACTAAAAACAAAATAAATATAAAAAAGACAATGAAAACATTATTATTAAGCATTACATTGTTATTGTGTACATCGAATATCTGCACAATAAAAGCTCAACAGGAGCAAAGTTATCAGCTCTCAACTGCTGAATTTATAAACGACACATTTCGTTCTAAACTGACACTCACCTACAAAGACGACAAACTGATTAATGTAACAGACAAATCTTCAGACAGATATTATGAATATCCTTCCGAATGGTATGAGTTTGATTATTCACAGATGGATAAACAAATAGTCACAATGTCATATTATTGGGGTAACTGGGTCCAATATATAACTCTGAATTTGAATTCAGATGGCGTTGTAGAAAAAGCCATATATGATGATGGAGAATGGTATGAGTTCTATTATAACAACGACAAGCAACTAAGCCGCATGGTTCGTCATGATGAGGACGTTCTTGAAATTACAAATATGACATATAACAACGGTTCATTAGTAAAAGTAAATGAAAACGACGGAGAAGCTTTTTATATTAAATACACTTCTGAAGAGGTGCCAACACCCATTGAAAATAAGGCTGGATTAATGTACAAATGCGACATACTATGGGGTATCGACCTTGACGAGTTCAACATTGTATATATGGCAGGATTACTTGGCAAAGCCCCCAAATATCTGCCAACAGCCCAATATCCTAATGATGGATATGAAACCCATTATGAGTGGTCTCTTGACTATAACGGGATTCCAACGGAATGTAGGTGTAAAAGTTTTAATAGCTATGACATTATATATAAATATTCTTGGACTACAACAGAAACAGATATCAACACCATAACTGACAATGCAGATGTTCCAACCATTGATGCTACATACACAATTAACGGAACTAAAATAAAAAGTCAGCAAAAAGGATTAAACATCATACGTTATTCTGACGGTACAACATGTAAGACAATATTAAAATAAATACTTAAAAAAATATGAAACTAATGAGAACATCATTTACAAAAAATGAGATTAAAAAATTGAGAGAGCTGATAATTCAAAGATGCAATGCAAACAGTTCAAAACAAAAAAAAATCAGAAGCCAAATGAGAGAAATTGGCTTTTATGGTAGAGATCAATTTGGAATTACAGATATGACCATTCAAAAGTTCGATCAACTTATTAATAGTGGGGCAATACAAATTATCGGTGAATCAGAAAAGGATTCAAACAAAACTTCTGCAGAAAAGAAAAATAAAGATATTCCTAAACAAGAAGAATTACAATTAAACAAAAAAGAAGATGCATCTGTAGAAAATCAATGTATCTGCTTTCATCCTTTAGTTGATAAAAATTCCGAAATACTCGTTTTAGGAACAATGCCAGGGAAGCAGTCTCTTGAAACAGGAGAGTATTATGCTAATACGACCAATAGTTTTTGGAAAATAATTAAAGATTTGTTTAATGACAAAAAAGAATTTAAAGATTACGAAGAAAAGCGTGAGTGCCTTAAAAAGAACGGTATAGCTCTTTGGGATGTACTCGCAGCTTGTGAGCGTAAAGGTAGTTTGGACGAAAACATAGAGAAAGAAACACCGAATGATATAAAAAAGCTATTACAGGAATTTCCCAATATTAAAAGAATTATCTTTAACGGGAAAAATCCTAAAGAAAAATTTGCACAGGACATTAAATGTGATCTGTTTACAGCTCCATCAACCAGCGGTGCAAATACAACAATGACATACAAAGAGAAACTTGAAGATTGGAAAAAACTATTAATTCTAACAAATAAATAATTATGAGCGAAGAACTTTATGTACAAATTTGGAAAGACAACATTTCCGATATTTTAAAATTCATCAAAGAAAATGGCGGTAAAAAGGATTTAGACGGTGCAAGGTTTGAGGAAGCTGGCGACCGTAAAAATTATGGATTCCGTTTGGATATAGAAAACGGAAACATACCGATTAAAAGCGGTAATGCTGTTGCAAGAGACCTTAAATTGGTACTTGATAAGAATGAGAAGTTTAAATCCTTAGCCAAGAACAAAAATATCGTGATTAGAATGGGAAAATATTTTAATCTTCAGATTATAGTAAATTCAAAACAAAACCAAAACTAAATGGTTATGAATAGTCCTGAACTAAATTGCACATGGCATTTCGCAGAAAAACAAGGAGGCTCTGATGTTGGACCCAATGAACCCATGTCGCAAAATTTCAAAAAGTGCAAATGGGTTTCATTAGTACGTGAGTCAATACAAAACTCATTAGATGCCGTATCTGACAAGAACGAGCCTGTTGAAGTTCATTTCAAATTTGGCACATTACGCTCAAACAGTTATCCGAATTTCTTTAATCTGAAGAATAATATAAAAGGATGTCTGGATTATTATCAGGGCAATAAAAATGCTGAATCTCTTTATATGCCAATGAAAGATTACCTAACGAATGTTTGTGGCAATAGCAGCAATTTAGCGTACATAAAGGTTTCGGACTATAATACCATTGGTATGGACTATACAAAAGACAAGACAGACAGTCCTTTTTATGCTTTTGTAAGAGCCGCTGGCGTCAGCAATAAAAGTGATACAACTTCAGGCGGTTCTTACGGTTTTGGCAAAGCTGCGTATTTAAATCTTTCCGCAGTTCGTGCCCTTATTGTTTCCACAAAGACAACAAACAGGGAATACTTCTTTGAAGGTGTTGCCTCTTTGTGCACTCATAAAACTGATGGAGTTAAACGTGAAGCTGTAGGGTACTATGATAATAACAACGGAGAACCTACGGACATATTAGAAAACATTCCAATAAGATTTCAACGTGAAGAGGCAGGAACTGACTTCTATATAATGGGGCTACGCATGGAGGATGAGACAAAAGAAGAGATATCAAATGAAATGCAGGAAGCAGTTTTGAGAAACTTCTGGATGGCTATCTACGACAACAGGCTAAAGGTAACAATTGACAAGATGGAAATCACTTCCGACAACATCATTGATATAATGAGACACACATTCCAAGAAGATAATGATGAAAGTATCCGTAAAATAAAGGACAAATATAATCCACGCCCATATTTAGATGCCGTTGCAAATGTCAACATAGACAAGAACCATAGATTAATAAAAGAACATACGCCACTATTAGGTAGTGTTTTATTCTATGCGTATATAAACAAAAATGGTAAAGATACTATTTTATATATGCGCTCTCCACGTATGTTAGTCTACGGGCATGGAAATAATAGTAATTATGGCTTTTATGGTGTCTTTATCTGCGATGATAAAAAGGGGAATGAAATATTACGTAAGATGGAGAATCCAGCACATACGGAGTGGAAAGCTCAAGACGAGAACAATAAAAAAGAATTTCAACTGGTAAAGAAAGAGATTGACGACTTTATAAGACGATGTGTTGAAAAACTCTTCCCGCCAAATCCATCTTCTACCGTGAACATCAGTGGACTGGATGATTATCTTTATATTCCTACAGAAATGGATGATGACGAAGACCTTTTGCAAAAGTTTGCCACAAATAAATCAAATAATAATACAGAATACGACAAACTCATTGAAACAAGCAGTATTAATACAAAGGAAATCGTAAAACCTGTTTCAAAATTATCTGTGGGACAGGTTATGATAACGACATCATCCACAGCCTCAAAGAGTGCAAAAGGGAACTTGTTAAGTGGACATTCTCTGCATAAGAGTAAAAATAAAGGTGGAGGAGCAGGCACAGGAATCCTTTCACAGCGTAATTCGTTTGATGCCGACGGCATGAAAGGAACGTATGCAGAACCAATCCCCGTAAAATATCGCTCTTTTGCCCAGAATGTCAATGGAGAAATACAACATTTTCTTGTGATACATTCTGAACGTGATATAGAAAATGCAAGAATAGACATCACTATTGGCGGCGCACAAGACGATGATATTCAAGAGATTTTATGGAGCAATATTGGAACCATTAAAAACAATTCCTTACATGATTTGAATATATCAAAAGGTAAGAACATAATAAAAATCCAATTTGCCGACAATCTTAAACATGCCATAAAGTTAGAGCCTTATGAGATTAAATAACATATCATTTCCACATCCGGTGTTGAGTTATTACAATGATGACATCATTCCTAAATTAGAAACAGACAGTATCATTTGTGCTCCACCGGACTCTACAAGTGAAGAATATTCTTTTAAAATCAAATTAAAACTAAAGAATAAAGATATTCTGGGACTTTTAGCATCTGACAAAGCAATATATGTATGTGAGATTGATTGTCAGAAAACATTCTTACGTCTCTGTCAAACATCAAAAGACGCATCATTTTCGATAAAAATCCCTCGCAGGGAAGTTCGTGGAGACATTGTGTTTACATGCTTGGTAATAGCCAAAAGACCAATCAAAAACTACAGGAATTCAGGTTTTAACCCTGATTATGAACACAATGCATTCGATTTAGATGAAGGTGACCTGATTGCTGCATTCCCACAACAGACATATAATGTAGATATACAATATGACAAGCTGCAGTCAGCTGGTTCTTTCATGCAGATACGAAAGGACGAGACAGGAAATAAAAGAACATTTTTCGATATATCTGGTGATAAAATAGATATTGTACTTCCAGAGCCATTATACAACACCTATATATCGGAAATAAAGAACGATACTTGCTTCAATGCAATAACCCACTCATCAATAGTTTTTAATGCATTGGTATATGCCTTGTACAATATTCAAGAGAAAGAAAATACACTATGGGCTAAGACCATAAATTACAGATTGGAGAATGAACAAGAATTCAAGAATTTTGATTTAGAGGATAATGAGAAAATCCCAGAGATAGCCCAGATATTATTAGGCGATCCATATAAACGGCTTTTTGAAAGTTTATCACAGATAAAAGAACAAAATCTTAATGAGGAGGACTAAATATGGAAAGAAAACTACAGAAAACATTTTGTGAAAGTTATGTAAAAACTTTGAGAGATAGACTCACAAACGATATTAGTACCAAAGACTATTATTCTGCCAGTTTTCCTTATGATAAATCCATGGTAAAATCCTTATCTGGTGTTTATCAACCATTAGGCTTGGCAGAAAGAATGAATCCTGACGATGAATTAGGGTCTGCAATAGCTTTATATGAGGCATATAAAGACATTTCCCCGTTATTGGCTTCCAACGAAAATTTCTGGATATACCTTACCCATGTGGATTTGTTTGAATATGTAAAAAAACGGTGGTTGAGCGGAAGAGCAAAGAAAGCATCTAATGACTATATTAAAAAACATTGGTTTTATCATGATAATGGTATGATGAGTACAACCCTAATGGGCGCATGGTGGGCAGTACATTGTACTATAGATGAAAGCCGGGGAGAAGCTCATAAATACGATCTTACAGAGGTCTTATTCAAAAGCAAAGATTTTCAAATTCGTTTTGGCTCCTCTGTATTATTCAGACATCATGAGGCTGTTATTGGCATTCTTGAATATATATTTGACAATCCTATAATATTTAAAGAAAGTACAAAAAGAAGAAGTCAATTAATAACTAAATATTTCAATAGTTTAGGCGCAGTCAAAGAACTTGCTTATTTTAATCGTGACTTCTTTAAAAAAGAACTCTCTAAAATACATAATGAGATATTAAGCATACGTCAGGGAAGCAATAATTATGACACATAAAACTTATTGATTTTTGCCTCATTTTTCATATTTTGTCCCGATACCCTATTCTGCAACTGGGCAATCGGGACAAAACAATGCCAATACCCCTACAGGTCTAAACAATCTTCTTTGAGCAGGAAATCAAATAACCCAATGGTGAGTATTCCCTCCTCATTGCGCCGTGGCATGATATGGTCTTTGACTATTATAATCTTCTTGAATGAATCATTAATATTCATCAGAGAGCGTGATTCCTGTATCTCCTTTTCCCTATCAGGTATGGAGAAGGCAGACTGCACATAATACTTCTTACTGCCGCGACTTGCAATAAAGTCCACTTCAAGCTGAATACGAACCCACTTTCCGTCTTTATCCTGCTTTTTTATTTCAACCATCCCTACATCAACACTATATCCACGGACAATCAGTTCGTTGTATATGATGTTCTCCATGATATGCGTTTCCTCTTGTTGGCGCATATCAAGAATGGCATTCCGCAAGCCAATATCCGAAAAATAATACTTTGAAAGAGTATTGATATATTTCTTACCTTTTATGTCATAGCGTATAGCTTTATTCAAAAGAAACGATTCCGACAGGTACGTGAGGTAATTGGAGATGGTCTGACTGCCAATATTCACATTCTTCACGCTCTTAAAAGTATTTGACAGCTTTGTGGGATTGCACGGGGAACCTATAGACGATGCCATGATGAGCAGCAACTCGCGCATCTCATGCTCATTCTTGATTTTATGTCTCTCTATAATATCCGCCAGATAAACAGTCTCAAACAAATTCTTCAAATAGCTTATCTTCTTTTCTTCTGTCTCAAAGGATTGAATGAGCGGCAGTCCTCCATAGGTATAATACTCACGCCAGGCATCCTGTTTGTCACCGCCTTTTGCTGAATAGAACTCTGCAAATGAAAGCGGATTCACATGAATTGTTTCACCTCTTCCACGAAACTCAGTTGGAATATCCGACGAAAGGAAATGAGAGTTACTGCCTGTTACGTATGTATCAGCATTGTCAATATGCCGGAAACTGTTCAACACATCAACAAACTTATCCATCAATTGAACTTCGTCTATTATAATGTAGTAAAGTTCCTTATCCTTAATCCTGTCATGAACATAATGGAGCATCACATCCGGGTCTCTCAGCTCCTTGTTCATACGGTCTTCAAGGTCAACACGAATGATGTGGTCATCAGCCACGCCATTTTCCAGCAGATAGTTATAGAATAAAACGTTCAACAGGTATGATTTTCCACACCTGCGTATTCCCGTCACTACTTTGATAAAGCCGTTTCTACGGCTTTCTATCAGCTGCTGAAGATACCTGTTTCTTTTTATTTCCATTGCCTACATTAAATTTTTGCCAATATTGGCACTTTTTTACGCTACAAAGATAATGATTTTTGTTTGTATATACAAATTCTGCATTAAATTTTTGCCAATATTGGCAATTTTTTACGCTACAAAAATAATATTTCCGTTTGTAAATACAGTCCTGCATTAAATTTCTGCCAATATTGGCACTTTTTTAATGCAGAATGTTTTTATATCAACTAAACATTCGGACATAACTTCCGAAGATATCCCAACGTCACACCCTTACCCCCTTAGAACGCCGATAAACAAAGGGATTGTGCGGGGTGTGACCTCGGGTAAAAGGTCACACCCAATGTGGCACCCACGTCACACCCTCCCTGATAACATTTCCACTTTTTCAAGCGACTTTTATGCCAGTTTCGCCACTTTTTCAAACGACTTTTCTGTCATATCAACTAAGTATTCTGACAGAACTGCCGAAAATGAATGCCATAATTGTTACAGATATTTTCCCGATAATATTAAAAGATGTGAAAATCAGCGGTTTATCTTTGCCGTTTCAAAAAAATAATGTACCTTTGTCAAAATTTAGAACCTAACCACCAAGGTGACGAGGATTAATCACCAAGGTGGCGAGACCTAATCACCAAGGTGATAAGCCACAAAATATGATATGAAATACGACATTTTTGAAATTCCAGACCCGAAACACCCCGGCAAGAAGATTCAACACCTGAGAATAGTAGGGGCAAACAGAATGAGCAAAGACGCTTTTCTGAAGTTTATGCACGACCGCACGACATTCACGCCGGGAGCCATTACGGCAGTACTGCAAGGACTGTCGGAGGTGCTTGCCTGGTCGCTCGCCGACGGCTATACAATCGGCATCGATGGGCTCGGCAGCTTCTCGCTCCAGATACAAAAGAACGACAGGACAGAGGTGGAGGACCTTACAGACATCCACGCCATGAGCGTGGACGTGAAGGGTGTGACCTTCCAGCCGTCAAAAAGTTTCATGACTGAAATCAGCAGGAAAGCTAAGTTCATGCGTGCCGACCATGACGTGAAATCGGTGAAATGGAAAGACGGCGAGCTGGAGCAGGCAATACGCGACTACCTTGCCCGGCACAAGACCATGACGAGGTATGACTTTCAGCACTATGCCCAACTGAGCGCCAGCACAGCCATGCGCAGGATAAAGAAATTCGTGGAGTCAGGGCTTATTGTAAATGTCGGCACGCCATACAGCCCGATATACAGTCTGGCATAGTCTGAAATATATTCGAATTGACCTGAATATATATACACGGAGTGTGACCTTGGGTGCCACATAGGGTGTGACTTGGGTGAGACCTCGACATGGAGGTCACACCCCGCACAATCCCTTTGTTTATCGGCGTTCTGAGGGGTACGGGGTGTGACGTTGTACCTTTCACCAATTATCCGGAGATATATCCAACAAAAGTAAGAAAAAGTACAATAAATTAAACTTTTTCTTGCTTTTTCCTTATTTTTCAGCCGTAAAACAGCAAAATGTCTATTATATTAAACTTTCAATATCTACACCTTGGCACTGCGCCCCCTCATCATGAAGTAGACACCGAGGATGATGAACGGAACGCTGAGCAGCTGTCCCATGTTAAACATCATACCCTCCTCGAAGGCCTCCTGCACTTCCTTAGTGTACTCAATGAAGAAACGGAAGGTGAAAATATAGGCGAGACAGAGACCGAAGTAGAAGCCCGTCCCTACCCTATTGCGCCAACGGCGGTAAACAGCCAGTCCGATGAAGAACAGAATGGCATAGGCAATAGCCTCGTAAAGCTGTCCGGGATGACGCGGCGCACTGTCAACGCGCTGGAAGATAAACGCCCACGGCACATCGGTGACCTTACCTATTATCTCAGAGTTCATGAGGTTGCCCAGACGAATGAAGCATGCTGTAATTGGTGTTGCAATGGCGATATTGTCGAGCACGGTGAGCATCTTCACGCCGGTCTTCCTGCAATACAGCCACAGGGCTATCATGAGTCCTATCGTACCGCCATGGCTTGCAAGCCCTTCATATCCAATGTACTTCCAGCCGCCGTCGGGCATAAAATGTATCGGCACCAGCATCTCTATGAAATGCTTGCCCGAAGTGAGGAAATAGTCGGGCTGATAGAAGATGCAGTGACCGAGGCGCGCACCCAAAAGGATACCTATGAAACAATAGATGAACAGCGGGTCGAACAACTCATCCTTGATGCCCTGCTGCTTGTAAAGGCGCTGCACCACAAGGTATGCGAGTATCAGACCTATCATCCAGCACAAGGCATACCAGCGGAACATCCCGAAAGCCTGCACGTCTGGATTCCAGACAATATACATCAGTTTGTCCATAACCAAGGAGGATTGTTATACGTTAAAGCGGAAGTGCATGATGTCACCGTCCTGCACCACATAGTCCTTGCCCTCGATACCCATCTTGCCAGCCTCTCTCACGGCAGCCTCTGAGCCATACTCCAGATAGTCGGCATACTTTATCACCTCGGCACGGATGAAGCCCTTCTCAAAGTCGGTGTGAATCACTCCAGCGCACTGCGGAGCCTTCCATCCCTTGTGATAGGTCCATGCCTTCACCTCCATCTCTCCGGCGGTGATGAATGTCTCAAGATTGAGCAGCGAGTAAGCCTTCTTTATCAAACGGTTTACGCCACTCTCCTCCAGTCCGAGTTCCTCAAGGAACAGCTGCTTGTCCTCGTAGGTCTCCAGCTCGGCGATGTCCTCCTCGGTCTTTGCCGCAATCACCATTATCTCTGCCCCCTCCTCTTTTGCCAGAGCTTCTATCTTGCGTGTAAACTCATTGCCGTCCTTGGCAGCGGTCTCGTCCACATTACAAACATAGAGCACAGGCTTTGCCGTGAGCAGGAACAGGTCGTGGGCTGCCTGCTGCTCCTCCTTGCTCTCAAAGCTCACAATACGTGCATTCTTACCCTGCTCCAGCACTTCCTTGTATGCCGTCAGCACTGTGGTGTTCACCTTTGCCTCCTTATTGCCGGCGGCGGCAGCCTTCTGCTCTTTTGCCAGACGGCTCTCGATGGTCTCCAAGTCTTTGAGTTGCAGCTCGGTGTCTATAATCTCCTTATCGCGTATCGGGTCGATGGTGCCGTCAACGTGAGTGATGTTCTCGTCCTCAAAGCAGCGCAGCACGTGGATTATGGCATCGGTCTCACGTATATTACCAAGAAACTTGTTGCCAAGTCCCTCACCCTTGCTCGCCCCCTTCACCAGTCCGGCGATATCGACAATCTCGCAGGTTGCCGGCACAATGCGTCCCGGATGCACTATCTCTGCCAGCTTCGTAAGACGCTCGTCCGGCACGGTAATCACTCCCACATTGGGTTCTATTGTACAAAAAGGAAAATTCGCTGCCTGAGCCTTTGCGCTCGACAGGCAATTGAACAATGTGGACTTACCCACGTTGGGAAGGCCCACAATACCACATTTCAATGACATATTCTAAATCCTAAATAATTTTATTTTCAAACGTTTTCTTATAAAAGATAGTCTATCATCATGCAAAGTTAACATAAAAAATCGAATAAACGAATGAAATACAAAATAAATTAAGATTATTTTTATTTCCAGAAGCATCACTTTGCCACACCTGTGTCCCTTTCCTTGAGGCTATTGGTATCGCGCTCGGGCGAAGTGAAATGTCTGCCCTTAGAGATTGTCCATGACAGCTTGATGCCGACGGCATTGCCAAAGTCGGTGCTCCGTCTCGAAATGTTCTTATGGGCATAAAGGTTGTGATTCTCAATGTTCTCGGTCTTGCATCGCGACTGAAAGATGTTCTGCCAGAACAACACCACGTTAAGATTGTTGCGACGATAGGAGACATTGACGAAATCACAGAAAATGTTCTTACTCTCATATTCGTTTTCCATGAAATGAAAGCCATTATCGGCACCTGCGGTTATTGCCCATCTACCGACATAGGCATTCAGCGACAACGACCAGTTGAAGGTTGTGAGCTTGTGGTTGTAGTCAGCCCCGGCGTTTTCTATGTTCAGAACTTCTGCCGTGGCGCTTGCCGTAAGATGTTTGGGCAGAATGTCGTAGCTGGTGTAACTTTGAACCATCAGCATGTTTATGCGCTTGCCCTCACGGAAAGAAGTAACAAACTTATTGTCATCGTTACGGTATGTATGCCGCATCATGGGATTGACGCAATGGCGGTACATTGTCATCAGTTGGGTGTATAACCTCGGTGATTCATAGCTCAGAGTCAGCGCATGGTCGTCACGTCTCGACATCTTCATGGCTGAGTTGCCCTCAGAGTACTCCATGTCGTTGGTCATAATCTGTATGTTTGTCATATTCTGCAATGCCGATGCCCTTGGCACACTGTTAAGGTCGTAGTTCAGCTTCAGTCCCGACATCAGCGGCATGGACAGCGTCAGTCGGGGATGCAGCCAGATGCGGTCATAATAACTGTTGCCCTGACGGTAATACTGACGGCTGGCTCCAGTGCCAAACAGATAAGACAGCCGCCCCACCCTGCCATTCAAGTGCGCAAAGCCCTGCAAGTCGCTGACACGCATTTGCGTATATGCCACGGCATCGCCGGAATACATGTTATTGATATACTTCTGATTATAGCGCATACCGGCAACGAGTGTGAAAGGCTTCATGCGGTTCTCATACATCGTTTCCGATTTCAATGCCCACGTATTGCCTGCAACAGAATAGGCAAAGGCATCGCCACCGGTATCAAGCCAACTGCGATAATCGGTATGCACAAAAGAGCCTGTGGCGTTTGCCCTGACCGTCTGGGTCTTGCCGAAATTCATCGTCCAATAAAGATCGAGAATGGGAGCAATGCTCTTGTCGGTATTGTCTGACGACTGGTTCCAGCCAGTGCCATCGGAAGCCGCAACCGACTTCAGCGAATAGTTGCGCGGTGTATCGTCCGACGACAATCCGACGGTGGCAAGAAACGTATGCCTGCCCACATCCACATTGCTGTAGCGCAACTGAATATCGTGCGCTTTGTTGCGATAGATGCTGCCGATGCTGCTGCGCTCCACACTGTAAAGGGAATTATCGGGCATAAGATAGTCTGCCGTCTCACAAGACGAAGAGCCGTTGAGATGTCTGTAGCTGCCAGAATAGTTGAGCGAAAACTCATTCTTGCCGAAATTGTGTTTGGTGTATATGTTCCACTTCGCCAGGTCAGCCCTTGGCATCCATGTGCCTCCGGCTCCAGCCACATATCCCGTGGCGGGCTGTCTCACAATGATGTTTACAACAATGCCTACACCCTCACCATACTTGGCTCCGGGACGGTCGATGTACTCAATCCTCTCCACGCTCTGCGGCTGAAGCGACTGGAGGTCGGCATTCGTGGCAACAACATCGTTGATTCTCACCTGCACCTCTCCCAACAGTTCATTGCCGCTGATGGTCTCATTCACATCATCCACCTTTATGCCGGGCAGGGCAAGCCGCTTAATAAAATCATATCCTGACATGGAGGCACGCTTAGCCTCATCGGAAGGAAATATTAACTTTCCGTCAACCCTGCTGACAGTCTTCGCTCCCTTAACCACAACCTCCTGCAGTTGCACACTATCCTGCGGTGTGTCGGTCTGAGCCCGTAGAGCCATGCTTGAGCACAGCCCGAATAAAACCAATAACAAATGTCTTTTCATTTTGCAATCCTGTAAATTTTATGTTTCCGGACTGCAAAATTACTGAAAATATAACTATGAATACAACAAATGTCACTGACATTTGTCTGACAATTCACTGTCAGACAGAATGTAAGCCCTGCCTCTGTCGGATTCTATATGCAGCGACGACGATTTGCCAAGCTCCTGTTTCAACCGGCGTATCATGGTGTAGAGAGTGTCGCTCGCATCTCCTTTCTTGGGCCACAGGGCATCGCATATCTCCTGTTTGGTGAGGCGGTGCGACGGCGAGGCAAAAAACATTTCCATCAGTTGCCGCTGCATTGGAGTGAGATGCACCACTGTGCCATTATCGCCAACAAATGACTGCTTCGCCTCATCGTATGCCAGTCCGCCGAAATGCTTCGCATTACTGCATACGGCACTTTCGCACACTGGCTGCATACGCCTTTTCCACATAAATGAAAATGCAAGCCACAGAGCGGCGACAACTGTCAGCCACATGGAATGACGCTGGTCGGACAGCGACCACACCATCGCCATGGAACAATCTGCACGGCTCTCAAAAGCCACATTCCATTTACCGCTCTCCTTCCCTACCCTATACGCTATGTATGCCTTCTCGCGCAACTGCGGCAGTTGCAGATGACGGCGCAACGTGGCATCACACACGGCAATAGTCATGGTTCCGCCGCCCGCCTTTGCCATCATACGGTAGGCTCGTATGGAGTCCTGCCTCATCACGTCAACGCCCCGTTCGCCCACAGTTTTCGCCAAAGCCTGCTGCAGGTCTCTCTGCACCTGTTGCTCAGCGGCATGATAACTGCCGTAACTCGTTGCCAACGCCATGAGACACAGCACGATAAATATAAATAGCGGTAATTTCTTCATTGCTGTTCGTTTTTTACAGAGTGCAAAGGTATCAATAAGCGGAAAGAAAACAAAATTTAGTTACTTAAATAATCATAAAATATATGCTGTTGATGGAAACATAAACTGATGAGTTTGCAAAATTTGGAAATAAAATCAGTACATATTTGGTAATATCAAAAAAAATTATTACTTTTGCCACTTGAAACTACAAATATATTAAAACAAACCAAATTATGATGAAAAGACATTTATTTCTCGGATTGCTGGGTCTTGCCGTTGCCACAGGCGCACAGGCACAGACAAAGTCGAAGACATGGAATCCGAATGTAAGCAAAACGGAATACCGCAACCCGGTACTCAATGCTGACTACAGCGACCCCGACGTATGCCGTGTGGGCAACGACTACTACATGACATCATCGTCGTTCAACTGCTTCCCTGGGCTGCAGGTGCTCCACTCCACCGACCTTGTGAACTGGAAGTTCATAGGTGCAGCCCTTGAGGACTGGTATCCCGGCGACGAATGGGCAGAGGCAGTGCAGCACGGCAACGCCGTATGGGCACCGTCAATACGCCATCACAACGGAGAATTCTACATATACTGGGGAGACCCCGACCGCGGACTGTTCATGGTAAAGACCAAGGACCCGAGCGGACACTGGGACAAGCCGGTGATGGTGAAAGAAGGCAAGGGAATGATTGACTGCTGTCCGCTGTGGGACGAGGACGGCCGCGCATTGCTCTCCTACGGTTGCGCAGGCTCAAGAGCCGGAGTGAAGAGCGTGCTGTTTATGACCGAGATGACTCCCGACGGAAAGAGCACCATCGGTCCGGGCCGCATAATATACGACGGTCACGACAGTCAGCCAACCATCGAGGGCACCAAGCTGTATAAACGCAACGGATATTATTATATAATGAGTCCCGCAGGAGGCGTGCCCACAGGATGGCAGGTGGTTCTGCGCTCAAAAGACCCCTTCGGACCATACGAGGAGCGCGTGGTGATGGCTCAGGGCAAGAACACTCTGGTGAACGGTCCTCATCAGGGCGGTTGGGTTGACACACAGAACGGCGAAGACTGGTTCATGCACTTCCAGGACAAGGATGCCTACGGACGTGTGGTTCATCTGCAGCCAATGAAATGGATAAACGACTGGCCAGTGATTGGCGTTGACAAGGACGGCGACGGTGTCGGCGAGCCTGTAAACAAATATAAGAAGCCCAACCTGCCGTCGAGCGGCGACTTCCAGCCAAACGAGAGCGATGACTTCACCGCCAACAAATTGGGCTGGCAATGGCAGTGGCACGGTTTGCCAAGCCATTACTGGTCGTTCTGCGATGCCAACAAGCAGGTGCTTCGCCTGTATTCGGTCGAGAACCGTCCCAACTACAAGAACCTGAGCGACTGCCCCAACCTGCTGCTGCAAAAACTGCCTGCCGAGGACTTTACAGTGACAGCCAAGGTGAAGTTTACCCCCAACCCCGATTTCAAGCCACGCGGCGAGAACTGCGGACTGATAATGATGGGACAGAGCTACTTTGCACTGAAGATTGTTGACACAAAAGACGGTTTCGAGCTGCAGCGCGTTGACTGCAAGGATGCCCTAAAAGGCAAGGCTGAGACCATCGTAACAAGCGTAAAACTGCCAAGTGTTGAGGGTGAGGTACCTTACACCAACAAATATCTCTCTTCCAACGGAGGCTCGCTCAAGTTCAGCGGCCGCCCGTCAACACCCGACGTATATCTGCGCATCGTTGTGAAAGCCAAGCGTCCCAAGGCAGGTCATGAGCCTGAGACATGGTGCACCATGCAGTACAGCACCGACGGCAAGAAATTCACCACACTTGGCAGCGACTTCAAGGCTGTTGTGGGCAAGTGGATTGGCGCAAAGGTAGGTTTGTTCTGCTGCCGCCCAGGCGCCAAGAACGACGGCGGCTGGATGGAAGTGGACTGGGTACACTTTGAAAAATGAAGAATGAAGAGTGAAGAATGAAGAATTCTTCACTCTTCATTTTTAACATACTTCCCATTCACCTTTATAGGTTCAAGATGCACATTCACGTATGTGCCTTTGCCATACCTGTCTTTTAGTCTGTGCTCTATGTTTGTTGCCCTCTGATGGGCATCAAACAATGTCGTGGAGCCAAGCATTCTCACGTGCATGTCAATGGCTATGCTGTTGCCTATGCGGCGTGTCCGCAGATTGTGAATTTCCTGCACTCCTTCCTCCTTTCCCGCTATTTCCATTATCTCATTCTCCGTGGCTTCCGGCAAGCTGGCGTCTGTAAGCTCATCAACAGCCTGCTTTATAAGCCCCAGCGAAGCCCTGACTATAAACACGCTCACCACAATGGCAGCCAAAGGGTCGAGCACAGCCCAGCGGGGACCGAGGAATATCGCTCCTCCAATACCAAACATGGTGCCTACAGATGAAAGGGCATCGGAACGGTGATGCCACGCATTCGCCATCACAGCCTGTGAGTCGCACCTCCTGCCTACTCTGGCAGTAAACCGGAACGCCCACTCCTTAAGCACAATGCTCACCACAGCTGCAATAAGAGCCACCATGCCTGGTTGCTCCAAAGTCTCGCCAAGAACCATGGCACCGTAAGTCTTCATCACTCCCGAATAACATATCATCACGCCGACAGCCAGCAGTGCCAGAGCAATAACCGCTGTGGCAAGTGTCTCAAATTTACCATGACCGTAGTCATGGCTCTTGTCCACAGGCTTGCTGCCCAGCGTCACGCATACCAACACCACAGCATCGGTGGCAAAATCGGTAAGCGAATGTATTGCATCGGCTATCATCGCCGCCGAATGTCCAAGAAAGCCTGCCACAAACTTCAATACGAGCAGCACAACATTGATGATGCTGCCCCATATCGTAACCCTATACACTTCCTTAATTCTGTCCATAACGCAAATAAAATAAAAAAAGTGTTGCAAGCCTTTAGCTCACAACACCTTATAAGTTTAAATTCTGTACCCAGACCCGGGATCGAACCGGGATGGGTTGCCCCACTGGTGTTTGAGACCAGCGCGTCTACCGATTCCGCCATCTGGGCAAGTCAATATTTTGACTTTCGTCTCAAATCGGGTGCAAAGGTAAGCATATTTTTTTTAAATACCAAATTTTTTCGTAAAAATGTTTAATAGAGTGGCGTAATTACATTTTTTATTTGTAATTTAGTGCCAAAATTTTAAATATACTGCTATATGGACTTGTTTGAAATGAATTACGACAACTATTGTGTGATACTTGCAGGCGGTAAAGGCAAAAGGCTTTGGCCATGCAGCAGAAACGAGAAACCGAAACAGTTTCTTGACTTTTTCGGTCAGGGGAAAACCCAGCTGCAGCAGACTTACGACCGCATTGCAAAGTTTATTCCCAAGGAAAACATCCTGATAAGCACCATGAAAGACTATCAGGACATGGTGAGAGAACAGCTGCCGGAGGTGGCAGAGGAAAACATCATGGTGGAGCCGATAAACAGAAACACCGGTCCCGCCGTGTCGTGGGCTACAATTAGGATTCTAAAGCGCAACGCCAATGCCCGTATGATGGTGACTCCCAGCGACCAAATGGTGATAAACGACACCATTTTTGCAAACGACATGATGAAGGCGCTTGACTATGTGGGGCAGCACGACGTGATAATGACCATGGGCATCCGCCCCACCCGACCGGAACCGGGCTACGGCTACATTCAGCTGGGCAACAGGACTGCGGACGAAGGCATCTACAACGTACAGTCGTTTGTGGAAAAACCCGAGCGTGAGTTTGCGCAAATGTTTATGACCAGCGGCGAATTTCTGTGGAACACGGGACTGTTTCTATCGAATGCATCATTTCTGCTGCAGCAGATTGCGGCGCAGTTTGAAACCGAGTTGGAAGATTCGGGAGTGATAGAAGTATTGCGACAGCCCGATGCCGAACTTACATTTATAGAAGAAAGATACTCCATGCTGCCCAACATCTCCATTGACTATGCCGTGCTGGAGCGCAGCGACAATGTGGAGGTGATGAAATGCAGCTTCGGATGGGCTGACCTCGGCACATGGCACGGCATATACGAGTGCAGGAAACGGTCGGAAACTGACAACGTGGTGATTGACAGCGACGTGATGATGGAAAACTGCCGCAACTGCGTGGTGAAGCTGCCCAAGGACAGGCTTGCCGTCATCCACGGGCTAGAGGGATATATCGTGGCGGAGCACGACAACGTGCTGCTTATATGTCCGAAAGAAGATTCCTCGGCAATGATTAAGAAATATCTTTATGATATTCAGATGAAGAGAGGAGATGAATATGTATAACCGTCCGCGGGGTGTCACGATTCGTGACACCCCGCGTTTGAGTATAGAAAAATGATTTAAAACTCAGCTCTGATTTTCGCTGCTATCTCCTGAAACTCCTCATCGCTGAGCTTCAGTTTGGGATTGCTAAACAGCATATCCTTCTCGCTCTGCATGGGAACAAGATGTATGTGGGCATGCGGAACCTCAAGACCGAGCACAGCCATTCCAACCTTGATGCAGGGAAATGCCTTCTTAATGGCTGTGGCAACCTGCTTGGCAAACACTGTCATTTCGGCAAGGTCGGCATCGCTGAGGTCGAAGATATAGTCGGTCTCCTGACGTGGAATAACGAGCGTGTGCCCCTTTACCAGCGGATTGATATCGAGAAAGGCATAGAACTTATCGTTTTCCGCCACTTTATAGCTGGGAATCTCACCAGCTGCAATCTTTGAGAATATTGACATAACGGTAATGTTTTTAGTAAACAATATGAATTTGACGGCTATTCTGCCAAACTGATTTTCTCTATACGCAAGGTTACGGTGCCACGCGGTATCTTTATTTCTACCACGTCACCCTCTTTCTTGCCGAGCAGTCCCTGTGCGATAGGTGTCTTTATCGAAATCTTACCCTCACGCAGGTTTGCCTCGCTCTCACTCACAATGGTGTAGGTCATCTTAGCCTTGGTGTTGACGTTTGTCATCTCCACCTTGGTGAGAATCTGCACCGAGTCAGTGCTCAGGCGGCTCACATCCACAATCTTAGCCTCCTGGATGGCGAGCTTCATCTGATTTATCTTTGTCTCAAGATGAGCCTGCGCCTCCTTGGCTGCATCATACTCTGAGTTCTCACTGAGATCGCCCTTGTCGCGTGCCTCGGCAATAGCAGCCGACGCCTTGGGGCGCTCTATACTTTCCAAACGCTGTAGTTCGGCCACCATCTTATCGTAGCCTTCCTGTGACATATATGCCATAATATTTTCTTTTTAAAATTAATACTCTAATATTCTGTTATTCAAAAGCTTTATCCAAAAGCGATAAGATATTAAAAAAATAGAATCCCGGCAGCATCATCACCGGAATCCCTATCCATCTACGCTATTGAATATTTTTTGCAAAGATAAGCAAAATAACTCACAGGACAAAGAAACAGCCTGTGTTTAACATTTAATTAACAAATTTGAAGCAAAAGCTCCTGCGTGACGTGAATACTCAACGCTTAAAAAACGTTGCTATTGGCAGCATAATGACCGCAGCAAGAGTTACTCCGATGGTGTTGGCGGCAAAATCGAGCCAGTCGCCCGACCGTGTGGCGGTGCAATAAGCCTGAAGCAGCTCCAACACTCCGCCCATGATTGCCGGCAATAGCCATGCTCCGGCAAAAAGTCTTACAGTCGAATATTCACTACGTCTGTGGCAACGGAGATATTCTATCCATATCACACCGCACAAACCGCCGTACATTATGAAATGTACCCACTTGTCGGCAAGCTCCACCCCTGGCACCTCCACCTCTGGCATCTTCATCAGCGAAAGTACCCAAATCACAGCTGTGCATAACAGCGAAAAGGGGTATTTTCTTATTTTTTGATATAAAAATTGCATATTAACTTAAATTTTGGCGCAAAATTAATATATTTTTTTTAATTTTGCAACCGAATATGAAAAAATATCAGATGGCAAAGTTAGAAAGAGCGAAATTTGGTAGCAAGATGGGAGTAATCCTTGCTACAGCGGGTTCTGCCGTGGGTTTAGGCAACGTATGGCGTTTTCCGTTCATGGCTGGTCAGAATGGCGGCTGCGAGTTTATACTTATATATATAATATGTGTGCTTGTGCTCGGCATTCCGTGCATGGTCAACGAGTTTATTATTGGTCGTCATGCCCAGGCAAACACAGCACGTGCCTACCGTAAGCTTGCCAACGGTACGCCGTGGATGCTCGTGGGCTATCTTGGAGTGCTCACAGGATTTCTCATCACCGGCTACTATACCATAGTGTCTGGATGGTGCCTGCAATATGTCTATGCCTCCGCCACGGGCAACCTCACTGGCGGACCGGAAGAGATAAGCCGTTATTTCACCGAGTTCTCACAACACCCCATAAAGCCAATACTTACGGGAATATTGTTTCTCGGCATCACCCACTTTGTGATAGTGAAGGGAGTGCGCGACGGCATTGAGAGAGCATCGAAGATGATGATGCCCACGCTGTTCATACTCCTGCTTGTCATCGTGGGTGCATCGTGCATGCTGCCTGGTGCCGAGAAAGGCGTAAAGTTCCTGTTCAACCCCACGTTCAGCAACATCACTCCCGACCTTTGCCTTGCTGCGCTGGGGCAGGCATTCTTCTCGCTCAGTCTTGCCATGGGCTGCATCTGCACATACGCCTCATATTTCAGCCGTCACACCAATCTTCTCACATCGGCGATACAGATTAGCGTGATTGACAGTATCGTTGCCATACTTGCCGGACTGATGATATTTCCTGCGGCATTCTCGGTGGGAATATCACCCGATGCCGGTCCGTCGCTGATATTCATCACACTGCCGAATGTGTTCAACCAGGCTTTCACCTCAATGCCCATTGTGGGCTATTGCGTGGCTCTGATGTTCTATGCGCTGCTGTCACTGGCGGCACTCACCTCGCTCATCTCGCTTCATGAGGTGAGCACGGCATTCCTCAACGAGGAGTTCCGGCTGGGACGCAAAACCGCCGCAACGATAGTGACTATTAGCTGCGGACTGATTGGCGCCGTGTGCTCACTGTCACTTGCCGACTGGAGTGGGCTGCAACTCTTCGGTATGCCGCTGTTCGACATATTCGACTATGTCACTGGACAGATATTCCTGCCCATCGGCGGCTTCCTCACCTGTATGTTCATAGGCTGGTATGTTCCCCATAAGGTCGTGAAAGAAGAGTTTACCAACTGGGGCAGACTGCGTGGCGGACTGTTCCACACCTACATATTCCTTGCCAAGTATTTCTGTCCGCTGGGAATGGTTCTTATATTCCTCAATCAGATAGGAGTAATTTAAGAGTGAAGAACGAAGAACGAAGAGTGAAGAGCGAAGAATTATGAACAATAGAGGAAACTTTGGTTCAAGAATAGGATTGGTGCTCGCCACTGCCGGTTCGGCTGTGGGGCTGGGCAATATATGGAGATTTCCGTTTACCACCGGACAGAATGGCGGTGCGGCATTCATCATTATATATATAATATGTATACTGATGCTCGGACTGCCGGGCATGATAAGCGAGTTTATCATCGGCCGTCATGCCGCCACCAATGCCGTGCGTGCCTACGGTGTTATTTCAGGCAAACGGGTATGGCGCGTTGTGGGAGTGATGGGCATACTTTGCTCCACCATCATTCTCGGATTCTATAGTGTGGTGGCAGGCTGGTGCCTTCAATATCTGTATGCCTCGGTGGCAGGACAGATAAAGGGTGACAGCGATTACGTGGCACGCTATTTCACAGAATTCTCATCCGATGTTGCCATGCCTGTAGTGTGGGCAATGGTGTTTATCATCATCACCCACTTTGTCATAGTGAAAGGTGTGCGCAAGGGCATTGAGAAAGCATCGAAGCTGATGATGCCCACACTGTTTGTGCTGCTGCTCATCATCGTTGCGGCATCGTGCATGCTGCCCAACGCCATAAGCGGCATAAAGTTCCTGTTTTATCCCGATTTTTCAAAACTCAGCAGCAATGTCATGCTTGAGGCATTGGGACAGGCATTCTTCTCGCTCAGTCTCGGCACGGCATGCCTGTGCACCTACTCGTCATATTTCAGCAAACGCACCAACCTTGTGAACGCCGCGCTGCAGATAGCACTGATCGACACACTCATAGCTGTGCTTGCCGGACTGATGATATTCCCGGCGGCATTCTCCGTTGGAGTAAAGCCCGATGCAGGTCCGTCGCTCATCTTCATCACCCTGCCCAATGTGTTCCAGCAGGCTTTTGCGTCAATGCCTCTCGTGGGATATGTCATCTCCATACTTTTCTATGCACTGCTGGCGCTCGCAGCCCTCACCTCAACCATTTCTATGCACGAGATAGGCACGGCGTTCTTCCATGAAGAGCTGAAGCGTCCGCGGCGCCATGCCGCATGGATTGTCACCATCACTGCAATAATGATTGCCATCGTCAGCTCACTGTCGTGCGGAGCCTATCCGCAACTTAAAGTCTTTGGCATGTCGATGATGGACTTCTTCGACTTCCTCACAGCCAATATACTCCTGCCTGCGGGAGCGTTGCTCACCTGCATCTATGTGGGGTGGGTGGTGCCGCGGAGCACTGTGATGACCGAATTTACCAACCGTCACACAGTGTGTATCAAGCTGTTTCCCGCATTCCTCTTCATGGTGCGTTTTGTGTGTCCTATATGTATCACTCTGGTATTTCTTCACCAGTTTGGAATAGTATGATTTCAGTTGACGAGTTGACGAGTAAACGAGTGGAGGAGATATGTATTACAATCGTAATGACCGTAAAGTGCTGCTGTGGCTGCTTGCCACCATTGTGACGTGTTGCGTGGCATTCTTTCTGTTCGACAGATACGATACCAACAATATCGCAGAGTCGATGAACGACTCGCTTGAGATTGACAGTACTGAGGAATACGGCAAGGGCTACAGCCGATACAACGCCAACAACAGCCGCTATACCCGACGGCGTGCTGAATATCAGCAACAGCTGAACAACGACCTGAAAGAGCTTGAAGCCATTGATGACATACAGACGGGACGTGCTGAGCTGTTCTCCTTCGACCCCAACACGGCAAGCGCAAAGGATCTGCTGCGCCTTGGACTGAAGCCATGGCAGGTGCGCAGTCTTCTGAAATACCGCACTCATGGCGGCACATTCCGCAATCCCGAGGACTTCGGCAAGCTCTACGGTTTGTCGGCAAAACAATACAAAACGCTGTTGCCTTACATAAAGATTGACCGTGAGCAGTTTATGCCGGCATCAGAAATAGTGGAGAAAGATCCCTTCAAGCCTGTATATACCTCGCGCGACACCTTCCCAAAACAAAAGAAGATTAGGGTGGGGGAGACTGTCGACATTGCCACCGCCGACTCCACCGCACTGAAGACCGTGCCCGGCATCGGCAGCTATTTTGCCCGCAGAATCATCCGCTACCGCAACGAGCTTGGCGGTTATGTGTCGGTAGACCAGCTCAACGAAATCAACGATTTCCCTCTTGACTCCAAGAAGTTCCTCATCGTAAAGAGCGTTGCCGTGAAGAAAATCGACATCAACAAAGCCACCCTTGTGCAGATGAAGCGCCACCCGTATATGGGATTCTTCCGTGCCAAGACCATCATCGACCACCGCAGGGAACACGGACAGATACACAGCATCGATGAGCTTTCCTACAGCAAATATTTTCCTGCAGATGCCATACAGCGGCTGCTGCCATACATTTCGGTGGAGTAGAGTTATTGTTGTTAATGTTTTGATTTCATTTCAGGTACTTTCAGTGGACATCCAGCCACGCAGCGCCCGCACTTGAGGCAGTCAGGATGAAGAAATCCTTCTGCATCATTTCTGCTCTCGTAGGGCTTCAGCTGCATGGGGCATACTGCTGAACAGAGCTTGCACTTGGTGGTGCATCTTTCGCCTACAAATATACGTCGGTAGTGCTCAGGGAGTTTACCGCGGCGAGGCGTTACCCACGATGACAGCGTGCCCATGGGGCAGAACGAACACCATGTGCGTGGCGCATAAACAAACGAAAGGGTTATACCCACAATGGTGGTTATCAGTATGATGGTCCAGAACACACGTCCCATGGCTCCCCAGTCTCCCCATGCCCGGTACATCTGTATACCGAACATTGTGAAGATGAACATCACCATGAAAATTCGGAATCCCCTGGTGCGAACAAATGCCGGAATAGGTCTGTGGGGCGAGTATTTGGCAAGCACCTTATCATAAAGGCTCCCTCTCGGACATGCGTTTCCACACCACCAGCGTCCTCTGCGCACAGCGAATGCCACCGGGGCAATCATGCAAATTATTGCAAGGAACCCGATTACGGGATAAAAATACCCCGCAACAAGATATGCCAGCAGAATCCAAAACAACGGGAATCCCTTTTTGGGCAGTGAGCGGAAAAATCGTTTTTGCGCCATACTTATTTCTTTTCTTACTTTTTGTTTTTATAATCATTTTTCAATTAGGGCTACAAATTTACTGCTTTTTTCCAACATCCGCAAATTTTCTCCCATGTTTTTATTCAGAAAACAGGTCATCCATAGCCAGTTCGGCAGTTGCCGACACGCAATATGTAAATAATATTCCGAAGAAAGCTCAATTATGATAAACAACAAACTTTATAAATCAATGTAAATCCGCAGTACCATTGCGGATTCTCAATGTAAATCAGCAACAAAGATACATATTTTCAAGCTATGGCACAAATATTCGGCTTTATAATTATTGATAATTAACAAATCGACTATTCAAAAAATAGTTTCCTATGCTACTTCGGTTAAGTGCGAAATAATAAGATAATGCGTAAATACCGGGATATCAAATAAAAACACTGCATTTGCAGCGTTTATAAAGTATAACTAATAAAGTCAGCAGTCTGGGGGGCGCGAGATTGATTTTGTGGCACGGCGTGACGAATGGACAAGTGGCAGTAATGTTGACGGAATCCGGCACATCCATCTTGGGGAGTTTCTTCAAAATTTTGAAATGGAATAATTCAAACGTGGAGTGAACATGGAAAAATGTAACAATTAGCTTTGTTTTTGTTACATTTGAGGATTTTGAGACAGTTTTATGGCATTTTGTCCTCATTAGTTTGTAATTTTGTAGCACGAACAAAAACTTCAAACTTAATAGAACAAAATAAAATAAGACTTATGAGACGACTTTTTTTGTGCACTGTCTCGGCATTGATGCTGTCATCCGTGACTGAAGCCAAGGTGTGGATGCCGCAGATGTTTCAGAACGGAATGGTGCTGCAGCGCAACCAGACAGTGAATGTATGGGGAACAGCCGACAGCAACGAGACTGTGACCGTGACTATCCGTGGAAAGAAATACACTGCCGTTGCAGGCAATGACGGAAAATGGAGCGTACAGCTGCCAAAGATGAAGGCAGGCGGTCCATACGAGATGACGGTTACATCGGCAAACGACAATGCAGAGACGAAAATATCGGATGTGATGGTGGGCGACGTATGGCTGTGCTCCGGACAGAGCAACATCGACGTGACAGTGGAGCGCGTCTATCCGCAATACCGTGACGAAATAGACAGTTACAGCAACGACAAGATACGCCTGTTCCGTGTCTATACCGAATATACCACCACTCCGCAGCAGGACGTGAAGCCCACAAAGTGGAACAAGGTGTCGAAACAGAACGCATGGCAGTTCTCTGCCGTGGGATATTTCCTTGCAAAACGCATGTTCGAGAAGACGGGAGTGCCTCAGGGCATTATCTGCAACAGTCTCGGCGGAAGCCCCATAGAGGCATGGATTCCGCTCGACTCGGTAAAGCAGATACCTGCCGACTATTATGACAAATACTTCCTCTACACTGACAAGGAATATGTGGAGGCACAGACCAAAGCCAATCAAAGAGCCAACGATGTGTGGTTTGAGCGCCTGAACAGCACCGACCCTGGAGTGGGGGAGAACTGGACTGCAAAGGACTACAACGACAACGCATGGAAAACATACAACCAGTATGACAACGCATGGGCAAGGCAAAACGGCAAGCCCGTGACGGGCACCATATACATGCGCCAGCACATCAACATCGACAAGGCGCACGCCGGAAAGAAAGCTACACTGCTGCTGGGAACGCTCTTCGACATGGACTATACCTACGTCAACGGCAAGCAGGTGGGTGTGACATACTATCAGTACCCGCCGCGCCGCTATGAGATTCCGGAAGGATTGCTGCGCGAGGGTGACAACGTGATTACTGTGAAGTTCGTAAACAAATATGGTATGGCGCACTTCATAAAGGAGAAACCATACAAACTGGTGTTTGGCGACAACGACGAGATGGCGCTCAGCCAGCAGTGGAAGAGCAGGGTAGGGGCTGTGATGCCCGAGATGCTCGGAGGCAAGGTGAACACACAAAACCAGCCGTCGGTGCTCTACAACGCCATGCTGAAACCTGTTGCGCCATACAACATACAGGGTGTGGTGTGGTATCAGGGAGAGTCGAACACAGGCGACGCAAAGAACTACGGACCGATGCTGCGTATGCTCAAGAACGACTGGCGCAGCCAGTTCAACAACCCCACGCTGCCCTTCACCATCGTTCAGCTTGCCAACTTCATGGAGCCTTCGGACAATCCACAGCAGAGCGGTTGGGCAGAATTGCGCGAACAGCAGCGCTTAGAGGCTGAAGCCGACAGCAACGCCGCCCTCGCAGTGGCTATCGACCTTGGCGAAACCGTAGACATTCATCCTTTGCTGAAGAAAGATGTGGCAGAACGATGCGCACTTGCTTTCGAGAATATGGCATGGGGAAAGAAAAACCTGCTGTCGCCAAAGGTTGTAAGCAGCACAGTGGACAACGACGGCAACGTGACGCTGATCATGGACCAGGAGATGCAGGCAGGCAATATGAACGAATTTGAGCTTGCTGCCGCTGACGGGAAATTCCACAACGCCAAGGCAACTGCCGCTGGCAAGACAATAACCATAAGCTGCGCCAGTGTGAAGCATCCTGCAACAGTGCGCTATGCTTGGAAACATAACCCGATAAAAGCAAACTGCCGCGGACTGAAAAACAATCTGCCGGCAAGTCCGTTTGAAATAAAAGTAAAATAACTATGAACAAAATACTGAAACTTACATTAGCGGCTCTTGTCCTGCCGCTTACAGCCATCACCGCTGCCGACCGTTTTGTGGACTTCAACAAGGGCGACCGCCTGTTGTGCAGCGAGGGAAGCAAAGTGACAATATCCGTTGACGACAACGACAACGTGGGCGTAAAGATTGCCGCCCGTAACCTTGTGACTGACATTCAGAAGGTATGTGCTGCAAATGCCACAATAGTGGCGCAGCAGGATGCCGACATCATTGTGGGCACAATAGGGCAGAGCAAGGCTATCGACAAGCTCGTGAAAAGCGGCGTAATAGATGCACGCCAGCTAAAGGGCAAGCGCGAGAAGTATATCATCACCACTACCGACAACGCCTTAGTGATAGCCGGCAGCGACCGCCGCGGAACAATCTTCGGCATCTATGAGCTGTCTGAGCAGATGGGAGTGTCACCATGGTATTACTGGATGGACGTGCCCGCCGAGCGCCACAGCAACGTATATATTAATAAAGGTGTGTTTACCGACGGCGAGCCTGTGGTGCGCTACCGCGGCATATTCCTCAACGACGAGGCTCCCTGTCTCACATCGTGGGTGAACAACACTTTCGGCACCAAATACGGCGGTCATAAGTTCTATGAGAAGGTGTTTGAGCTGGTGCTCCGCCTCAGGGGCAACTTCATCTGGCCGGCAATGTGGGGATGGGCATTCTATGATGACGACCCTCTGAACATGAAGACTGCCGACGACATGGGAGTGATTGTGGGCACAAGTCACCACGAGCCCATGAGCCGCTCGCAGCAGGAGTGGCACCGCCCCAAGACCAAGGGAGCATGGAACTATGCCACCAACAAGGATATGCTCGACGAGTTCTGGCTCGGCGGTGTGCAGCGCAACAGCCACACCGAGGACATCATCACCATAGGAATGCGTGGCGACGGCGACGAGGCAATGAGCGAGGAGCGCAACGTGAAGCTCATGGAAAGCATAGTGGAAAACCAGCGCCGGCTGATAGCAAAGGCACACAAGAAGCCTGCCAGGGAAGTGCCGCAGGTGTGGGCGCTGTATAAAGAGGTGATGGACTACTACGACGACGGCATGAAGGTGCCCGAGGATGTCACCATGCTGCTCTGCGACGACAACTGGGGCAACGTGCGCCGCGTGCCCACTGCAAAGGACCGCAACCGCAAGGGAGGCTGGGGACTTTACTATCACGTGGACTATGTGGGTGCGCCGCGCAACAGCAAGTGGCTCAACGTCACATCGCCTGCATCAATGTGGGAACAGCTCACCTTAGCCCACGAATACGGCATCGACCGTCTGTGGATACTCAACGTGGGCGACCTCAAGCCAATGGAATATCCCATACAGCTGTTCATGGACATGGCATGGAATCCTGATGCAGTGGCAAGCCGCAGCAACGGCCGTGTGTCGCTGATGCCTCATGTGGAGCAGTTCTGTGCCCGGCAGTTCGGACAGTGTCATGCTGCCGAAGCCGCAAGCATACTGGAACAGCAGACCCGTTATGCCTCACGCTGCACAGCCGAGATGCTCGATGCCAACACCTATTGTCTTGAAAGCGGCGAATGGGCGCAGGTGGTAAGTGATTTCAACAGCCATGAGCTTCGTGCCATGCGTCAATATTCACAGCTGCCTGAGGAATGTCGCGATGCCTACCGCCAGCTCATTCTCTTCCCCGTGCAGGCATACGCCAACCTTTACAACATGTACTACGCACAGGCTCAGAACCGTAAGCTCTTTGCCGAGGGCAATCCTGAGTGCAACCGTTGGGCTGACATGGTGGAGAAGTGTTTCCGCCGCGACAGCATACTCATGGCTGAATACAACAACGACATTGCAGGCGGCAAATGGCGCGGCATGATGACCCAAAAGCATATAGGATACACTTCGTGGAACGATAACTTCCCCCACGAGATTCTTCCAAAGACCGACCGCATAGTGGCTCATTCTGCCGCACAGTATGTAGCTCACGCTAAGAAAACATCAAGCACAAACGGCTATATTGCCCTTGATGCTGAGAACTTTGTGGCTGCTAAGAATGCCGACAGCGGTGCCGAGTGGACAATCATCGAAGGACTTGGCCGCAACAAGAGCGGTGTGACGCTTATGCCACGCACCAAGGCTGTAGACGGAGCCAGCCTCTCATACAGTTTCGACATGGGCGATGCAGTCTGCGACAACGTAACCGTTCACATCATCACACGCTCAACGCTTGACATCTTCAACAAGGGCGGAATGACCTACTCGGTGAGCATCGACAACGGCACACCTGTCACAGTAAACTTCAACGCCGACCTCAACGAGAGTCCCGAGAACATCTACACCACCTACTATCCCACAATAGCACGACGTGTGGTGGACAAAACCGTGAAACTGCCTGTCAGCGGCAAGGGAGTACATACTCTCACCTTCACGCCCAACGACCCTGCAATAGTGATAGAAAACATCGTGATAGACCTCGGAGGCTACACTCCGCAATACTTGTTCAAATAAACAACAATATTCTTTATATTATAATGTAAAAAACAACTGCTGCGCCATAAATAACGACGCAGCAGTTGTTTTTATAAAGCATTTATCTCATCTATAGATAGCCGTGTTATGGCTGCTATTTGTTCAATACTCATTCCACTCTCCTTCATTGATTTCGCAGAAGACAATATAATATTATTCTGTTCCTTTATCTGCTCATTCTGTTCCTTTATCTGCTCATCCTGTTCCTTTATCTGCTCGCCCTGTTCCTTTATCTGCTCGCCCTGTTCCTTTATCTGCTCATCCTGTTTCTTTATTTGCTCATCACGTCGCATAATAGCAGTGTCGCGATTCTCAATAGCAAGAAAATATTCATCCTCCACATTCATGTCTTGTCGTAATTTTGCATCTGCTGCTGCAGCAAGAAGACGGTGTATGATATGCATCATCTCATCATCACCGGCATATTCATCCTCATCTATATTCATCACCTGTCTGTTATGTCTGTCCTTACGTGTCTGATCGAACACGCTTAGCACTTCCTCCAAACGGTTGTTCACGTTACCATGAAGACGTGGTATCTGCACAATAATACTGTCATGCACAAGACTGTCCACAAACGGGTCCGGCAGCCCCTTAGTCACTTCCCTGCCATCGTAGTCATACGACTTGTGGTTGACATACAGCACAGGTTCCTCTATATCTCCTACCTTATGCCCCAACAGATACACTGTAACCATAGGAATGCCATACCCCATCGGATTTTCATCCTTCTGCATGTTCTCAGGGTTTGCATACTGTGCACCAAGATACTGCCTGAAACGCAATGTTTCCGTTTCAAGCCATGTCTTCTGCAATTCTATAAGTACAAGATGAACCTTACCGTCTGCCTCGCGCACCTTAGCTCCAAAATCTATGCGAAACATAGAGATTTTGTCCCTACGCCCATTGGTGTATTCATGCTTTCTCACTTCTGCCTCAACAACTTCTTTTTTCAGAAGCGCCGACAACAGCGTCTTAACTATACGTTCATCTTCCATCAGATACTTGAAGACAATATCATATATGGGATTGGCTATGTGTAACATAAATCAGCCCTTTCTTTTAGTTAATAATCCGTTTATGCTGCAAATTTACATAAAAATCTCGAATTATAAGCCAGTAAAATAAAAAACTTAAATTATTTTCCCGAAATTAGCCTTATTTAATAGTTAATTCACGATTCTAAACGTATCGTTTAGGATTCTATTCTCAACGTTTAGGATTCTATTTTCAACGTTTGGAAAAATATATCGCATGTTTGTGAAGAAAAGTGCAAAAACTGGTGTAAGTGTCCGCGATTTTTACTATTTTCGCACTTTTTCTGATTTTTTTCGCATATAAACATACACACATACACCAATTGCAGATAACTGGCTTTTTCTTAGAATGTTAAGTGGTGTATGTAGCCCCTTAAAACATACACCAAACATACACCCAACATACACCTTTTGGGGTGTTTTAGCTCTAATTTTACTTTTCTTAACGTTTAATACCAATGATTTTTCGCTCTTACCTGTCGTTTTTCATCCCGTTTTCGCTTTTATAGCGTTTGATTTTGCAGTAACCTTTTCGGAGCACCATGGTTAAAATTTCGGTTTTAGTGTTCTGTATCACGGAATTGGTGTATGTTAGGTGTATGTTTGGTGTATGTTTTAAGAGGGTACATACACCCGTTTATTCATTGTTTTTCAGCACATTATCCCCAAATGGTGTATGTGTGTATGTTTGTTTTGTATTTTTCTGCGAAAAAATTTAGTAATTTATGATTTTTTTATGATACTTACACCGTAATGTAACTATTCTCTTAATGTTCTATCAACCATAGCTTTATCTATAACGGTAATGACCATGAATAACCAGTAATGTCCAAGAAAATAATATTTTGTGGGGTAACCCCACTAATGAACATAAATTTTTGGTTATTATTTGCTTTAGCAAACATACTCATTTTTAGAACATTACTGATTATTTATGGACATTTCTGTTAAAAATACCCCTGTTGAATAGTTACACCGTAATTTAGATTTCCGTTGAAATTCCACCACTACCACAAACTATATGGAAACTCAAAAACGTTAATTATTAACAGTATTGGCAGGAGACCATTTTTCAGGTATATGATACTCGACATTACCGTCGGAAATAACATCTGCATTATGGCATTGCGAAATCTTTGCTCAATAATCATTAAATAATAAAAAAGCCGTCCTAAGACGGCCATATCCATTCAAGAAAGAATGGCGTTGCTTTATTTTATGTTGCAAAGTTAATCATAAATATTAAAAAAACAAAAGTTTTCCACACTTTTTTACCTTGAATGATGCATTTTAACTTTATTTTGGTTCTTCGTCACTGCGAAGCTGATGAGCCTGCGAACTAATATTTATCCACTGCGCTCTTACGAGCTGACACGGTACCCTGCGGGGTGACACTGCTTTTTACTGCCAGGATAATCCATACTGACACTGCACTGCCTTTGGCAGTAGACAAAAACCGCTAAAGCGGTCACACGGTTTTCTTTAATCCATACCATTATGTGCCAACGAGCCGTGTCATCCAAAGGATGCCCATTCATCATTATATAATGATGCCGTGTAGCTCTACACTAATAACTCTACACTAAGTTAGCAGTGTGTGCTCAAAGAGCAGCAGTGTCAGTGCGGAGCACGCAGTGGAAAAATAAACATTTTCTTTGTTCCATATAAAAAAGAGACTTCCCGAAACTCACGTCCCGGGAAGTCCACAACAAAATATAAAGATAAAATCTTTATTATATTATTTATACCACACAAGGTTAGGATTACCTACATATTCTTTAAACATAGGATATTTTTTCTCTATATCCTGTCTCTCAGAACACCAGTCGTAGTCACAGTCAACGGCAATTTTGCATGGTACACGTCCCCTGTCAGCTTTAAGCTCAATCCATTGACCGTCTTTCTGTACCTCTACAATAACGCCATCTGCATTCAGCTCACCGTCAACTATAAAGGTAACAGGAGCTTTTTCCACACCACTTCCTGTATTAACCATTACATTTGTAGCTACTCCAAATTCAGCATGTACCTCATGACCTGCAACCCTCAATGGCAGAGTACCACCGGCAGCCCGAAGAATAATAGTTGTCTTTCCTGCTGGTTCCTTCAATATTATGTCAAACACAACATCATTGAAGTCAAAGTCACCTCTCTCATCAACAGTCAAGTCCTCTGCTATGACGCGGATGTCGCCAGAAGGAGTTGGATCTGGATCTTCAGGTGTTTTACCATTAAAGCCAGGAGTACATCCTGAAACGCCAGCTACGAAATCATCTGAAGGAATAATCACATCGTTAGGATCATTGCTCTTCTCGATAAAAGTAACAGCATCTGTCTTAACCGTTTCAATTGCCTCTTTTGCTGTCTTACCACCAAAATTACCCTGTGAAAGTGTATTATCCCAAGTGCCTGCACATACATAGATATTGTTTGCAAAATCGCCTACTTGGTTGTTTATGAAAGTAATTCTGTCTGTAATGTCAAGCACAGCATAGCCGCCTGTTGTCGGACCATACCATTTTGTTCCGTTATTATTAAGAGTACCGCACTGCACTAAAGCACCTGCTGCCAAACCTACGTATGTCTCCTCTCCTGTGCCATCCTCAGCACTACTAAACATAAGCTCGCCACCGCAAATGAGTGATGAACCCATTACGCCTTCATAGTTGCGTACTCTCATGCTGCCTGAGCAATAGAACTGACAGTTGTTGTAAATACGAAGGTTCGCGGAACTTCCTGTTTCCTGAATGTTGATGATATTGTGATTATAATAATGACTATTACCAGCACCACCGTTCATCACCTTAGCCTTCAGTGTTCCATAGTTGTAGAAATCACCGCCATTATTATTAAATCCAGCCACATCTATAGTTCCGCCATTATAGCTTGGCAGATTGCCACTTGTTCCATTGTTGAAAGCAACAGCTCCATCACCTGTAATCTTTCCGCCAGGAAGAACAACAATCTGAGCCTCATTCACACTGTTAAGATTGCATCCTGCAGGAATGTTGATTTCACCACCATTAGCAACGATAATACGTCCCTTGCCACCAACTCTTTGCTCTGATGCTGCCATATTCCATTTGCCTGTAACGACAACGGTTCTTTCATTTCCGTTAGCGACACCATCGGTTAAACCTTCGGTGGCAAGAACACCGATATTTCCATCCCAAGTGCCTGTTATCTTGAAGTTGCTAACAAAAGTTGGCTCACCTGTAACATTAACCCATGAATTGTATCCTCCAGCAATTACTCTCTTATATACTTCGTACCATGCCGCATTCCAATCCCCATTTGTAATGCCATAAAATTCTAATTTGCTATCTTCATATGGTTTAATGTTATTTTCATAAAATTCTTGCTCTTCGGATGTAAATCCTGTTGTATATCTTTTGGTAGTGTATTCAGAAGACCATTGCCATTGAGGACGTTTGTCGTTTTCTGCATTTGCTGCAATATTAGTACTATTTGGCTCTTTCGCCGTATTCAGATATTCAGCCACCCATGCCTCATCATATGGTGCGCTGATACCAAGAGCTTCTGGATTGGCGGCACTACGTGTCATGCCACTTCTTGTTACATCCCCGAATCCCCAAGTGTGGTTTGGTGCCGGCTGACCGAAACGCTTAATAAACGCAGTCTCATACTTGGATTGAGCAATTTCCCCCTCACTCCATGTCTCGAAGTCATGATTACTGCACGCTGTAAGAGCTGCTCCTACAAGTGCCATTAGAAAAACTTTCTTTTTCATAGTTATCATCTCATTTTTTATTATTATTTGTAATTTTTAAATCTAAATTTTTCTTTTTATTGGCAATGATTATCTCTATTGGCTAAAAGATATGGTATCAATTTTTTATTTTGCACTATATATATAATATGTGACTTATACTAGAAAAAGTTGTCACTTTCGGAGCTCAAAAAGAAGTGACAATGA
>ENA-OYXU01000086-OYXU01000086.1-human-gut-metagenome-genome-assembly--contig:-NODE-86-length-39439-cov-9.483750_pt1 | contig 39439 bp, 29 predicted proteins | sample MGYA00243243_ERZ653435 | MGnify/ENA primary metagenome ERZ653435 (study PRJEB26926, sample SAMN06165113) | human gut metagenome | biome: ENVO:00009003; feature: ENVO:2100002; material: ENVO:00002003... | reverse complement strand
ACGAGATGCAGCGTAGTCTCGTGGGCTCGGAGATGTGTATAAGAGACAGCGTATTTGAGAGTAAAATTACAGTTGGTGAATTCTACGCGATTCTCAGAGAGGACTTTGTCATATTTTTTCATTTCGCATCACTATAATCCTTGTGCCTGTCATAACGTGGCATGCGCACGATGACAAAAAACAGAATTTACAGCGAATGTGATAAAACATGGAAAAAAATTTGCGGATGTTAGAAAAAAGCAGTACATTTGTAGCCCAAACAGACAAGGAACCTAAAAAACCGAACAAGAGAACATATATGTGCAACAAATATATAGGATTTGTCGTGGCATTTTGCGGGATTCTGCTTACACTTCCAATAAAAGCCATGAACGGCATAATGTACGACTACCAGTTTTTGGCAAGCAGCAGAATAAACACTATTTGTCAAGACAAACATGGCTTTATCTGGATTTCCACCAACTTCGGGCTAAGCAAGTTCGACGGTTATAACTTTTTCAACTATTATCACAGCAGCAAGGACACAACAACAATAGTAGACAACGCCATCACGGTGCTGGAATGTGCAAGAGACGGCGAAATGTTTATCGGCACCAACAAAGGACTGATGCAATATGACTATGCCACAGACCGTTTTCTCAACTACCGTTTCCCCGAACCCATACAGCCGCGTATAAGCTCTCTGACAGAAACAGCCAACAGCAATCTGTATGTTTCCACTGCCGGACACGGCATATATATATTTGATAAAGCCACCCATTCGCTGCATCACGAGGAAAGTTTTGAGCGTATGACGGGCAACCGTTACATGATAATACTGCTGCATGAGCACGACGGGCATATATGGCTGAAGACCAGTGACAACCGTTTTTTCCGATGCACCGTTAACCGCAACAGATGCGTCAAGGCACAGCAGATAGACTGCAATGAAGAGATTGTGGCAATGGCAGACCGGGGCAACGGCAAGGTGCTTGCCTTTACGGGGCGGCAGATATTTCAGTTCGATACTGCAACAGGGAGAATACAACCATCCAAATATATTCTGCCGGAAGAACTGCGGATAGCCTCAGCCCATGTATTGCCCGACGGCACTATATATATAGGTACGCAGGCACATGGAATATACGCAATATCCCAAGGGCAGACGACAGCCCATAAGGAACCTCTCTACAACAGCCACAATCTGATGGACGACATGTACATCAACAACATAATGCGTGACAAAGACGGCAATATATGGGCAACAAGTCCCAACCACGGTGTTTTTCTCAGCTCAAACACCAATCAGATATTCCGCATGCTTAACCTGACACTCAATGACAAGCCGCTGTACAACAATGTAGTATCGATAGCTCCGGCACCCGGCGGCGGTATGATTGCAGTGGTGACAAACAAAGGCGTTTTCCATGTGGACAATAATGGAAAAATCAGCCTGTGTACAGGTGCGCCACAAGGCAGCAATGTAATTTTCCGCGACCGTCAGGGAACTTACTGGATAGGTGCCGAGTCTGCCATTTACACCTATAATCCCATCACCGACACAAGCACAATGGTGGAAGATGCCCGCGGAGGCAGCATCACAAGCATAGCCGAGGACCATGCCGGCAACATTTACTACAATATGATTGGCAACGGATTTGCCATACTCAATAAGGCAACAGGACAACGACGGCATTACAGCACCCGCAAAAAACCTAAAAACAAGGGTGCAAAGTTTGGCAACAACTGGGTGGGACAGATGTATTGCGCCCACGACGGTGTGATGTGGATAACCACATCGAGCGGAATATGGCGCTACAATCCTGTGAAAGACCTGTTTATAGACCACGGCACCGGCGACGGCATGATGAGGGAATTTTGCATAAACAGCATTTGCGAGACACCCGGCAACGAAATGATTGTAGGCACATCGAGCGGTTTATATCTCTGCCGCGCCGACGGACATTTCAGCTGGCTTCCGGGCTGTGAACTCTTAGAGGACATGCAGATAGCAAGCATTGTAGGCGACAAGGAAGGAAACATGTGGATAAGCACCATGAAAGGCATCTGGCAGTATAACATCGGACAGCACAGGCTAATAAGCCGCCAAAACAGTAAAAGCATTACCGAGGACGAGTTTGTGGACAGGGCATTTTGCCTCACCGACGGCGACACCATCTGCTTCGGCTCCAACGGCAGCATTGTGGCTTTCAGCCCAAGGCAGGCAAGCACAAGAGTAAACCGCATAGGGAAAGTATACCTTACCCGCTTTGCCACAATCACAAAGACTGCCGACCCATTTGCTGACACATTCTCCATAGACTGGGACGACCGCCGTTTCACCATGGAATTCTCACTGCTCAATTATAAGGATGCAGCAGGCATCGCATACGAATACCGGAAAAACGGCGGCAAATGGCTGCCGTTTGAGAACGACGGCAATACCCTCACGTTTGTCAATCTGCCGTCGGGCACCTACAACTTCGAGATACGCGCCACAATCGGGGGGGGCAAATTCGTCAACAGTCAAGAAAATTACCGTAACGGTTAATCCACCGTGGTATGCCACACTCTTGGCAAAGATTATCTATACACTGACAGGACTGCTGCTGATATACATTATTATAATATATATGCACAGGAAACAGAAGGCTGCGTTTGAAGAAGAAAAAATGCAGCTGCTCATCAACGCCACCCACGACATACGCTCTCCGCTTACCATGATACTCGGTCCGATTGACAAACTGAAAGACCTGGTAGGCAAGACCAATGCCGACAATCAGCTGCGCGACTCCATGAACCATTATGTGGACATAATAAACCGCAATGCCGAGCGTCTGCAGCTGCTTATAAACCAAATCCTCGACATGCGCAAGATTGACAAGCACCAGATGAAGCTGAAATGCCGCGAAACGGACATGGCACAGTTTATACGCCAGATATGCAAGTCGTTTGAGTTTGCTGCCGAGCAGCGCGACATTGCCCTCCGCATTTACGGCTCTGGACAGCCCACGGTGTGGATTGACCGCGGCAACTTCGACAAGGTGATTACAAATATTCTGTCAAATGCCTTTAAATTCACGCTCGACGGTGGAGAGATAACCATTGAACTCAGTCACGACGACCGGGAAATGACCGTAAGAGTGACTGACACCGGAGTGGGCTTCGGCAAGGAAAAGAACTCACGCCTGTTCCAAAGGTTCTACCAAGGCAGCGAGTCATCACGGTTAGGCGCCACTGGAACAGGCATAGGACTTAACCTGGCGCTAAACATTGTAAAGCTGCACGGCGGAACAATATCTGCAGAAAACCGCTGTGACGGACAGACCGGCGCATGCATAATCATAAAATTACCACTGGGCAGCAAGCATCTGCCGCCTGAGTGCATACAAACTGTGCCCGCCGTGGAAAGCAACAGTCAGAAGGTGATTTACCAAAGAAACAGGATAATGATTGTGGACGACGACAGCGAACTGCTGTCTTACTTATCCAACGAGCTCAAGCCATGGTACCGCATTGACGCGTTCTCCAACGGCATCGACGCCTTTCAGGCACTTCTTTCACAAGACTACGCCCTGGTGGTAAGCGATGTGATGATGCCAGGCATGGACGGCATTGAACTGCTGAAACGGATAAAGCAAAATCCCAACACCAACCACATACCGGTGATACTGCTTTCCACAAAATCGGAAGTCACCGACCGCCTCACCGGCTTCAGGGGCGGTGCCGACGCGTATATAGCCAAGCCATTCAGCACCGACGAGCTTCACACCCGCATTGACAACATCATTGACAACCTGCACCGCATACAGTGCAAGTTCAGCGGCGTGCAGCAACAGCATGACAAGGTGGAAAACATAGATGTGGACGACAATAACAACCAGCTGATGAAGCGCATAATGAAGTCGGTGAATGCACATATTGCCGACACAGACTATTCGGTGGACATAATGGCACAGGAGGTGGGACTGAGCCGCGTGCAGCTGCACCGCAAGATGAAAGAAATCACCGGAGTGTCAACAGGCAAGTTCATACGCAACATAAGAATGGAGCAGGCAAGCAGGCTGATTCTTGAGAAAAAGAGCAACATTGCCCAAGTGTCATACAGCGTAGGGTTTGACGATCCCACTTATTTTTCCACTGTGTTCAAACAATATTACGGAGTGGCACCATCAGAATACGCAAAGAAGAAATAACCTCTGCCGGCATTTTTACAAAAAAATACCATTTTCTTTATTTTTTGTTTCAAAAACAGCCTTTGATTACATATATGAACTAAAATCAAAGGCTTTTGAAACGTTTTTCCCTTAACATAGTGTTACAAATCATTAATTTTGCAACAAAAATGTTACATGCACTGCATTTGTCTCCGCATGACACCCTAAAAAAATATAACCATTTATTAAATAAAACTATCGAACGTATGAAAAAGAATTTATTGTTTCTATTGATGTTTTTCCTCAGCGTCAGCGTTTGGGGACAAAACAGACAAGTGAAAGGTCAGGTGGTTTCGGCTGCCGACGGCGAGCCCATCATCGGCGCGTCAGTTGTTGAGAAAGGAACGAAAAACGGTATCGTTTCCGATCTTAACGGTGAGTTTACCATTACCGTCTCACCAAACGCCACCCTAAACATCTCGTATCTTGGATTCAAGTCGCAGACCGTAGCCGTCAACGGCAAGCAGTCAATCAAGGTTGAATTACAGGAAGACGGTCAGCTGTTGGACCAAGTAGTGGTGGTAGGTTATGGAACCATGAAGAAGAGCGACCTCACAGGTGCCGTGATGAGCGCCAACCTGAAGGACTTTGAGAAAGCCCCCAACACCAACATCCTGCAGACTCTGCAGGGAACAGTGCCGGGACTTAACATCGGTCAGGTGGCAAGCGCCGGCGATTCGCCGTCAATACAGATTCGAGGCAGGAACACCATCTCGGGAAGCACCGACGTGCTGATTGTGCTCGACGGTATCATCTACACCGGTTCAATGTCGTCAATCAATCCTGCCGACATAGAGCGCGTAGATGTTCTGAAAGATGCCAGCGCAACAGCCGTGTATGGCGCACAGGCTGCCAACGGCGTGCTGCTCATCACCACGAAGAAAGGCACACAGGGCAAGGCTAAAATCACCTTCACATCATCATACAGCTTCCAGAGCCCCACAAAGAACCTGAAGCCAATGAACCGTGCAGGCATGATAAACTGGATGAAGGACACACAGTGGAACACAGCCTACACCGAGGCTTCGGGCTATACCCAGGACAACCCCGACTTCAACCTGGCTGCAACCGCTCCCGATGCCTATATGCGCGATGAAAACGGCAATCTCATAAGCACCGACTATAACTGGTGGGATGAGTTTACGCGCAACGGCTATATCTTTGAAAACAAGCTGAGCATCACTGGCGGCAACGAGTCTGCCTCGTATCTTATCTCTGTGGGCAACACCGACCAGGAGAACATGCTGCTCAACGATGACTTCAAGCGCAACAGCATACGCGTGAACATTGACGTGCAGCCGCGCAAGTGGTGGAAGGCTGGCGTACAGGCTTTCGGCTCGTTTGTTAACAAGGACGGCGCTGAGACCTATCTGCCATTCCTCGTAACCTACAGTCCGTTTGCCTATCCTTTCGATGACAAGGGTGAGATTGTGCCTTATCCAATGGGCGGCGTAATGCGCGACAACCCGTTCATGGGTTCTGTTGCCGACGACGAAGACCGTCTCAACACTTTCTTTGCCAACCTCTACTCTGAATTCCAGTTGCCGCTGAAGGGACTCACCTACCGTTTCAACTTCGGTAACAACTACCGTGTATCCGAACATAACTATGCCAACAAGTACAGTTATTTCCCCATGGGACAGGCTTACAAGAACCACAGCTCTTACTATGACTACACATTTGACAATATTCTGAACTATCAGAACACATTTGGCAAACATGACATCGGTGCCACATTTGTATACGGTGCCAGCCGCCGCAAATACAGCTACACCGGTGCAGAGGCAAGAAACTTTGCACGTCTGATTCTCGGTTTCAACAGTCTGGAGCAAGGCAAGGACCAGTACACCACCTCCGATGCCTGGAAATCGTCACTGCTGTATCAGATGTTCCGTGTAAACTACAAATTCGACAACAAGTATCTGGTGACAGCCACCGTGCGCCGTGACGGTTTCTCAGGATTTGCTGCCAACAACAAGTTTGCAGTGTTCCCGTCAGTAGCCCTTGGCTGGGTGCTCTCTGAAGAGAAATTTTTCCAGGTGCCGTGGGTTGACCATCTGAAACTGCGTGCCGGCTACGGTGTTAGTGGAAACCAGACAGGAATGTATTCATCGCTGTCGCGCGTCAACTCACAAATAAGCTATGTGTTTGGCAACGGTGCCGCATCGGGCGTGCTCGGACAAGAGCTGGTGTCACTCGGCAACTCAGACCTCAAGTGGGAGAAGACGGCAGGATTCAACTTCGGACTTGACTTCTCACTCTTCGGCAACCGCCTCACCGGTACAGTGGAGGCATACCGCACCACCACCCGCGACCTGCTTTTCGACGTGGCAATACCTTCCACTACAGGTTTCACATCCATACGCTCAAATGTGGGTAAAATCCAGAACACAGGTATAGAGCTCACTCTTACCTCGCACAACATCAAGACCAAGGATTTTGAATGGACCTCAACCTTCAACATATCGCACAACAGCAATAAAATCAAGTCGCTCGTGGGCAAAGACAACGACGGCGACGGCGTAGAGGACGACATGACTGCCAGCAGCCTGTTTATAGGCGAATCGCTCTCTGCCATCTACGACTACAAGGTGGACGGCATCTATCAGGTGGGCGACGACATTCCTGAGGGATTCTATCCCGGCAACTATCGTGTAGTGGACACCAACGACGACGGCAAGATTACAGCCGACGACCGTACCGTAATAGGTAAGACCGACCCTGCTGTGCGCATGGGCTTACAAAATAAATTTACTTATAAGAATCTCACCCTGAGCTTCTTCCTCTACTCAATGCTGGGAGGCAAGGACGGTTTCATGGGACAGAACACCAATCAGGTACGTCCTGATGACAACGGCAAGCGTTATAATCACTTCACTGAAGAGGCCGATTTGTTCTGGTCACCCAAAAATCCTGGCGGTATCTACGACCGTGCCGCACAAGACGGTGCACTCGGTCAGTCGCCTCACCGCTACGAAAAGCGCGACTTCCTGCGCCTGCAAGACGTAACCCTATCCTACGACCTGCCACGCTCATGGATGAACAAGATAGGATTTGACGGCATAAGCGTTTACATGAACTGTAAAAACCTGCTCACCATCACAGGCTGGCACGGATGGGACCCGGAGCCAAACATGACCTGCAAGGACGGCAACAACCGCGACATCATAACGGGCAGCACCTATGCAAACCGTCCTGTAATGAAGAGCATAACATTTGGTGTTAATGTCAATTTCTAAAAACAGCCTACACCTTAATTATATATAAGTCATACAACGAATTTTTAAAACATAGACAATTATGATAAAAAAACATATAATCCATCTTATGATGGCAGCGGCAACCTTCACATCTGCGGCAATGCTGACAGGTTGCAATGAAGACAAGTTTTTGGAGGAAAAGCCTCTCGACTTCATGGGAGGTGACAACTCCTACACCACTGCCGCCGACTTCGATGCCGCTATAAACGGACTCTACAACCTGGTGCGCGCAGAATTCTATTGCGGCAGCTACGACCAGATGAACCAATACCTTGATCGTACCGACTTTGCCATACATGCTGACCCGCCATTGTCAAACCTGTCATCTATTTTGAATCCAACGGCAGCTACGCCAAAATGGCACTGGGAGAATCTCTATAAGCTGATAGCGCAGGCTAACACCGTGCTCACACGTGTGCCGGCATCGGGACTTACCGACAGCGACAAAAAGCTTTACGAGGCAAAGGGACGCCTGTTCCGCGCCATGGCTTACCGCACGCTGTGCTACTATTACGGTGGTGTTCCGCTGCAGCTGGAGGAAGTATCAGCTCCAAAGACCGACTATACCCGCGCCACAAAGGAGGAGACACTGGCACAGGCTATTGAGGATGCAAAGTTTGCCGCCGAGAACCTGCCCGACATAAAGGCTGTGAGCGATGGCGAGATAAGCGCACCCGCCGCGCAGGTGCTGCTTGCAGAGCTATATCTTGCCGCAGGCGACAACCAGAAAGCAGCAGACGAGGCAACAAAGGTGATAAACAATCCTGCACTGGCTCTCATGACCGACAGATTCGGCTCACGGGCAAATGAAGAGGGCGATGTGTACTGGGATCTCTTCCGCCGCGACAACCAGAACCGCGCAAGCGGCAACACCGAAGGTATATGGGTAATACAGATTGAGCCTAACGTGACGGGCGGACAGGGAAATACCGGCGATGCCTTCTGGGTGCAGGGCAATTTCTGGCAGGAGCGCTGGATTGCTCCACAGACGGGACTCTTCCGCTTTGAGAACAAAGCTACAGGACAATCATTAGCACCGTTCACATGGCCTGTAGGCGACTATACCGGCGGACGTGGCATCGGCAACTTCTATAACACACACCACTACTTCCTTGAAATTTGGGGCGGTGAGGGAAGTTACGACTACAATAATGACATACGCAACTCAAAGTACAACTATCCGCGTTCATTCAAGTTCAACAATCCTGCATTCGTTGCACAGTATGGTGAATTGTTCGGCGATGAGATTGACCTGATGGATCCCAATCTGCCCGAGGGATGGGATTTGCTGACAGGTGAGGACAAACCGGGCATCACATCGGCGCCAAATGCCATACCCAACCGTTATCTGTGCGCTTACCAGACTAAGTGTACATCGCCGTTCAACCACCCGGACGCCCAGTATCAGGACAAAAACACTTACCTGCTCACCGGTTCTGCAGGCAAGACCTATCAGGATCAGTATCTCTTCCGTCTGCCCGAGGCTTACCTGCTGCGCGCCGAGGCATACGTGAAACTGGGTCAAAAGGACAAGGCTGCCGCCGACATCAACGTAATACGCCGCCGTGCACATGCCTCCGATGCAAAGGCTGACGAAATGAACATGGACTACATCCTCGACGAGCGTCTGCGTGAATACGGTATTGAGGAGCAGCGACAGCTCACTCTCTCGCGCACAGGCATGATGGAGGAGCGCATCAGAAAGTATAATCCTTACTATACAGCCGCTCACGCTGCCGATGGCAAGGACTTCGACTCACACTTCACACTTATGCCTATCCCGCAATCGTTTATCGAGGCTAACACCGATGCCAAGATAGAGCAAAACCCGGGATATGAATAAAAAAAGATTTCAGCATGGATTAATATATAGTTGTAGTAAATTTAATTTAGGTTAAAAATCTTCTTTACGGCTCTTCCGCAATGTTTTCAGCTAATTTGCGGAAGAGCCATTTTTTCTGAATGCTGTGGGCGATACACCCGTTTTCTGACGGAACAAGCGTGCGAAATGATTGGGATAGACAAAGCCAAGCTGTTGGGCGATGTCGTTGATTGACAGCGAATGGTCAGCCAGCAGTGACTTGGCTCTTTCAAGCAGCTTGTTTTGCAGGAATATCTGCGGAGTGACTCCAATCTCACGCCTCACTATATCGCCAAAATAACTCGGGGTGAGGTGAAACTGCTCTGCACACCACGCCACGGTGGGAGGTCCCATGCGGCGCGCCATGTCACCATTGCCGCCCCAATAGCCGTCGAGCAGCGACTCAAGTCGGCGCATCAGGTCCGACGAGTGCATGGTGCCGGTATCAAACTGCCGCTCATAGAAGCGGCGGCAGAAGGTGAGCATCTGCCCTATGCCCAGGCGGAGCATGTGGCTCGTAAACTCGTCGTCGGGAGCCTGCAGCTCGGTGTTGATGTTGTTGAAACAGTTTATTATCACCCTGCGCTCGGTGTCGTAAAGCTCCAGAGCCTCCGCTACTTTATAGTCGAAGAAGTTAAACATGTAGAAGTCACGCCCCAGTCCCGTGCCGTTGAGCAGCTCGGGACGGAAGGCAAGCATCAGTCCGTGGGGCTTTACTCTTCCATCGAGGTTCATCGACACCACATCGCCGGGCTTCATTGTGAACATCGTGCCGGCACGATAGTGCATGCAAGTGTCGCGGAGCACAAGCTCGCCGAAGTCAACCTCCATCAGCACCACGCAGTACATTCCGAAATCGGTTGGGGCAAACAGCGAGAGGTCGGCATCCTGCAGGCGTCCCACGCTAACCAGCGGATGACAGCTCGGCTGATGGAAGTAATGGTTGAACTGGTCTATGTTTTCTACCTTTTTATACATTAGACTGTTTTAATTTTGGTACAAAAATACAATAATTATTGGTCTTTTCAGTAATTTTGGTAGATAATTTTGGTACAAAAATACCAAAACGATAAAAAAGGTAGATTTTACAATAATATATCTCCGTAATATTGTGAGGCTTTTAGTAATTTTGCAACAAAATAAACTTAAATACAAAACAAAATGGCTGTAAAATTCTACAAGAGTGAGAATCAGGTTCCACTCGAAATGCACAAAGTGCGAATGATTCAGAAGCTGTCGCTTCTGCCAGTTGAGGACCGTCTGAAGAAGATTCAGGAAGCAGGCAACAATACCTTCCTGCTGCAAAACAAGGACATATATCTGGATATGCTCACCGACTCGGGCGTGAACGGCATGTCCGACCTGCAGTTTGCATCGATGATGCACGCCGACGACTCCTACGCCGGCTCAGAGACGTTCAACCGTGTAAAGGCTGCGGTGAAGGAGGTGTTTGGCACCGACAACGTGCTGCCGGCACACCAGGGGCGAGCCTGCGAGAACATACTCGCCGAGGCATTCGTAAAGCCTGGCATGGTGGCGCTGATGAACTTCCACTTCACCACCACCAAGGCACACGTGACCCGTGTAGGCGGTTCGGTGGAGGAGCTAATCGACTCAAAGGGACTGCTGCCCCAGAGCGACGATCCGTTTAAGGGTAACTTCAACCTTGAGAACCTGCGCAACCGCATAACCGAAATTGGTCCTGAGAAGGTAGCGTTTGTGCGTGTGGAGTCGGGCACCAACCTCATTGGCGGTCAGCCCGTGTCGCTTGAGAACATGCTTGCCGTGACCGACATCTGCCACGACATGGGAGTGAAGTCAATTCTCGATGCCTCGCTGCTGCAAGATAACGTCTATTTCATGAAGACCCGCGAGGCGCGCTGCAAGTATATGGACACCAAGGACATCTATCATTTGCTTGCCGACCACTTCGACATCATATACTTCTCTGCCCGCAAGCTGGGCTTTGCCAAGGGTGGTATCATCACATCGAAAGACCCGAAATACACCCGCAGCATGATGGAGTTTATTCCGCTCTATGAGGGATTCCTCACCTATGGCGGTATCGACGTGCGCACCATGGAGGCAATGGCACAGGGACTCTACGAGTCACTCGACATGGAGTATATCAACCAGGGTCCTGAGTTCATCAACTATCTTGCAAAGGAGCTTACCGACTACGGAGTGCCCGTGATTCTGCCTGCCGGAGGCTTGGGATGCCACCTTGATGCGGGAGCCTTCTGTCCCGATGTGCCTCACGGTCAGTATCCAGCCGGAGCCGTAGCTGCCGCCATGTATATTGCCGGCGGTATCCGCGGCATGGAGCGAGGCACACTGTCGGAGCAGCGCAATCCCGACGGCTCTGAGCCTTACGCCGAGCTGGAATTGTTGCGCCTTGCCGTTCCCCGCCGTGTCTACACCCTCTCACAACTGAAATATGTTGCCGACCGTGTGAAATGGCTGTGGGATAACCGCTCGCTCATTGGCGGTCTTGAATGGGTTGAAGAGCCTTCCGTGCTCCGCTTCTTCTTCGGTCGCCTGAAGGAAATAGGTTATTGGCAGGAGAAGCTCGCAGAGAAATACCGCAAGGACTTCGGCGAAAGTCTTTAAAAAAGATACAAAATAGAAAAGATGGAGGTGTGTCAAAACCAGCCTTCCACTTCCTTTTAGGCACGGATTACACGGAAGACACAGATTAGTGAAAGAAAAAATCTGTGACATCCGTGTAATCCGTGCCTAATTTATGTCATTATGGTTACTTGTTTTCATTTATGACACACCCTCATTTATAAAACAACCAACCAAGATACAATATATCTTTCCGTTAATAAAAATAGTTAACTAATTATTTCCGTTAAATGTTCGTCGTTTGCATTTGTTTTTTAGCAAATTATTTTGTAATTACAGAAAATATTAGTTACTTTGTAAGTGAAATTACAAAAATATGAAGAAGTTAATATTAATTTTGTTTGCTTTCATTGGTATAATGACAGCAAGCGCACAAGAGACAAGCGGCAAAAAAAGTATTTATGTAATTGACGAGTATTTCTTCGATAAAATACCAGTTGATATCAGCAAGATAAGCAATTTTATCAGTTTGAAAACACCTAATGGCACAAAGGCATTTGGATTAATCCTAAAAGAGCCTCTTGCGGAAGAGGCAAAGAGTAGTGCCGTGTCAAAAGATAAGATTCCAGAGGCTGACATCTTACTTTATATTTATAATGAGATGAAAAGCAAAACGCTCAGAGCCACTCTGTCAAAGGAAGAAATATTGAAAACAGGTGAAAAATTCCCCAAGTTCAAAGCCATGGATATTGAAGGCAGGACATGGAGCAACGCCGATGTTGAAGGAAAAGTGATGGTTCTTAATTGTTGGTATACTGGCTGTGGTCCATGCCGGGCTGAGATGCCGGAACTGTCACAATGGAAGAATGAAATGCCTGATGTTATGTTCTTTTCAGCAACATTTGAGAAACCTGAGATGGCACGGCCTGTATTGGAGAAGATGGGGTTTAACTGGATAGCATTGGTCAACGACAGCCAATTCACTAAATTTCTTGGCTCTCACGGATATCCTTTAACTGTGGTTATAGACAAAAACGGAAATATAGCGCAAGTGGAATATGGAACATCGCCCGCTAAGCGCAACAAATTGAAACAGACAATTCAGTCCCTTCGATGAGGAAAATAGTAACTCCGATGCCTCTGTTTTGGACATAAGCCACATCCCGAAGACTTTGGAAAGTTTGTTGTGAATTACGACAAGGAGGAAATCGATTATCCACACGATTTATGAGAATAAAATAATTCTTAAATTAGATTGCCGACTATTAGGAGGCAAATCATGTATTTTGCTCGATTTCGATAAAATCTTGCTCAAAAATAAAAAAACATTAAAATATCTTTTGTTTTATTCGCTTAATCGATTTTTTGCACTATCTTTGTAACAGAAAAAAACATACAATATGGCTAAGGACGATATCATTTCAAGTATTAAGGATGTTGCAGCTGTTTCGATTCCTGCTGGCGGCAAGGCAATTCTCTATGGCTCAAGGGCAAGAGGTGATGCTACGGAGGATTCTGACTGGGATTTGCTCATTCTGTTGAACAAGGATAAACTTGTTCAGGATGACTATGACAAAGTCAGTTATCCATTCGTTCTGCTTGGCTGTGACCTTGGGGAGGAAATAAATCCTATTATGTATACTAAAAAGGAATGGGAATCCTATAATATCACACCTTTCTACGAGAATGTGCAACGTGACGGAATAAATATTATATAGGGTATGGATGATGCAAACAGAACTATATTGGTGAAACAGCAACAAGAAAAAGCAATGCGTTTTTTGGCACAAGCAGATGAAATGTACAATTTGCATTACTGGGATCTTGCAGCCAATAGATATTACTATGCATGTTTCCATGCCGTACAAGCACTTTTTATAATGGATAGTATTTCTGGACATACACATTCTGGGATGCTGACTCAATTTAGCCTTCATTATGTGAAAACTGGAATTATTGAAATACGCTATGGCAGCTTCCTTGCACGTATGATGCAGTTGCGCCAAAAAGCAGATTATAACTGTTCTTTCGACATTACAGAAGAAGAAATAAATGACATTCGTCCCTTAGCCAAGGATTTGGTTAGTGTTATATCTAATTTATTGGAATCAAAATATAAATAAAGTAGGGAAATCCTCAAAAAACAGACAACCGTTGATGATGTTAAAGTAATATTTTCGTTAATAAAAATAGCTAACTAATTATTTTCGTTAAATGTTAGCCTTTTGTATTTTTTTTTTAGAAATTATTTGGTGTGAACGAAATTTATTAGTTACTTTGCAGAAAATTAATTATAAAAGTAATATTTATGATGAAGAAGTATTTGACTGTCATAACCTTAATTATACAGACGGTTTCTATTTCTGTGCCATTATTCGCGCAGAAAGCGCAGATTAAGGCAAGTTATGATTATCACTTCTTTGACCCTCGTGGAATAGAAAAACATCACGATTATGTCCTTCTTGCGGGAAAAGATTGTTCCAAGTTCTATAATGAACACACGCAGTGGGTTGACTCAATGAGATGTACGAAAGAAGGGGCACAATGGTACATTCAAACAGATCACTAAATACTATTGAATATGAAAAGAATTATTACATGTATCTTCTTGGCAATGGCAATCTCCGCATTTGCCGATGACTTTGTCAAGGATGCCGAACCGGCTATTCTTGAAGTGCATTACACACGAACGGAAGTGAAGGATACGACCAAGCGTGAGAGTAAATTCTACCAAGACCCGGTGATGCTGCGTATCGGGGAAAATATGTCGTTGTTTTGTGGCACAAAAAGATTGTGGGATGATTCCCTCAGTGCTGTAAACCATAAATTGGAGTTTGAGCTTTATATCAAAGAATGTAATGATAACGCCAAAAATGGGACACACAATCTACTGTGCGGATATTATTGGTCGTATATCTATAAGAATTACCCTCAGGGAAAAGTGACGGAGAAGGCTTATTTTGATGGTATTCGCCGCCGTTATGAAGAGGATTGGGAGAAGCAGGATTGGAAAATTACGGATTCAGTGAAGACTATTATAGGTTATGAGTGCTTTATGGCTACGGCTGAATTCAGAGGCCGCAGGTGGACTGCCTGGTTCACTCCCGAAATACCTATACAGGATGGACCGTGGAAACTCTGCGGTTTGCCGGGACTGATTCTTGAGGCATACGACACTAACCGTGATTATTCGTTTACAGCTGACGGCATACGCCAAAACGGAATCTCAGATGTAGGCTATATGGCTTACGATGAAGATGGAGGTGTGTACAAATGTTCCCGTGACAAATTTCTCAATGACTGGTGGCGATTCGCAAACTCTAATTTCGCAGGAAAAATGAGAGCTCTTTTTGGGCATAAGCCACATCCCGAAGACTTTGGAAAGTTTGTTGTGAATTACGACAAGGAGGAAATCGATTATCCCCACGATTTATGAGAATATTGATTGTTTATCTGTTTGGTCTTCTGCCACTGATTGCCACGGCACAAGTCAATATCAGCGGCAAAGTGGTTGACCGCACAGCAAATGAGCCGTTGGCGGGTGCTTCGGTTATTGTAAAAGGCGCAGACGGCAAAATCAAGAAATTTGCATCCACAAAAGCGGACGGAGCTTTCACAATGCAGGTGGCTTCAGTAAATGGATGCAGGTTAGAGGTTGCGATGATGGGCTTTGTCAAGCAGTCGCTGCCGCTTGAGGGCGCTTCGTTTCCTTTGACCGTATATATGGAAGAAGGAACCACAGTGTTGAAGGAAGTCACCGTGAAGGCTGACCGCATACGCGAACAGGGCGACACCATTACTTATAATGTAGGCAGTTTCGCACAGGCGCAAGACCGCTCCATCGGCGATGTGCTGAAGCGCATGCCTGGAATAGATGTGGCGAAAAACGGCAAGATACAGTATCAGGGTGAGGACATCAACAAGTTTTATATAGAAGGCTCCGACCTTCTTGGCGGCAAGTACGGCATCGCCACCAACGGCATAAGCCACAACGATGTGGGGGCAGTGGAGGTGATGGAGAACCATCAGCCCATGCAGGTGCTGTCGGGAATATCGTTCTCCGACAAGGCGGCAATAAACCTGAAACTGAAAAACAAGGCTAAAGCCACATGGAGTTTTCACGGCGATGCAGGTGGCGGATGGTCGTGGCAGCCTGAGGGCGCAATATGGGACGGTGAGCTGTTCGCAATGGCGGCAATGGCTGGATTTCAGAACATCACAACATTAAGGACAAACAACACAGGCGAAGACCTGGCTTCCTCAAATACCGACTTCTTCGCCGAGCGGCGTGGCACAGGTTTGAGTAAATACGTCAGCATCGGTCTGCCCGATGCTCCATCGCTCGACAGCAAGCACACTCTTTTCAACCGCTCTTTCCTTGTCTCAACAAACAACCTGTGGAAACTGAAAAACGGTGAGCTAAAGGCAAATATCGACTATTCTTTTGACCGCCTTGCGGCAAACGCATCGAACATCACGACCTATTTCCTTGATGACGGCAACCGTGTGATTACAGAGAACCGTGACGGCACGGAACATGAACATTCGCTGAGCGGCAAGCTAATCTATGAGTCGAACAAAAAGACGGCGTTCATCAACAACACATTGCAGACCAATATCAACTGGAACGACATCAGGCTGAGCACCACAGGTTCTATCCCAAACACACAGAATGCCGACCTGCCAGACTATTATGTCAGCAACAAGTTCAGGATGATAAAGCGGTTCAAGGGCAAGCACCTTGTCACGTTTGAGAGCCGCAACGAGTGGGAATCGCTGCCCCAGACGCTCAACCTCGATGTCAACGGCAGCACGTATCGCCAGCACGTCGGCGACCATGCCTTTTACACTCAGGAAAGTGCGGCATACGCCTTCATGCTCAAAGGCATCACCGTGAGCCTCGAAGGGGGCGTAAAGGGTTACTGGCGGTCGATGAACTCCGAACTGCCCGATATGCCGGAGCAGCTGCCTGGCATTACCGAGAATGTCGTGCATACAAACTCATTCACCGTCTATGCCACCCCGAAACTCGAATATTGGATAAAGCGTATAAACCTCACGCTCAATCTTCCTGTAAGCTTTGCACATTATTCTTTCGACAAGGCGATAGCCAACCGCGATGAGGTGTACTTCTCGCCGTCGCTGAGTTTCAACTGGAAACCCAGCAACCGATTCTCTGGCACAATCCGCGGCGGTATGGGGCGCTCACCCATGAACCTCAACCTCATTCACCCAGGACTGATAATGACCGACTACCGCACATTGAAGTCAGGGGTTGACAATTTCTATAACTCCTCGTCGCAGAATGTGTCGGCAAGCTTCAACTACAAGCACACCCGCCACGGACTGTTTGCCAACGGTATGGTGATGCACTCATGGAGCCACTTGCCCTATACCTTGGCGCAGCAACTATATGGCGACTATGCCGTATATAGCTATGCCGATGCCGACAACGACGGCAAAACGCTTATGGTATACGGCAACATCGGAAAGACTCTCGACTTTATGCGTGGAAGCTGCAACATCAACGGCTCATTCAACCGCAATGAATCCCAGCTGTTGTCGCAGCAGCAATCCGTGCAGTCGGTCAGCACGGGCTGGAGCATAGGCGGTAAAGTCAACGGCTCACCGTGGCGTTGGTTCAGCTTCGACTATGCCATCAGCTATTCCGACAGCCGCCTGACGATGAACGGAACTTCTGCCCCGTGGCTCTTGTCGATGAAGAATGAGCTGAATCTCAGCTTCATCCCTCATACGAAATGGCAATGGCAAATCGGTGGCGAGCACTATTACAACGAGTTGACCGAGGGCGAATATAAAAACATCATGATGCTCGACACCAAGCTTATCTTCAAGCCAACAAAAAGCATCGAGCTGGCTGCCTCACTGACCAACATCCTCAACAAAAGGCAGTATAATTATACGACATACTCGCAACTCTCCTCCTTCGAGAGCCAACGCCAGCTCCGTGGACGCCAGCTACTTCTCTCATTAACATTAAGGAAATAAAATTATACCGATATGAACAGAATTATCACATTTATCACAACATGCCTTGTGGCGATAGCCGCATCTGCACAAACGGCTGACATAGAGGTCAGCTATGTAGCCCACAAACCTAATTTCATGGACGGTAAAACCGACTTGACAAACCAGTATATTCTCCTCGCCAATACGTCAGAGTCAAAATTCTTCTCTCCCATTACAGAGTATATTGACTCGATGAATTCTACCCCTGAGGGCAAGGCGAAACTTAGAGAAATGTCAAGAGCCGCTTACACCTCAGGCAAATTGGACGAAATGCCCAAACCCGACGGCACTTATTATGTCGTTAAATCATTCACCGGCGGCAAACTGAAGCATTACGACAAAGTCGGACTTGAAAATTTTGTATATGAGGAACCTATATCTCAATGGAACTGGGAAATCGGCGATTCCACCAAAGTAGTCTTGGGCTATGAGTGCATGATGGCTACCACCGACTACCACGGAAGAAAGTGGACAGCATGGGTTGCGCCGGAAATTCCTGTGCAAAATGGTCCGTGGAAACTCGACGGACTGCCAGGACTGATACTTGAAGCCAAGGCTGAAGGCGGGCAGTACAGCTTCATTGCCACCGGTATACAGCAGACAGCTAAGCCGATTACTCCAATCTACCTCGCTGACAATTACGAAGAAGCAACGCGCATCAATTATTTGAAATCCAAACGTGCCTTCATGGATAATCCTCTCGGAAGAATCAATGCAAAGTTCGGAAGCAAGGGCGTAACTGTAAAATCAGGCAACGGCGACGATATTAAAAACTTATATGTTCCGGCATCAGTAGCCGATTTCCTTGAAACCGACTATCATTAACTCTACTTTCTAACCTGCATTATTCATACTATTCCGTAACGAAAGGGCTAAATGGCTGTGCATCAACGTGAGCACAGCGATGACGATGCATAATGTGGAGTGATGAATCTGTGTTATTTATTAGCCAAATCGCGTAATTTTTATTTGATTTGGCCAAACATTATACTATTCTACAGCCAAATCATGTTAAAAAGCATCGATTTGGCTGTAAAATATTTGGTGTATACAAGAAATAACACTAATTTTGTGCTCAGAAAAATACTAAGGATATGGAAAGAATCATTGGACGCAAAAAAGAAATAGACAAGCTGACAGAATATTATAACTCAGGTAAATCCGAGTTTGTCGCCGTTTACGGAAGAAGACGCATAGGTAAGACATTTTTAGTGCGTAATATGTTCCGCAATCAGTTCGCATTTGATATGTCTGGCTCTATCGGTGCAAGCGGCGATGTGCAGTTATCCAACTTCGTTAACGCCCTTCATGATTACGGTTATGCAGGAGCTGACGTTCCAAGTAACTGGACGGAGGCTTTCCATACATTAAAAATATTGTTAAAAGAACAGGTTGGCAAGGGCAAGCGGCTGGTTGTGTTTATAGATGAACTTCCCTGTCTGGACACTCATAAAGCCGGCTTCATACCTGCATTTGAGCATTTTTGGAATAGCTGGGCATCCGATCAGAGTGAAATAATGCTCATAGTGTGCGGCAGTGCCACTTCATGGATGATCAGTAACCTGATTGACAGTCACGGAGGGTTGCACAACCGCATAACTCATGAGATACATCTTGCACCATTTACATTATCAGAAACAGAAGAAATGCTTCATGACAGCGGATTTGTATGGTCGAGGTTGTCCATTCTGCAGATTTATAGCGTAATGGGAGGTGTGCCGTATTATCTCAGCTTGTTGGAAAAGGACAAGAGTGTGGAATCCAACATTGACAGTCTTTTCTTTGCAGAACGTGGAGAACTAAAACGTGAATACAACAGGTTATACAGTTCTTTGTTCAGAAACTCTGATATATACGTCAGGGTGATAGATGTGCTTGCTTCGTGCAAGCAGGGACTGACACGCAAGCAGATAGCGGAGAAAATCAAAACAACATCGGGGGGAACACTGACAAAAGTTATTAGAGAACTTGAATACTGCGACTTTATTCGCGGCTATAACACCCGTGAGAGAAAAATCAAGCAAAAGGATCGGATATACCAGCTTACCGACCTGTATACGCTGTTTTATATGCAATTCTGTCATAAAGCGACCACCGATGAGCACTACTGGTCGAACATGATGGGTAAGCCACGCCAGAACACATGGTATGGGCTGTCGTTTGAGCGTATTTGTATGTTGCATATCCCGCAAATCAAAAGTAAGCTGGGCATTGACCGCATTCATACGGAATATTATTCATGGCGGAGCCGCAATTCAGAGCCGGCGGCACAGATAGACCTCATACTTGAAAGAGCGGACAATATTGTAAACGTGTGCGAAATAAAGTATTCACAGTTTCCTTATTCCATTACCAAGGAAGAGGAAGCGCATATCCGTAATAGAATCGCTGACTTTGTAGCTGAAACAGGAATAAGGAGCGGCATTGCAATAACAATGATTACAACATTTGGAATGAAACGGAATGCTCATTCTGCTGTTGCACAAGCTGAACTGACTCTGGACGATTTGTTTTCTTGACTGGTGAACCTGCAAGGATAAGCACCGTCAGATTATTTGCACTTAAAAGGTCATAATACAAGCAGTTTTAAACATAAAATCATATTGTTGAGAATAAAAACGTACTCTTTTTGACAGATTTTTAAGAATTTATTCGTTTGTCTCATTTAAAAGCGTTAACTTTGCGGCAAACGCAATTAAGAAAATGAGATATACCATCGATGAGATACGAACGTTACTATGAGGACAGCCCTGTATACGATGCCACTATCGAAGACATTGATATGGAGGCGGTAAAGGCATATATGAAGAGGATTGGCTATGGCAAGTCTCCGATGGAGTATCTACAGGAGAACAAAGGCTTCCTAACCTACAAGGGTGATGTGCCTCAAGTCAGCACTGCCTGCATTCTGCTTTTCGGCAAGCGTCCGCAGAACTTCTTTCCCCGTGCCAGAGTGCGCTTCATCAAGTATTACGGTACGGAAGAGAAAGTGGGTAGGGAGATGACTGTGAATTCGGTTTGCCACCGCGACTACAGCATCAAGGGCACCGAGATACAGATAAAGATGTTCGACGACCGCCTTGTGTTTGAGACACCGGGGAAATTGCCGGGCATTGTCCGCACTGATAACATCCGTCATACACATTTCTCCCGTAATCCCAAGATAGCCGAATATCTGAAAGCCTACGACTACGTGAAAGAGTTTGGCGAAGGCGTTGACCGTATGTGCCGTGAGCTTTCTGCAACGGGTACAAAAGAGCCCCAATACCATCTGGTCGCTTTCATAATGAAAGCCTACGTATGGGCAAATGTATTGAAGGAAGGGCAAGCCCCCATTCATACCGACCAAAAGCGACCAGAAAGCGACCCAAAAACTACCCAGAAAACTATCCAGAAAACAACTCCGCTACAGAATGAAATTCTGAAATATCTTTATATTACCTCACATGCAACCATCAATGAAGTGGCAAACCATATTGAGAACGCATCATTAGGTGGTATAAAATATAACATTCAACGTCTGAAAACGTTAGGGCTTTTAAAGAGGGTTGGCTCTGACAAGGGTGGATATTGGAAAGTACTTTCAGAAGATACGGAGGAATAAACTGTTAAATCAAAAAACATAAATCAATGCAGGAAATAGATATTATCCGACAGATAAAACTTGGCGAAGTCAGTAAGGTGCAGTTCAAAGAACGGCTTCTTGACAACTACGACATTGGTTGCGAACTGGTGGCATTCAGCAATGCATGTGGTGGAACACTGGTTGTTGGAGTGAAAGACAAAACAGGAAACGTCAATCCTTTGTCGTATCAGGAAGTACAGGAAACCACTAATACACTTGGCAACATCGCATCAGAGAATGTTGTTCCTGCTATCCTTATTAATGTAGAAACTATACCTGTAGATGGAGGAAGCCTTGTTGTGGCTCATATTAAGGAAGGATTGAATAAGCCATACCATGATAATCGTGGTATTGTGTGGGTGAAGAACGGTGCCGACAAACGTAAAGTGTTCGACAATGCAGAACTTGCCGAGATGATGACCGATTGTGGTAGTTTCTCTCCTGACGAGGCTGGAGTAAGGGATGCCACAATTAAGGATTTGGACGAGAATATCATCAAGTTTTTCCTCGGCAACAAGTTTGAAAAAGCGCTCATAAGGAAAGGCTTAGTTGGCGATACTTTCCGTGAAGCCTCTTTAGATACAGTCTGCTCCGCTATCGCAAGTGGTCATGATGGAGAAAAACTACTGCGCAACCTGCGCTTTATCCGTCCTGATGGAAAAATCACTGTGGCAGCGATGCTATTGTTTGGCAAGTACACTCAGCGCTGGCTTCCAGTAATGACGGCAAAGTGTATTTGCTTCGTTGGCAATAATCTTGGTGGTACACAGTTTCGTGATAAGGTGAACGATGCCGACATTGAAGGTAATCTACCTCATCAGTTTGAGACCATTATGGATTTCTTCACCCGAAACTTACGTCATATACAAGTTGGGAATGAATTCAATTCGAAGGGAGTGTTGGAGATACCCTATACCAGTCTTGTTGAATTCACCGTAAATGCTTTAGTACATCGCTCACTAAATGCAAAAGCTCCTATCCGTATTTTCATTTTCGATGATAGGGTAGAAATACACAGTCCCGGCACTCTCCCCAATGGACTTACCGTAGATGATATTGTTGTAGGGACTTCCATGCCACGCAATATGTTCCTTTTCACAAATGCCATCCATTTACTTCCCTACACTGGAGCAGGTAGTGGTATGCTTCGTGCCTTGTCTGAGGATGTGAATGTTTCGTTCACCAACAACGACAGGACTAATGAGTTCGTGATTACTATAAATAGACCGGAAAATAACCAAGTCAGTGCAAACTCTGACACCAAACTTAGACACTCTGACACTAACTTAGACACCAACTCAGACACTTTCAATATTAACTTGGACACCAAACTTAGACACTCTGACACTAATTTAGACACCAACTCAGACACTAAACGTCCTAAAATAACAAATAAGCAGAGGGATATAATAAACTTTTGCAGCGTACCGCGTAACAGCAAGGAGATTCTTGAAAGAGTGGGTGTGACAAACCATAGCAAGAACAGACAAGCATATATAATGTCACTTGTCGAGGCAGGTTATCTCGAAATGACTAATCCCGAGCATCCTAATGCAAGTAATCAAAAATACAGGAGAAAGCAAACTGCTGAAACGCATTGGACCTGACAAGGGTGGGTATTGGAAAGTACTTTCAGAAAACACGGAGGAATAACAACCTAATTCGATTTTGCCACAAAAAAGTTGTAAATTTGTGGCAAAATATATAATTTGGGGTGCACACGGTTCTAATTTCTGACAATTCTTACCTTGTTTACTATTGGTACAGCCAAGTGAGGATAGAATAGATACTTAAAGGTATCTTCGGCATAAAAAATATTAAAAATTTATTGTAGATTTTGTTCCGCACTCTATTTTTCGTAACTTTGTGGCAAACAAAGTTAATAATAAGCAATATACAGGCAATATGAACGACGTGACACGGAATACCATTATTCCCAAGATAAGGGAGTATTTCAAAAACCAACCCATAATAAGGGCTTGGATTTTTGGCTCATTTTCACGTGGTGATGAAACGGAAACAAGCGATATTGACATACTTGTTGACTTTGACAACAATGCACATGTTGGACTATTCAAATATGCTGGTATATATGGAGATTTAAAGGAACTGCTTGGACGTGAAGTTGATTTGGTGAAAAACGGAACGCTGAAACCTTTCGCTGTAGATACTGTCAACCACGATAAAATCCTAATCTATGAGAGAAAAAATTAAAGATAGGACACGGTTGCTCCATATAATAGAGGCTATAGACAATATTCTTGAATTTAAAGAAGGTGTTGACTATGAGGCATTCGTAAACAACAAGCTTCTAAAGTTTGGTATATTCTATAATGTTGCAATTATAGGAGAAGCAGCATATAAGCTAACCAAAGATTTTATAGAAACACATACAGATGTGCCGTGGCGTGAGATAATAAACATGAGACATGTATTAATTCATGGCTATTATCAGATAGACCCTGAAATATTATGGGAAACAGTAAACAACGATCTACCTTTATTAAGAGAAGCAGTAAGCAGATATTTGAACAATAAAATATAAAATGGTGAAGTGAAATAGATATAATTGTCTTTTGTCCAGTATGGCTCACCGTCATAAGTGTTGACAAGACTGTAATTAGATATAGTTAAATTGCTAAACATCAATTCTTGTTTAAAATCATTTTTATTTTTTTTAAGAAAAAAATCACTTGATAATTAGCTGTTGTTCAGGAAATCTTTATACCTTTGCATTTGGTAAAGTATCTCTAAATAAGAGAGTGTGGTTTTGGCTTCGCTCAAATGCACGATAACAATAACAACCATATCATTTTGCAATGAGAAAAAACAAACAAAGAACATGTTTTCTTCTGTGTCTAATGGCGGGGTTTGGAATCACTGAGGTCAGTGCAGAGACAATCACATCAGAATAATACAAAAAAAATTATAATTATGAAACATGTAATCTCAATTATTCTTGCTATGCTGACGACACTGGCGTTCGTCGGTTGTTCGTCAGACAATGAACCCGAAGCAGAACTTACAGGACAGAAGGAATACAATCTTCTTCTCGGTACAATCACCACATCCGATGGGGAAATAGCCTACTCTCCCATATCCGAAGATCCTTCACAAAGGGCAAAGATTGCATACAGCGAAGCTGACTCCAGAATATTCTGCGAGGCTTTGCTTCTTGCGCCTTGGAAAGGGGATAACATCACCCGGACACTGGCTGACGGCTACGGCAATTTCTCAATCTCGAAAAGCGACGAAGAAGGGGTGTTCCACATCGTAAGCTTCAACCTCAAAGGTTATGAACCATTCTCTCTTAAAATCGCCACTGAAGAATATTTCGACAACTGCAACGCCGCAATAGCTCCCGGTTCATATAAAGCCTCATATTATTGGAAATGCAAAGAGTGCGGGTACATGATCAACGTCAGCCGTGGCAAACCAAGTTCCTGCCCCAGCTGCAAGAACAGCGACCCAAACAAGTGGACTAAAGTCTGTGACAGATCGCCTCTTATTTGATGACAGAACCGTGTCATTTCGATGATAATGAAAGCAGACATTACAAATTATTCGTTTCACACTTTATGTTTTACTTATAACACATGAAAAAGAAAATTTTATTTTTAATTGCGATGTTGATGCCACTGGCATTCATCGCCTGTTCGTCTGACGATGAACCTGCAACCCAAACCGGCGATGAGCAGGTGGCGCATCTCCGCTCCTTTATCCTTGATGATGACGGTAAGATTGTCTACCCTGAGAGTTCTACCCAGGGTGTTTACATTCTTCCGGCTGCTTCCGAGAAAGCACACCGATACACGGAAGCCATTCTCGATGACAAATGGAATGGCGAAAGCCAGACATATAAACTTGCCGACAACAAAGGATCCATCAAGATTGCCAAAGCTCCGAAAGAGGGCGTGTTCGTATCGCTTTCTTTCGATGTTTCCACAATTCCTGCCTTCACTCTGGAGATTGCGTCAGAGGAATATTACAAAAATGACAATGCGGCTATACATAAGCCTCTTGATCAAGGCAAATACTGGAGATGCAATGACTGCGGAAAAACAAACGAGACTGCAGATATGACATTAAACTTTAAATGTCATTACTGCGGCAGTAAAAGCCTTACACGTCTCTAAATAGCGTTGTGTATCTTTTACATAACATATTTTTTCTAAATGTATTGACGGCACGATGAGACTACCTCACATTCCGAAGATGCTCATTGCATCTTTCATAGCGATACTTACATCCTGCAGCTCGTCAGACGAGCCGCAGGATGCTGTTGCGCCCAAACATCAGATCATTGTGCTTTATGCACCCGGGCGTCTCGGCGACATGGGCTACAATGATGCGATTCTTCGCGGCGTCCAGTCGTTCAAAAAATCCCATTATGCCGACGCTGAATTCTATCAGTATTCTCCCTCCGACACGGAGCAAGCCGAGAGAGTGCTCACTGACTGGCTCTCGCTTCCTGAAAGCAATGTCCCCGCTCTCTTCGTTGCCGCAAGCAGCGATTATGAGGCAATCGTTAACAAGTGCGTCTCCCAACGGCCACTGACAGCCAACAAGCGGTTGCTACTCTTTGAAAGCGACATGGAGAAGGAGCAGGTCACCACTTTCCGGATTTCCATGTATGGAGCATCATATCTCGCCGGTGTCAGTGCCGCGATCTGTTCCGACGGCAAACCGCTTGTTGTGTTGGGCAACGGCAACGACAGTGCCATCGCTTCCGCTTCTGAAGGTTTCATTGCCGGATTTAATTCCGCAATCCCCGACGTGGCGGTCGATGTGACATCCCTTGCCGATGACTGGCATGGTTATGTATCTGCCAACAAAGCATACGAGATGATGACCACTTGGGCACCACAATACGGTTTTATCTTTCCTATTGCCGGTGGTTCAAACAGCGGCATTTACCGCTACTCACGCGAGAATCCCAACTCATCGCCGCTGCTTGCCGGAATGGACGTGGACCAGTCGGCGTTGTCTGCAAACATCACCGGTTCGGTTGTCAAGCACATCGACCGTCTGATATACGAATATCTTGATAATTGGATGAATACAGGGGAATTGCTCCCATCCGGTATTTATGGCATTGAAAGCGGTTATGTCGACTGGGTGTTGTCCGATTTCTTCGCGCCCCGTCTTCATCCCCCCGTTGACCGTGCAAGATCCGAAGCAATCACTAAAGAGAACCAGAGCTATGAGAAAAATAATTGACTTGGTAATTATTGCGATTGTCGTTCTGCTCTCGGGTTGCAAGGATGACAAAGGTTTCGATGAGCCTGTAAAGCCCACCGAAGAAAAGACTGTGGTCGTGGTCTTGCCCATGGACAACGGAATGCGGACGCAGTGGGAACGGACGTTCACTCTCTTTGCACATAACTCCGCAATGGCTTTCTCCAATCAGGATGAGGCATTGTCGCTCAAGTTTGAATATTATAACGAGGACACCGAGAACCTCAGAGAACTCGCCCGCACAATCCTCGGACGCGATGACGTGTATGCCGTAATCGGAGGTCTGTATTCTGCAAGCGCAGCGGAACTTGCCGCTGTATTGTGCCCCAATCAAGTGCCGTTCTTCACACTCGCCACCAGCGAGGAACTGGTCAGGGCATATTCCGACACCGGCTATCTCTGGGCTATGACCGAGACTGACATCACCCAGTGCGAGGTGCTCCTGAGCAAAGTCACCAACTACGGTGGAAAGTCCGTGGCACTCATAGCCAAGGATGACGATATGTATGGCAAGACCTTCATCGACTGGTTTGGCTTTCAAGCGAAAGAGCTGGGACTTGAAAACAAAGGCACTTACACCTACGCAGGACAGGGAATCGGTCAAGCCTCATCTGAAGCAGCCAAGAGCGGTGCGGACTATGTTATCTGCGCTGCATCTGAAATCGAGGACATTCCTGCCGTCGTAAAGGCTTTCAGCAATACCGCTGATGCTCCGCGCCTGCTCTTCTCTGACACCGGCTACGGCACGGATGTGATTGACAAAGGAGGATTTAATGTAGAAGGCATCGAGGGCGTTTGTTTCGGGGCAGACCCGGAATCAGGCTATGAGGTCTCATATGAGACATTCTTCGGTGAACCGGCTACTGTAGGTTCCGCACAGGTCTATGACGCCGCGATGCTTATCCTCTATGCCGCATGGCATCAGAAATTCCATGAGGAATCCACAGTGAAGGCTCTGCGTGAGGTAGTCAGTGGTGACGATTTCAATATGGGTAGTTGGATGGGCGAAGATATGCGCAATGTCGTTGACGCAATGGCTCGCGGAGATAAGCCAAAAGTTCGCGGAGCCTCTGGCGCGTTAAACTTCGACAGCAAGGTATTCACCAACGTACTCGCCACTGTCTATTACAACTACAAACTCTACGGAGGCCGGTACATCATCCTCGACTATAACACCGCCGACGGCGGTAACCGCACGGATGCCACTCTCGCCGGTTGGAACTGGAAAGCCTCGCATATTCAGGATTTCAACAAAGGCACTTCCATAAGCTATCCCGCCCATACGGGCAACAAGGCTCTGTTGGTGGCCACTTCTTCAGGGTGGAGCAACTATCGCCATCAGGCGGATGTCCTGTCCATCTACCGGCTTTTGAAATCGTCAGGATATTCAGATGATGACATTATACTGATAATGGAGGACGACATCGCCATGAATCCTTCAAATCCCAATCCGGGAACAGTCAAGGGTAAACCTGGAGGAGAGAATCTTTATCAGGATGTGAAAGTCGATTACAAAATGTCCGACCTCTCAGCTTCCGATATCTATTCAATTCTCAAAGGAGAAAAGTCGGAACGGCTCCCAATTGTATTTGACTCTACCGGAGAAGGCGACAATATCTTCATCTTCTGGAGCGGACACGGTGAACCCGGCGCCATGTGCTGGGGCAATGACTCCCATGCCATTGTCGGTGACGGATTGCGCTCCGCGCTGACCCAGATGGCGAGCAACCGCTCATATCGAAAAATCCTAATGATGGTAGAAGCCTGTTATTCGGGAGGCGTGATGGAGCAATGTGAAGGACTTCCCGGTATGCTGTTTATAACAGCGGCTGACAAGAACGAAACCTCAAAGGCTGACATTTTCAGCGAGGAACTCAATGTGTGGATGAGCAACCGCTTCACATCCACATTCATTGAACAGATAAACGCTGACCGTTCAATATCCATGCGCGACATGTACTACCGCCTCTTCATCAACACTGTTGGCAGCCATGTGATGGTATATAACGCAAATCTCTTCGACAATCTATATTCCTCTGATATGTCGGAGTTTATACAGTGTAAACAACAATAGAGACCTATAAACAATCACCGAAATGAAACAACTCCTTAGAATACTGCTATGTCTTTTCGTGACTGTTCAACTGCAAGGATGCAGTTCGGAAGAGCATATTTCCGCACAGGCATATAAATTATCCGGGAATATTGTAGATATAGGGGAACGGATAACTTTCCCCGGGGAAATTATAGTGAAGAACGGAATTATATCCGAAATCAGGCATGTAGAAACCGTGGATGAGAACGCCCCTTATTATCTTCCAGGATTTATAGACGGGCATATCCATATAGAGAGCTCGATGCTCACACCTGCCAATTTCGCGCGTCTTGCCGTGGCTCACGGCACAATTGGAGTTATGGCAGACCCTCATGAAATCACTAACGTGCTTGGTGAAGCTGGTCTTGACTATATGCTTGACAATGCCAAAGGAATGAATTTCAACTTTTGGTATGGCGTTCCGTCATGTGTTCCCTCATCACATCTTGAAACCGCCGGAGCCATAATTGATGCCGAAGAAACGGAGCGTCTGCTCCAGAAGCAAGGTATCACGCATTTGGCTGAGATGATGAATTATCCTGGAGTTATAAACGGAGATGCCGATGTGATGGGCAAAATCGCAGCCGCCCGCAGACTTGGCAAGCCTGTCGATGGTCATGCTCCAGGAGTCGTCGGGGATGCTCTTGACACATATATCCGTGCTGGAATTTCCACTGACCATGAGTGTTCCACCATAGACGAAGCTCGTGAGCGACTTGCCAAAAGCATGAAAGTCATTATCCGAGAGGGTAGCTCAGCAAGAAATTTCGACGCACTGATTCCGGTAATTGCCGGTGCATCTGATATGGTTATGTTTTGCTCTGATGACAAGCACCCCGATGACCTCTTAGAAGGACATATTGACGCTATGGTTCGCAAGGGGCTATCCAAAGGATATGACATCTGGGATTTGCTGACGGCAGCTTGTCTTACACCGATTAAACATTACGGACTATCCAGTGGTATGCTTCAAAAAAGCGATAATGCCACTTTTATTGCTGTTGACAATTTGAAAAACCTCAATGTACTTGCAACTTACATTAACGGCAAAAAAGTTTATGACAGTCACTTGGGTGTATCGGCAAATATAGGAACACCTGATGTTTCGCAAAGCCAGTTCCCCAATAATTTCATATCATCAAAAATTTGCACAGCCGATATAACGGTAAATCTTGAAAACGCTAAAAAAGTCAGGGTAATAACCGCAAGTGACGGTGCGATTCTTACGGGCGAGGAGATTGTCTCAAAAGATGCTATCCACCACAATCCGGACATTCAGAAGATTGTGGTATATAACCGCTACGGCAACGATACTCCGAAAGTGGCATTCATCAAAGGATTCTCATTGGAGAAAGGTGCGATAGGTGCCACAATAGCCCATGACAGCCACAATATCATTGCAATTGGAGCTGATGACGAAAACATAGTCAAAGCTATCAATACACTAATAGAAGCAAAAGGAGGTATTGTTGTGGCTGATGGCGAACATATTAAATTGCTCAATTTACCCATTGCCGGTCTGATGTCGCCTGACGATGGCGAAACCGTAGCGTCTGCTTACCGGGAACTGCTTCGGGAGGCACGACATCTTGGTTGCCAATACCGTTCACCTTTTATCACTATGTCATTTATGGCTCTTCCTGTAATTCCGACATTGAAGCTGACGGACAAAGGGCTGGTAGATGTCAACCTGTTTGATTTCGTTTCATTGACGACTGAATGACTATTAGAATGGGACGATTTTGAAATCAAGGCTGCAAAATCTGAATTACCGAAGAATATATGGGAAACAGTAAGTGCTTTCTCGAACACTTCTGGTGGTTGGATTGTGCTCGGCGTGAAGCAATCCGGCAAGACTTTTGAGGTTCAAGGTGTAGATAATATTGAAAAACTTGAACAGGGCTTTCTCGGAACACTACGTTCCGGCAAGTTTAATCAGACAATGACGGAGGAGACCATACCTGACTCTGGGCTTGAAATGCTAAATGCCGACTCGTTGCATAACTACCGCTTTGCTCTTGGCAAGACGAGTAATCTTTCTGATTTGCGCGATGTGAATGATGCTGATTTCTGTGAGAGTGTTAATATTACCAACAATGGTCTACTAACTTACGCTGGACTGCTTATGTTTGGCAAGAAACTTGTGAGTTGGAAAACTCTAACCGGCGTCAGTCCTACAATAGAAAGTAGTCGTACTGTTACTACAGTCACATTTCCACTAAAATCTGCAATCCTGCGTCTTAACAATCTTGACGATGCCAATAGTGATATAATTGCAAATGGTGCTAAAAATGATGCTAAAATGGTGCTAAAGTGGTGCTAAAGCGCCCTAATAAACATAAGCTTTCCTGCACTATTTGGAAAAACGTAAAACTACACTGCGGCGTTTGATGCAGGAATGTGGAGAATAGGGTTCTAAATGTGGAGAATGGAATTCTAAACATGGAATATAGAATCGTAAACGTGGAGAATAGAATTGTGAACGATACGTTTGGGATGGCGAAACGTTAATTTATTATTAAAGTGTAAATAAAGCGGTAAAAATTACGACTTTTCAAGAAAAGTTTTTCTAAAATCAAACTACACAACTACACTTTTTGATTTAATTGGCTTGTATTTAGGAAATTAATGCGTGTAGGTAGGTGCGTGAAACTACACTAAAACTACACGCAAACTACACATTTGGGGCGTTTTTAGTCTTGATTTAACATTTGCAAAGACTTTAATGCGGTAAAAATGCGTGTTAACAAGACTTAAAAAGAGGAATATGACTCTGCGGAATGCACGAATTGGGGATGTATCGCGCAAAGCGGTATGGCTGAAATTTCGTATTTTGTATTCAAAAATACCAGAAGAGTGTAGTTTGCGTGTAGTTTTAGTGTAGTTTCAAAGGGATATCTACACGAAATATTTTACTGTGTTTTAGAGAATTATAGCAAAAAGTGTAGTTGTGTAGTTTGTTTTTTCATTTTTCTCTGAAAAAATTTTGATTTTTGGGAAAATTTTATTACCTTTGCTCTCGATTTGCATTACCTTTGTAGAACGTAAGCTGCATCTCGGCAAAAAATAAAAACAGACATAATTTATAACCCTAAATACAACAACACAAATGAAAGTATCATTATTTAAGACTACAGGTAAGGGCGACACCATAACGCGTGCCGAACTGGAGGAAACTGTGAAGATGATTGCCGACGGAAGTTACGGCGACGCTGTGAGAAAATTGCGCGAGGTGTATCCGTTTACCTCGCACCGCGAGGAACGCGGCTGGGAGGATGACTTCACGGTGAAGGAGAAACTGCCGCGCATTGCGTTTGGCGCGGAGCTGAGAAAAATGAACGGCGAATGCAAGATGCTGAGCTACAACGGAATGGTGGTGCTCGAAGCCGATAATCTCGGCGACTACGATGTGGCGACAGCACTGCGCAACGAGGCTGCACGGCTACCCTACACCACGCTGGCGTTTGTGGGCGCCACGGGCCGCTCGGTAAAGATTGTATGCCGGGGCGAGCTGTTTCCCGACGGCAGCGGCAGGAGTCTGCCCGAGGACGAGACCGAAATACAGCAGTTTCACCGCAACCTTTACCAGAAGGCGCGCCGTGTGTACAACGACCAGTTGGGGATAACGCTCGACGTGACTGTACCCTCAACAGACTATGCGATATACATGAGTGCCGACCCCGATGTGGCATACAATGCGGAGGCGATGCCGCTATATGTTGACAGCGCGGACGGTGCTGACGGCGGAACGACAGCCACCCCGTCAGCCCACGAATGGGAGCAGTCGCGGCTGATGCCAGGCCGCTCGGTGAGCAACAGCTACAACCTTAACTTCATATTCATCGTGGATGCGGTGCTCGGGCATTATTTTGAACTGCCCGACGAGGACCGTGTGGCGGAACTGCTGATGCAGATAGCGGGCAAGTGTCTGGAGGAAGGAATACCGCAGGCAAGGGCACTGGCACTGATGATGATCCATCCGCTGCTCAACACCGACCGTCTGCTGGTGGAAAAGACCATCGAGACGGTGTATGCCGTGGAGAACATGGAGAAATACTACAAGAGCCGCGGCATAAAGCCGCTGAAGAGCGTGCCCGAGGACACATTGATGATGATGAAGACCGACATATTCCTGAAAGCCAACTACGAGATGCGGCTGAACGTGATGACAGGCGTGGCGCAGTATCGCGACAAGACCAGCGAGGATATGCGCTTCCGTGACCTCGACGAGGTGGTGCGTAACGAGATGACAATGCGCGCCAAGGAGTTAGGACTGAAATCGTGGGACAAGGACATTGCACGCTTCATCAACTCACCGAGAATAGAGAGCTACGACCCAGTGAACGACTGGCTGGATCACCTGCCGCGATGGGACGGAAAGGACCGCATAGCAGCGGTGGCGGCTCGTGTGCCGTGCGATAATCCGCACTGGGGACGGCTGTTCCGCACGTGGCTGCTTGCCATGACCGCCCACTGGATGGGACGCGCGGGACTGACGGGCAACGCCCTCACACCTTTATTAATAGGCAGTCAGGGCTGCGGCAAGTCGAGCTTCTGCCGCATTCTGCTGCCGCCGGAGCTGCGCGACTACTACAACGACCGAATAAACTTCAAGAACGAGAACGACCTGAACTTAGGACTCACATCGTTTGCGCTCATCAACATCGACGAGTTTGACAAGACCACAGCCCGCCAGCAAGTAGTGCTGAAATATCTGCTGTCAACAGCCGACCTGAAGTTCCGTCCACCCTACGGCAAGGCATACAAGCAGTACCGCCGCTACGCCTCGTTCATAGCCACCACCAACTCCCTGCAGCCGCTCACCGACCCGACAGGCTCGCGCCGATTCATCTGCACCAAGGTGACGGGAATGATTGACTTCACCGACAACATAGACCACCGCCAGCTGTTTGCCCAGCTGAAACACCTGGTGACAGAAGAGAAGGAGCGCTACTGGCTCACCGACGAGGAGACGGCGCAGCTGATAGCCTACAACAAGCGTTTCCGCGCCCTCAGCTCACTGGATGCCGCAATCGACATTATGTTCACCAAACCGCAGTCGGCAGACGACGGCCGCTGGTGGAGCGTAGCAGAAATAATCGAGCGGTTGGAGTCACACTGCGGCAAGGCTATGCTGAAAAATATTAATTCCAAGAAATTAGGCAATATGCTCACCACACGGTTCGACTTTGAGAAAAAACGCGCCAACGACGGTATGAGATACCTGATGGCGGAGACCACCGGCGAGTAAAGGCACAATAAAGCCAAAGCACACAAAAACAAAAAGATGGCTGCGCCAGCAATTGGCACAGCCATCTTTATATATTATAATAATGTGTATTCTGCCGGAAGGCTTAAGCCTTTACGGTATCCTCTTCCTTCTCGTCGCGGATGTGACGGCCCATGGTGAGCAGTGCAGTAGGAGCGGCGATGAAGATTGACGACAGTGTACCGAACACAACACCGAGGAGCATTGCGAATGCAAAGCTGCGGATGCTGTCACCACCAAGCAGGAAGATTACAGCCAGCACGAGGAAGGTTGTAACTGAGGTGTTGATGGTACGGGCAAGTGTCTGGTTGAGCGAGTCGTTGAAGAGCTGCTGACGGTCACGCTTTGGATAGAGCGCCAAGTTCTCACGGATACGGTCGAACACCACCACCTTGTCGTTGATAGAGTAACCGATAACGGTAAGGATGGCACCAATGAAGGTCTGGTCGATCTCAAGCGACATAGGCACGATGCCCCAAAGCACTGAGTAGAAGCCGAGCACTACGAGTGTATCGAGAGCCAAGGCAACGATAGAGCCTACAGAGAATGCCACATTGTGGAAACGTGCCAGGATGTAGAGGAAGATTGCGATGAGCGCAATGATCACACTGATGATGGCACCGTAGGTGATGTCCTTGGCGATTGAAGGACCTACCTTGGTACTGCTGATGATTGAGCCACCCTCGCGAACGTCCGGATTCTTGAATGCGTTGACATCCTTTTGACTCACGAGCTTAGCGTCAGAGAGAGCCTTGAAGAGGATGTTCTCAGCCTCGTCGTCAACTGTAGGTGAGTTGCTTTCAATCTTATAGTTTGTAGACACACGGATGGTCTTGCCGTCGGTACCGAGGGCGATGGCGGTCGTAGTGGCATTCTCGCCAAATGCGCCGGACAGCACAGTACGTATCTGCTCAGGCTCCACTGCCTTCTCGAATACCATTACATAGTTGCGTCCGCCGGTGAAGTCGATGCTCTTGCTGAGACCTCTCACGATGAACGAGCCGATGAACACCACTGCAGCGATGCCCCAGATGGTGTAGCTGCGCTTGTAAGCACCCATGAAGTTGTACTTGGTGTTCTGCATCATGTTCTTTGAGAACCCTGTGGTGAAGGTAAGGTTGAGCCAGCGGTCCTTGCTCATCTGATACTCGAACACAAGACGTGTGAGATAAACAGCTGTGAAGAACGAGCATACGATACCGATGATAAGGGTGGTGGCGAAACCACGGATAGGACCTGTACCGAACACGTAGAGGATGATACCTGTGATGATAGATGTGAGGTTGGAGTCGAAGATAGCGGAGAATGCGTTTGCATAACCCTTCTTCAGAGCCTCCTTGGCGTTAAGACCGTTGCGGAGCTCTTCCTTGGTACGCTCGAAGATAAGCACGTTGGCATCCACGGCCATACCGAGCGACAGCACGATACCAGCGATACCCGGCATGGTGAGCGCAGCCTGGAACGAGGTGAGGATACCCAATGTGAAGAAGAGGTTGAAGAGCATTGCGATGTTTGCCATCATACCCGGCACCACATTATAGAGCATCACCATATATATCATAAGCAGCACGAAGGCGATGACAAACGACCATACACCCTGCTGGATTGACTGAGCACCGAGAGTAGGACCAACGACCTCCTCCTGAACGATACGTGTAGGAGCCGGCATCTTACCTGAGTTAAGGGTGTTTGCAAGGTCCTTGGTGTCCTCAATAGAGAAGTTACCGGTAATCTGTGAGTTTCCGCCAGGAATCTCACCGTTCACACGAGGAGCACTGTAAACAGCGTCGTCAAGAACGATAGCCACAGCCTTGCCGATGTTCATCTTGGTGAGCTGTGCCCAGCGGCGAGCGCCGTCAGAGTTCATCTGCATCGACACACATGGGTGACCCATCTGGTCGAACTCGTCCTTGGCGGTAACGATAACGTCACCCTCAAGCGGAGCACGGCCCGAAGGCTCTGTCACCTTGATGGCGTGAAGCTCGAACACCTCACCCTTCTTGTCGAAGTCGGCAGCCTTTGCGCTCCACAGCAGCTTCAAGTCGCTTGGCAGCACAGTCTTGGCGATGTCGCCGTAGATCATCTTGTTGATGGCGGCAGTGTCGCGATAAACGGCATATCCCACAACGCTCAGGCTCTGACCCTGTACAGGCTGGAACATTGAGAACAGCGGATTCTGCTTCTTTGCCAGCTCGGCAGCCTTGCTGTCGGCAGCTGTACTCTTATCTTTTGTCAGGCTTGCAGCGATTGAACCTGCGGCAGCCTTTGTTGTGTCGGCATTCTCAGCCACAGCCTTGGTGCTGTCGGCAGCAGCAGGAGCAACTGTAGAATCGGCAGCAGCCACATCTACATCGGCTGCACCGGCGAGCTTCTGGTTGAGCTGAGCAAGCAGAGGAACGATTTCCTGACTGTTGAATGTCTCCCAGAACTCAAGGTTGGCGCTTCCCTGAAGCAACTTACGCACACGCTCAGGCTCCTTCACGCCAGGCATCTCCACCATGATACGGCCACTCTGACCCTCAAGCTTCTGGATGTTAGGCTGAACCACGCCGAACTTGTCGATACGGTTGCGCACAACGTTGAACGAGTTATCTACAGCAGCCTGCACCTCAGTGCGGAGAGCCTTCTCCACCTCAGAGTCGCTGCTCTGAGTGCTCACCTTGCCCTTCATCTGCTGTGTGGCAAAGATCTCTGCCAGGCGATGACCGGGAGCATTCTGCTTGTAGTGTTTCACGAACAGGGAGATAAAGTCGTCCTGACTTGTCTCCTCATCTTTTCTTGCCTCATCCATTGACTTGGTAAAGGCAGCGTCGGTCTTGTGGTCGGCAAGTGCTGCGACAACGTCGGGCACTGAAACCTCAAGAATAACGTTCATACCACCTTTCAGGTCGAGTCCGAGACCGATTTCCATCTCACGGCACTCCTTGAAGGTGTACGCACCCAGATAAACCTTCTCGTTCTTGATAGAATCGAGGTACTCCTGACCTGCAACCTCGCCCATAGCGGCAGCCTTACTTTCGTAGTGGCGTGTCACAAACGAGAAGGAGAGGTAGAATACGCACACAAGAACAAGCATGAGTGCAATAAACTTTACAATTCCTTTGTTTTGCATTTTGTTTTAATTTATTATTTTTTGTTATTATTTTCAGTTCTGTTTGTGCCGTTCACACAAATTAGCTTGCAAATATAGTGATTTTTTTACAATTATCGAAATTTAGCGGCAAAAAAGACACATTTTTTAATGTTTCTTGTCAAATTTGAGCCAACAAATCATGGGATAATGGTCGCTGGCGTCGATTTTATTATCAACGTAACAATTGTACGGTTCAAAGTTGTCTGAGCACAAAATATTGTCAATACGCACAAAAAATCCTTTCTGATTATATGACAGTCCCACACCCCTGCCCGACTCCACATAGCAGTCGGTCAACCCCTTTGCCACCATGCGTCGGGTGTAGCTGATGGGGTTGTCGTTGAAGTCGCCGCACACAATTATGGGATACTGTCTGTGGCTTTCAACATATTCATGAACTGCGCGTGCCTGCGGTGCGCGCAGCTTGTTCGACTCGGCGAGAGTATGCAGCAGTTTTTTTGATTCCTCGCGCATCGTGTCCTTGCCCATCTTGCCTTTCATCATCTCCTTATATCTTTTCCGGTCGGTGCGTGAGAGATGGGTTGTCTCAAAATGATTGACAATAACGAGCAGGGTGTCGCGCTGCTTCTTCAGATAATAAGCCACACTCAGATTTCCCTCCGACGCATAGTCGATTTTCTCGCGGCGCACAATGGGATAACGGCTGTATATCCCAAGGCAGTTGGTGCCCCTGCTGTTATATACACAAACGGTGTCGCAGTGGGCATACAGACTGTCAAAGCGGGCACGGTTGCCGCCCATGTCTTCCTGCAGACACACAATGTCGGCATTTTGCTTCTTTATATAGCCGAAAATCATTTCAAATGCACCGTCGTAGCGCGGTTCGCCCGAATATGCCTGCACGTTCCAGGTCATCACCTTTATGCAGTCCTTGGGCACGTCGCGCTTCATGTTCACCGGCATATAAATGCTTATGGGCACATAGCACACAAGATAACCGAGAACGGGGATTATCACCATGCGCAGCCTGAACACCGCCCAAAACACAAGAAACGCCAGGTTGACAATCAGAAAGAACGGAAACGCCAGTCCCGCCGTAGACAACAGCGGGTAGCGTTCGGGATTGACATAATCGGCAAACCCAACGATAAACATAACAATGATGACAGCAACATTGGCGCCTGCCACTATCTTCACCGTGAAATCCTTTATCTGTCTTATCATTCTCAGTCATCTTTATGGCTCAGTTCAAACAGCCTGCGCTTCTCCTCCGCGGTGAGACTGTCGTAACCGCTCTTACGTATCTTGTCGAGTATGGAGTCGATGATGTCCTGCTCGGCTTTCTTACGGGCATTATATTCCTCGTCGGTTTCGGTGCGTGTCTTGTCGGACGCTGCACCGCCGCCCTTGTGCACGGTCATGTTTGCACTGCGGTTACGGTACTGTTCATAATTCTGGCGCATCCTGCCGAAAATGCCCATACCATTATTTATATTATATGTGTAAGAGGGGTGCTTGCTCCAATATCTTATGAGAAGATAGCCGAATAGCATACCGCCGAGATGGGCTGTATGCGCCACACCGTCGTTAGACGAACCTAATGCCATGAACAGTTCCACTCCGGCATAGAACACCACAAACCACTTTGCCTTGATGGGCACGGGCAGCGGGAAGATGAATATACGCTCATTGGGGAAGGTCATGCCAAATGCCAGCAGGATGGCATAGACGGCTCCCGACGCTCCTATGGTGCGCCACAGGTTGAGCGTGTCGGCAGCATCGGCAGGCAGATGGAACGCATCGGCAAACGACAGCTGCGGATTCATCACAAGCAGTTCCACAAACTGCGCGATTTCCTGCGTCAATCCGGCACCTACACCGCACAGAATGTAATAAAATAAGAACTTGCGCGGTCCCCATACCCTCTCTATCACACAGCCGAACATCCACAGCGCAAACATGTTGAAAAACAAATGGGTGAAACCGCCATGCAGAAACATGTAAGTTATGAGCTGATAAAGCGAGAAATGGCTCGCCAAAAAGAAGTGCAAACCAAAAATCGCATCAAGCTCAACTCCCATGCCGCGGAAAATATATTGGGCTATAAACGCAATTATGTTTATCAACAACAGGTTTCTTGTAACCGTAGGTATATTCCTGTCTCTTATACACATCTCCGAGCCCACGAGACTACGCTGCATCT